>Ga0065711_1043083_pt1 | contig 14952 bp, 6 predicted proteins | sample Hoacrofraction12_FD_59098 | JGI IMG/M metagenome (GOLD analysis project Ga0065711, IMG submission 59098) | Hoatzin crop microbial communities from Cojedes, Venezuela - Epithelial fraction 12 v2 (version 2) | ecosystem: Host-associated > Birds > Digestive system > Esophagus > Crop | place... | reverse complement strand
CTGCCCCCTCCGTGGCAGTGTTCAAGGCCAGGTTGGATGGGGCTCTGAGCAACCTGGTCTGGTGGAAGGTGTCCCTGCCCATGGCAGGGGGGTTGGAGTGAGATGATCTTTAAGGTCCCTTCAACTCAAGCCATTCTGTGATTCTATGAAACCTAGAAAGTTCCACTAAAATGAGTAGAGTCAATGTGCGCTTCCAACATTTGACCAAAAGCAATGCTTCTGCCTTAAGAAGCTCGTCATATTTCCTTTTTACAGAAGAAAAAATACAATACCTTTTAGCAGATAATGCAGAAGGAAGAGGAATTAATACCATTTTCTATTAAACTGCACTGTTTCCCCAGTGTATATTTCTCTTTACTGCCATGGAGTTATTATTAATTGTGAGTAAGCTGGTAGGGTGAATTAATGACTGTTCCAAATTTCTACCCAGTATTCTTTAAATGTGTCCTAATTCATTCCTTCCACACTTGTTTCAAAAGAGTGACTTAAATGTCAAAAAAAGAGTATTTCACTTTATTATTGTAGTACCCCAGCACTGACGAAATCCAGTGGGACCTGAGGGAGAAAGGACATTATGGACCTGCTATTTTCTGCCCTTTTCTTCTTGGATTGACAAGAGCAGGGGAATTAGTTCCCCTGATTCTCCAGGAATGTATTTTTTTCCTGCTCCAGTGCAGTCAGCAGCGCGGGAAGAGTCGGGAGAGTTTCTGCTTGCCCTGGCAAGGACTCCAGCAGATAGTTCATCTCTTATCACCATCTGGGGCAGCTCTGGCGTGGTAGGTACCTTCCTGCTTCAGCAGACCCCAGGGGTTATTGCAAACTTTGGAGCTCCCTCAGAAGTGCCCTACTCCTTTCTGCAAGTCATCCTTTGCGTTGTGCAGCTCAGCCCATCCCAAACCAAAATGACCCTACTCCCACAGCAACTGGACTAGTAGCAAGGAGTGCCAAGGGCAGTTCTGGCATTTGTAGGCCTTCTTCCACTCATCCACAGGCATGAGTCAGGATTTTGGAAAACGTCTTCCACTGCTTAAGAAAGACAGTAAGTTTGTCCATAACAATGAATGTTTCATTTTAAACATGTATGATTTATATTTTGATAGCTCTCATCATCATTTATACAGCACCTGACAAAATTAAATTCACAGAGAGCAGTAGTTTTTGTTTATAAAGCTCTTCAGTCTAAGGATCACAGAAACTGTGTTTGCTCTGTAAATGTTTTGTCTTTCACTTGGCATTCACATGATCTATTCTGCATATCCACAGATAATAAAAAACAATGTGCTATCTGTCATAAAAAGCAATATATGGGATTTTTGCTATATGTATAGATAAATGGTTTACATATATGTACCTATTAGGACAGAATTTTAAAAGCTACTTGGAAGACTTTAATATCTGCATATTACATGTTTGCACATATATAACATAAAATAGTATATTATAATATATACGTTATATAAGTGTGTATTTTTAATCATCTGAATTACTGGGTCTTACTTATTTAATTATATTTATTTTTTCTTTTGTGGCAATGCACAGCACTTCCAGCCCAGAGAGGGGTTCCATTGTCGCAGGCACACACGCGGGCAGTGCTGGAAATGAAGCAGTATGCATTGCTGTGCCATACCAGCCCTGCTCAGAACTCCACAATCATCTATTAACACTTTAATCTCTTCTCTCTGTGTGTGAGAGGAACTGGTTGAATGCAGGATTGCTTGTGCTTCTTCCCCTCTTTGATCACTAGCCACAGGGACATCTTCTCCCCTGTATGAAAAACTTATATTAGAAAAAATAGACAGATGAGCAGCAAAGTAGGCTCCAAACTTCACCTGCACAGCCAAGGAAAGCACGGAAAAGCAGCTTGTGCCTTCCATTTTTGTCTTGACGTTGATCGTGTTTAATTTTTATTATGAGTTAGCATGAATACTAGAGGAACAAATTAGGATACAAGTGTCAAGGAAAGGAAAGAAGTAGAAGGAAGCATATTAAGAATGAAGGATGGACGGGAGAAATGGGAATCCTAGAAGGAAAGATGAAAAAAGAAGACAGGCAAGTGGGGCTGGAGGAGAGGCACTAAGAAGCAGACAGAAATTATTTGGAGCTCATATATCTCAGAAACAGTATGCTCTTGTGGCTGCAACCCAAGGATCAAGTAGTCCCTGGATTAGGTGCAAAGACACTGGCATATGGCAGAGAGGAAAGGGAAGGATTGTATTACTTGGGTGATGAAGAGCAAGCTTTCATTAGCAATCCCATTTGTACTTCCCACAACTTTACTTGTGGTGAAACGTGAGGACCCACTGAGGCCTCTTTCTGTGCTACAGCTCTTGACGACTTTATTAGTATAGATAAATAATCCATGCTCATTGCTGGGTTTTCAGCAAGGCCAGATCTCAAAATGAGATAAGTGCCTATAGACAGACAGCAGTGCTGCAACATCACCGGGTCTTGGGTGGACTTGTAAAAAGTGTCTCTTTTTGGACTCCTCCATGTTCAGACAAGTGTCATCGGTATGTACTTGTGTAAATGTAATTTTATACATGCAGAGAAGTACAAGATCAGCATCATCGAGCCACCTTGGACTGCCTTTGGTCCAGACAAGCCAGCCCTGCACAGAGCTCCCACATCCTGGCCCGTGGCATTACACAGATCTGCCCTGGAGGGTGATGGAGGTGAAGAGCCCAATGGGGAGAACACATTTCCAGGCAAGATGAATGGGAAAAGCAGGATAACATGCCCCTGTGGCTCCTCTCTCACCAAGGCCATGCCACATAAAGGCACCTTTGTGTCACTCTACTGCCTACCACTACTAACACAGTGTTCTGCTCAGACTAATTTACTGTATTTCTCAGTAATGCATAAAAGCTGGGGCAGTGCAGTATGTTTCTATTTATGTGTCTGATAATGAGGTACGTGAGCTCCTGCTCATACCATGTGTCTAAATGTCGTTAGATTGTGCAGTGCAGATATTTACCCTAACTCTAATGACAAGTTGAACAGACAGTGTCCAGAGCTTGCTCTTAGCTCATCCTCCGCTTGCAGCTAACATCATGTTGGTCTTGCTGGGACTGAGATTGAACATTTGATTTCCAGCTGTGTTTGGCTCCTTGGGGGGCTGCCCATGCTATTGACTTTGGGGTTTGGATGAAGTTTAATATTCTGATGTCTGAACTGAGCTGCTAATCTCATATACTTCCTATAATTACAAAAGGAATTATACATGAAAGCAATTCCAGTATTAAATGCAATCAAGTTCAGGAGAAATGGTCTTTCAGAGTTAGCCTGAAGTTCCTACGTACAAACAAATTGTGTTACCCTGAAGCCTATGCCTTAACATGGTATTCTTTCACGGTTGTTTTAATAACCCAAAGCCTACACAAACTGCACTTCTGTTAGCAACTTGTGTACATTTTTAAAGTGACTGCCTCTGCAGTGTTCAAATTAAGCTTAAGCTGCTCTATTGCATCTGTAAGCCAATTTCTTGCATGTTTTGCTTTTTGCCTCTCATATAGGTAATGATGCTGAAGACCTCGGTATTAGCATTACGTTGTGAGTTGAAAACAGTCGCATTCTCCATATTCTCCATTCCCGCCTGGGCTTTTGTTTTGCCCTGACTCCTGACTAATTCACATTCTGTCCACTCTATTGTGTTGCTGCATGAATGCTCTCTCCAACGAGCTGATTACTGTCCCATTATTTGACCCACTAGAAGCACTTTTCTGCCTTTTCTGCAGGAAACAGAAGAGGGTAACATATCTCAGCCAAAATCCCTCATTTTTCTGTTTTGTGTCAAAAAATTAGGGCTGGCATCACCAGTTGCTAAAAAGCCCTTTGGAGAAAGCGCTGTGTATAACAAGACTCACATTGGCTGCAAGTGTATCTTTTTCCTCTCTGGTCATGACACTGATAGCCTGCTACATAAACCAAAGCCAGGGTCAGGAGAAGATGATCATATCCGAAACAATGATGTTGTAACTGAGAAATCTGCTACCAGCCTTCCTAGATCTCTTTTGATTTGTTGTGATTCTCAATTAGCTTGAAGTACAGGTTAATTAAAACAATGCAGTTTTCCATCCAAATTGATGGAGTTTTCCCATTGGATTTAAGACTTTAACGTTACAAGCCAAAACAACTTGAAATCCAGATATAATGACTCGAAATCAATCAGATTCTTATCCTGAACTGCAACATAATCCAGGGACCCCAAAATCCAAACTCTCTCACTAGAGGACTGTCATTAAAAATACTGAGCTGGTGTTATCCCTTGTTGCAGTGAAGGGTATTTTCAAGCTACTTAATATAATACTGAAGTTTAGCTGAAGTATCCACGGAGCAATGAAACAGCCTGAGTAAATACATCTTACACCACTATCAATGAGGTATTTGCCTTCATGGGTTTGGGATTAAATCGCTGACAATGGATTCCAAAAATCTCATTTTCTGTTCAGATTAGATAGAGTACAGAAAACATGCAGAGCCCCAAAATCTGCACTTATAGTACAGAAAGCACGCAGAAGCCAAAAATATTCACTTATTCTTCCGATATTTTTATGATCAAGATCCTCAGCTGGTGTTCACAAAAGTAGATTTCAGCTTCAGTGGAGCTGGTTTTATTCTGAGAGTTGCTGGTTAACGTGCGCACATATTTTGATACTGCTTATGGTTGCATTAGCTGCAGCACGAGGCTTTCTATTAGCTTTACTAATTTTCTGATAACCTTGCTGGACCATCTTCATGTGTAAATATTTTATGGAAAATTACTGTTTGAAAACATCAACAAAAAGGAATGAAAGGAATGGCGTTGTTAAGATACTCTAGCTAACATGTCCTCCAAGTGGCCACTTCTGAAGATCACCTGGAATTTCTTGGCTAAGCAGTAGCTGCTTTGGTAAGGCTGAGTGGGGCTGATAGAATAAGGCTAACCCCTCAGCTTGTGGCCATCCTAGGAACCAAAGCACAGGACGTGTGTGGTTCCTGAAACTGGTGGCGACACTTCAATCCCTGAGGCATTTCTTCCTGAAGCAAGCACTTGCAAGTTCTTCGGTGATCTGTAAATATGTCCAATCTTCACCATTCAGACTGCTTGTATCGTAGGTGCCTCTTTACCACATAAAAGCAGATCAGTGTTTTCTTTTCCACATGTGGAATTTTCAGAGCTTTTAATTGAAAACTTTCCTTCAGATAAATATTAGTGAGTATAATCAAATGAAAACAAAATACTTAAAGAATATATCAACTTACTTCTGAGTTTCTATGTTTGTGTTTCCATTTGACTTTCAAAACAATTTATTTTTAATTGCATGATTAATAAAGGTTTGAAATAAATTCTAGGAAGTGGGTTCCACATTCAAAACCAAGCAGCATCTCTGTTTGAATCACAGAATGGCTGAGGCTGGAAGGCACCTCTTGAAATCTTCTGGTCCAACCCACGTGCTCAAGCAGAGTCATCCAAACTGGGTTGCTCATGGTCATGTCCAGGCTGATTTTGAGTATGTCCCAGGATAAAGACTCCTCTGGGCAACCTGTGCCAGTATTTGATAGGTCTCACAGTAGAAAATACTTTTTTTATGTTCAGAAGTCAGATCACAAGTGAGAAGCCAGATTAATAATGGGGCAAAGGCTTTGCGCTGCTAAAACTTCTAGATATTTTTAAAACTTAGTCGGCGCAACAGCAAAATAAAGTAAAAAATTGATCAGTTTCTTACTTCATCCAGTGTGAGTCAGACAAGAATTGACCTACGTATTCACTTGCTTGCTTATTGAGCTCAAAACCTTCGCTCACATCTCATAAATGTTCATTCTCTATAATTTTCTTAAGTGTTAATTGGTATTGAATGGTTGTTGCTCTTGGTTTGACAGGGAAAAAATCCCTGACACTGTGGAAAACATTTCTATTAAAAGATCTGGAATGGTGGCTATTCGTGTCTTTATGGAACATGTGTCCTGTATAAAATTTGACTTTTAGGAATCTCCATTCCTCTAGCTGTTAACTACAGAGAAGTACAAGGAACAGTAATTCCCTGCCCCAAAGGTATTCTGAGACAAATTTGGAGAATTTGAATGTTTGCATTTGAATGCAAGAGAGTTTGACATGCTTTTGAAGTCACACTAAGGAAATGATTATGGGAACAGCTGCCAAGGGTCGGACTAAAGAATCACGAGCCAAGTATACTGTCTCCAGCAAGACCAGCAGCAGGTCCACAAGGGAGTAGTGTAAGAAGAGGCCCAAAGAGGACGATGTTGGCTCGTACTTTCCCTCACTCCCCATCACAGCTCTTCCCATCTGTGGCCCAGGGACGACTCAGTGCAGCACCACCAAGTTCAATGGAGTTAGGGTGGTTTAATTTCATGTGAAGCCCAGTCTCTGACATAGTCCATATATACATATATGCTACACATAGATATGTTACAAGTTCCACAGTGCAGCTGCAGAAACAGGTCAAGGAGGGCTTAAAGGGTTACAACATTTTGTAGAAAAAAATCTGCATGGGAAAAAACTTCTTTCTTCCTTGGGAGAGCAGACTCTCAGAATGTTGTACATAACTTTAAAACATCATTTTAATACTCTAGTTCCAGAAAAAACATTCGTGATACATCTTTCACCTCACCCATGGCCGATGCATATCAGAGGTCCACCTAAATTAACAGGCTTTCACTCCATTAAGCCTGTGACAAAGAAGATTTGTGATCCGAGGACCATCAGTCTCCCAAATTCTTTACACCACACAAATACAGTGTACTTATACCAAATCTCAGAATCTCTTTATTTGTTGTAGGTGGTGGAGACAACTGATTTGAACAGAACAATCTGAGAGATTGTATGTAAGGCTTGCTTCCCTCCCTTGTAAACACATGAAAAGAAAAAACAGACAGGTTGACAAGGAATCAGAAAAAAACCCCAATCAGTTAACACACATAGCAAAGAAATTCATTGTCTGCAATAGCGCAGAATGCACAAAATAAGTGAAAAACATTTGTATCCTTTAAACTTCTCTGATTATAATAGTCACAGCTAAGAAGTTTTCCAGGCAGAGGCAATATATAAAACTCATGGTAGTGTCATGATTCTGTATCTTAAGTTAAGGAAAAGATAAAAATTATTGCTTAGATTCCTGTCTATGCATATCCCTTTTCAAATATATAATTTACTATATAATGCTTATGCATATTTCAGCTGTTATTTTTCAAACAGATTTCTATAACTTTAACAGAAACTCGGCAAACATTGAAGACTTCTTTTGTCACTAATGATGCTCTAGTAGTGATACTGACAAAACTCTAAATGTAATTTCTTAGGACTCTACTAAATTTCAAAAATGCCGTGCCTCCTTTTCAACTTACCTTTCTTAAAATGTTAGCAAGAAATAGTCTGGCCATTTCCAGGAGAAAAAAATATGTCTTTTCCCAAAGTTATAAAACAACAAACAAACCTCACAAATATATCTGTGAAGAGCTCGTTCATGTTTCAGGGCACAAATTGTCAGCACTGAGAATAAAACTTAGTCTCATCTACCTACCCATGCTACTTTTCTGAAAAAGGAGAGGGGAGGCACTAATTCTGCATGCAGACCTGTAATGTCCATGACCTCATGATGAAATACCTTTGGCCAGACCTTAAGTATGTGAATGGTCACTGTTTCACCAAAAAGTTGCAGATAACTGGAAGACAACTGAAGTTTTAGGTGAAAAAAAAAGGAAAGTATTTGAATGTTGAACTTCAAAGCAAAATATTAGGCTGTTCTAAGGTGAGAACCAGGAGAAGAGAAATGGACTTCCACAATTGCTGCGTGCTTGGAATCTCTTTTTCATATGAAAAGGTGCTGTGTTTGTCTACATATATGGGCCACTGATTTAAAAGTAAGTGCTTTTTCCTCCCTGGTAAGAGAAAAGAGAAAATTTTAAACTATATGTTATTGCTGTAGCCTGGTATATTTTAGTTGTCACATATCAGACGTACTTCCACTGGCTGAAGATGTGGCGGGTTTCTCTGACTTCTGTAGCTATCTAAGGATCAGGGCTCTTGTCAGGGCTGTTCAAGAAGTTCTTTCCTGTATCATGTACATGACAAAGCACACTCCATCCAAAAGATGGATTAAATTTGCTGCTACTCTATTTTAAATCCTGTCCCCACTTTTCAGGGTCAGTCTTTTACAATCACTGTCCTTGAGGAAAGTATGATGTTCTCTCTTCTTCTGTCTCACTTGCTCTGCACATGGTGTCTGACACAGAAGTATGTGGGAAATCGGTGCATGAAGTATCTATTTATTGAACTAATAAGACAGTTTCCTGAATTTAACCGTTTCCCCTATTTTACCATTCATTTCTTAGCAGCCACTCAATCTTACAGTGTTAGGCATTTACTGTTGTAAATTTACATAGCTATGCATCAATGCCTACTAATATGGCAGCCTGGCTGAACACAAAGTTCAAGTGAATGTATTAATAGACTATGCGGTTCCCTGTTCATTGTGTTGTGGGACCATCCCAATTCCTATTCTTAGCTGTACTGTTGCAGCATATGTGATTATTCTGCCTCTTCTGGAGCTGGTTGCTCAGAGTATTTACATCTGGCTACTAAGGGTGTGTCACTTTCTTAACAGAAAGAGTACTGTTTAATCTCCTTTCTTAAATTCTGACTGTTCTCATATCCTAATCTACTCCCAGTTTCACAGTTCAGTGACAATTTTGCAGAGCTGAGCAGTAGAATGTGTGCCCAGAATTCATTTTTTTTTTGCTATCAGTTTTTTAAAGCATCATCCATGTAATGTTTTCATATTTTCCCCCAAGGCAGACACTGTTTTTGATGTGGCCTTATGAGTAGTCAAACATTATTTGCAGCCTGACTTTTCAATGCAATGAAGTTAAGCATGCCCGGAGTTTCAGTTTAGCTGATGTCAAGCACATTACATTCACACATAGCATCCTGAGCGCTACTTTTATTGGCACCTGAGGTAGAAGCTCCTGCTTCGATTCATTTGTAAACCCCATTCTTCATTCTCTTGATCCATCTTAAGAGAATTTTAGAGTGGTAACTCCATTATCTTGTCTCAAAAACTTGCCCTTTCCCTTTTCCGATGAAAACACTACAGGATGCTTGGTGTTTTTATGCGAACAACCTGCCATGGAAAATAACTTGTAACTTTGTTAATAAATAAGCCTGTTTTAGTCCCAAGCAAAGCTTTCTGTGGGCACAAAAATAAACTAAGTTTTGCTTATGGCACAAAGACTGTTCTCTTTGAATCTATTCATCTCTTTGGACGCTATTGCAATAGAGTAGTTGTCTTCACAGCTATAAAAGGTACTTGTAAGCCATCATTGAACTCTGGCTTTGTGAATATAACAGGACTTTGCCCTTATATGTAAAATGCCTGTAAAACAAAACAGAATGCATTACTTTCATCTAAAATGTCAAAGGAAATATTTTCTTTCTCAAAAGTGGTCACTAGCTGTATGCCACAGAAGTACTAGAGATTAGATTTAATTCATGCTTTGTTAGCCAAGAGAAATTCCCATTGTGGGGGAAAAACATTCAAAATACTATGTTAGAGTATTTATTTTAGAGTACTTAGATGTCAGTGGCAGCTGGCATTGCAAGAAATGAAGACTATGAAAAAAATTTGCTGTTTACTACATAACCTCAGTAAAATGTTGTATTCTGCAATTTATGCTGCACTTTCTTTATTGCAAGACCATGGCCGTTTATAATGTGGTCATTTATAACAATGAATTATGTTCAAATAGTGTTAGGCCCTTCTAATAACACTTCCAGAAGGGAAGAGAATATATATTGACGTTTAGTGAAATTAATAATAATCTTGAAAAATGTAAAATACAGGAAAACTGTTGGACAAAGAAGGTCAGATTTCAACAGTTGTGCCCTTGCCACAGAGTGTGCTTCTCACAGAAACAGCCTTGCTGAAAGCCAGAAAACCACCCCAGCTGAAGGCAGTACTCTCCAGGATGAATGGTGTTATACCACCTCATAAACAGTACCTGTCAACCTTGACTTTGGCCAAGAAGGCCATAGCAGAAGAGAGGACAGGGATGGCTTCATGTCACCAGTGTGCTCCTCAGGATGACAGCTGTGCTCTGTGCCACTTTCCTGCCACCCTCAGCTGGCTGTGCAGCGAGTACCTGCCATTTAACATCATGTGTTTGGCACAAAATGGCTGTAGCACACTGGAAAAGTTGATTTCACACTTCAACTGCCAAAATAAAAGTTGCCCTAATTAAGCCTCTTGATATTTGAGTCTTTTAATAAGTGTTACCATATTTCATGCTGAGATTAATGAGAATTTAATTTACCGTTGTGAAGACTTTTGGCTGAGAGCAAATTTCTGGACTGGTACAGAACAAAACAAACAAACCAAAAAAACCCAACCATGGATTTGAGGCAGGATTGTGGCTTTCACACTGAATAATTTGTGATATTGACCTCAAACCAGCAGGAAATAGGTTCCCTCTGTAGTTAGTCGACAGAAACATGTTCTTCCGGGGGACAGTTCAAAGCAGGAGCCTGCTTCAGGTGCTTTGAGACGCCCCTTTCTCAGCACAGAAGGAGCCTAGGAGATGAACTTAGTGATTAGGCACCGAAAGTTAATCAACAAACAGCCACAAATCATTCCCACTGATTTAAGTTAAGCCATTAATTTTACTTCAGCCCATTATCAAAATGACGCTCAGAAGAAAAAACTGCACAAGGCACAGCCATGCACTCTTGGTCCAGTGGATCTTCATCAGCCTTAAGCTCTATTTTACATGAAAGTGGCAGAGTTGCAAATTAAATTTATATATTCCCTTTCAACGTGCATACATGATGTTCGTTCGTCCTTGTGGGAGTCAATGTTCAAGGTAATATGCATGCATTGTAATACCTCTGAACATGTTTATTTAAAGTCATTCACTGCAAGACGTTATGCTAATACCTCAGATGATGACGTAAATCAGGATGAATTGATGAAGTGCTCAGGTCTTACTGCCAGGAGCACGCTCTACAGAGAAGCATTGATAGAAAGTGTTAATTTATTATTACTAAGATGCATCAGCCACATTCCGAGTCCCGTGTTTAGACATCACACACATGTATAGTAAGAGACAGTGTCTGTCCAAAAGACCTTACAGAGCAGGACAAGAAAGACATACCATGGCAGAAGGTACTATTTTAGTTTTATATAGCAGAATATAAAGCATACAGAGACTAAGTATATATATTCAGCATCAAATTGGAAGGAACAAAACAGCAAAGCCAAAATCCAGACAAAAAATCTCCTGAACTCACATTGGTGATCTAACTCTGTCTCTTATGCTTGAATAGCTGGCATCATGTCAATAACACTTCTTAAAACACTGCATGGTCTTTTTTAATCGGGGGAGGCAAATGCCTCTGGCCTCAGCACTCTTCATTGTCATGTCATATTTCTCAATTCTCAAATTATTTACATCAATTGCCTTTTCAAAACCAGCCTTTAAAAAAACTTTCAAAAACATTTAAAGCTTTTCAGGTTTAATCTGATGAACAGCAATTCTCTGGAAAAAAAGTGTGAATTGTTAGTAGCATCACTGTTATAACTTTGGCATCTTTACTGTTAAGAAAGAAACCAGGCATTCTCACAATGACTGAAGACTATTAAATGCTGTGCTGAGAAAGAGTGGTCATTTAATTTTATTATGAGGATGCAAATACACTGACTGAAATACACAAATTCTCATTACATGTCCTTCAATTTTCTGCTCCTCTGAATTCTTGAACACAGTGGTTCTTACTGTGCAAGCAGAAAAATCAATGAAATATGCTTTTCCTGCTGAACCATGTTATCATAATGATTTGGTATATTTTACTCATTATAGGTATCTCCATTTGAAGTGTACAAGGGGAGGGAAGACTGGTAGACAGGACTAAAGGGCAGAAGGGAGTAGTGTTACAGACAGATATTAACGGAATTTGTTTCAGTCAATGACATAACATTAAAATTGAACTTCAGTAGATTTGCATGCATTAAAATACATTTTACCTGTGTGTCATAATTACTTGCTTTCATTTCAATTGTGTCCTTTTGATGTATTAAAAATGACAGTTGTGCCCTGTGCAGTATTAGGCTTGTGACTTTGACTGAAATCCAGAAAAGCTTGTAATGGAACTGGGTTTGTTGACTTCTTGTAGTTCTGTATGGTGCTCAGTTAGATATGTCTGCTGGGCTACATGGCTGTGTACCAGCTAACTGAATAATTTTCAGATGTGTAATTAAGGTGTGTTAACTGTTTGCTGATGCAGTCACTCTTCCAAACAAAGAAGATATCATCAATATACTTAGATACTATCAATACTATCTTTAAATAGCTAGCTGGAAGAAATTAAAACCTTCTACTTAATAAACCAGTAAGGCTTTGAAATATGCAGGAGGCTGTAGCAAATTAAGTCAGTTTGGTTTAATAAATATATTTCTTCAGGCAGTATCACAAGCCAATGTACGCAGTGGCTTAAGCATGTAAGAGAGAATAAGTCCTTATTCATATGTGTGGATATGGAATGGGCACTTACAGCCTGATATTTCACTCTTTCACTCCAAAGCGGTTGGAGCAGAGGGTATATAGGCCAAGATGACATGTTGATAGTTCAGGCAAGTAGTTTGGAAACATACATTGCAGAAAGAGAGGGTTCACCATCTGACCAGCATGGTACCACTGCCATCAGAAGAGAGCTCCTGCACAAGCTGGACCTTCTGTCCTGTAGCTTTCCTGGATGGCAAAAACAGGGCTGTGGAGCTGAGAACTAAAGTCACGTGGGGAGCGTGGCAGATACTGACAGTGATCTTCCCCATTGTTTCCTAAGATTGGACATAAGGCACATGTCAGCAGCAAGAAACAACAGGGCAGTCGTCATGGGAGAGCTCTCTTCACAGCACTTGGCAAGTGTTAATTTGTTAAGACAGATTGCAGAGAGCAGCAGTATTTGCCAAATAGTGATAATGCGTCTGCTTGAGCAAAGTCCTGATTGCAAATTATTGTTTAACCGAGATAAAGAATACGGTTCCTGACCCGTTCTTACCTTCCTGTGAATCTTCCAGGCTCAAAAGCCTTGCACATGATTACGATCCCAAGCTGGACAATAAGCTACACGAGCCTAGGAATCTCTCTTCCCTGGCTGTGTGCATTCAGGGAACAGATCATATTTTGTTTTCTGTATCTAGCTTCTTCATACGCCGAGAGAGCATATATGAGAGCAAGACTTAGCATGTGCTCGATAAATAGCTTCCAAAATGGAGAGTAACTGGCTGTTTGGGATTGCTTTCTCCTGGGAGAATACGTGTGTTGGAGAGCTTGATTTTGATTAATTTTTTGCAGAATTAAGCGTTTCCTAGATATTTTTTCTGTTTTGTAGCTTACAGGTCTAAAGGCTGCTCTCATAAACCACTTCAGGGCAAAGACAAAGCTTCTTTTATTCTCCTAAAAGACTTTTTGTGCTTTAGACTGTATACGGTTATTTATCCTAAATGTATTCAGAAGTCTTATTTCTGTAGCATCTGGTCATCACTTGGCCATGTGGTGGCAAAACTTTGCTCCTTTCTGTTTACTTCTCTCTGCGTTTCTCTCAGAGACCAATGTAGATGGAAGGGAAAGCAGAATAGGTTTTTTACAGCATATGCAACTGCAACTGCTCAATGGCACCTGTGGCCTAGAAAATCACAATAAGGCTGGCAGCATCTCTGTCAGGTCTGTCTCTGTAGGGTGAACTTCTCTCAATTGCGTGCGAAATCTAGAGAGCACCCTTTCAAAATTTCCAAATAGCAGCTTCAGTAACCTTATACTAGTTACTTGGCCTTTCATGAGTAGACACCGTCTCGTTTTCTGTCAGCAAAGTTTTGGTGGGCTGCGGCATTGAACAATCTTTCTCCTAGAAAGAAAGATTGTGCTCCTAATGGACAGAGCTAATTCTGTAGAACTCTAAAGCTTAATTACTGGGCTATAAGTCCTGTGTGTTAAACAGTGAGTTTCACTGCTATTGATTTTAGTTTCTGCAGGCCAAGCAGGTTTTTCCTCCCTCTGTCCCTCCCTCCCTCAAACTCCTCATCTTTTGCATAAAATATGCATTGGCTCATGCCAATGACAGAATCAGTGAAAGGATCATGGAGATCCTATCCATCAACTCCGCAGGAACTAGTTCAGTCCAAGCATTAATCTTCACACTTTCTGACTGGAGAAGGATGCTGACTGTGCTGAGAAATGACTCCAAGAAGAGTCTTTAATGTTTGATTCTCTTTCCTCAGGAATAAGCGCTACCTTGGAAGACAGAACAGGAGCCATGGGGCAATTCACAGCAAATAAATGTTACTGACAACTCCTGGCTGAACTAAGTGGAGTTTTAAAGTGGGTGTGCTTTCTGACTGCACATAACCTTTTTTTTCATTCTGAATTTCCACATTGTACTGTGCTGATATTTACTTAGACAGTGCTCTGGTTCCCATAGGGGAGTCCTAAGGTGACAAAGGAAGGCAAGAGGAATACTGAGTACTCCAAATTAGAGGTGAAATATAAAGCAAAAAAGGCTTTTTTTTGTGTGTAACTCCTGTCTGATAAATAAAGAAGACCCGGTAGGGAGAATTATAAATCAGCTGAAACTGGGGCTGGTTTGTACTTTGGAAAGCAGAAAGAGAATCTTCCTGCTCAAGTTGGTGCTAGAGAAACCCAGCAGGTCCTGGGAGAATGTGAGAAAGGCTGTTGTTTGGCAGTTTCTTGCTCCTTCTGCTGAAGGAGGACAGAGACGCTGGCCCATTGTTATGGTTTGGCTGCGGCCGTCAACAAAAGCGCCACGCGGCCGCCCCTCCTCCCACTAGAGTGCGGAGGAGAATGGAAAGAAACAGGCAGAAGCTGGTGGGTCGGGATAAGGGCAGTTTAACAGAACAGCAAACAAAGGGAACAGGAACAACAACGATACAGATAAGGAGAAAACAGAAC
>Ga0065711_1043080_pt1 | contig 14953 bp, 10 predicted proteins | sample Hoacrofraction12_FD_59098 | JGI IMG/M metagenome (GOLD analysis project Ga0065711, IMG submission 59098) | Hoatzin crop microbial communities from Cojedes, Venezuela - Epithelial fraction 12 v2 (version 2) | ecosystem: Host-associated > Birds > Digestive system > Esophagus > Crop | place... | reverse complement strand
GTGTCAGGAGGATGGGGCCAGACTCTTTTCAGTGGTGCCCAGTGACAGGACAAGGGGCAATGGGCACAAACTGAAGCACAGGAAGTTCCGTCTGAACATGAGGAAGAACTTCTTCCCTCTGAGGGTGACAAAGCACTGGAACAGGCTGCCCAGGGAGGTTGTGGATTCTCCTTCTCTGGAGATATTCAAGACCTGCCTGGATGAGGTCCTGTGCAGCCTGCTGTAGTTGGCCCTGCATTGGCAGGGGGGTTGGACTAGATAACCCTTCCAACTCCTAACATTCTGTGATTCTGTGAGAATATATAGTGGTAGAAACCAATGACAAAATTATGATCATTGAATGACAGCTATGTAAGAAGATTGCATAGATATTTCAACTAGGTGTTTCAGGTGCTTTTTTATAGGTGAAGATTAAAGGACATTTACATGTCATATATGCTGATCTTTAAGAAATGTCATGGTGTGTTATCTCAGCAGTTGAACCCTGTAGCATTTTTTAATCACTTAGAGAATTTTGACCTATACTTTACCAGATAAGCAAGCTGAAGAGCACCAAACTGTTTTATTTATGTTATCTTATCTCCTCAACACAGTCCACAGGCATTTAGGAATTATCAAGACTACGTAATGTAGGAGCACTTCTGATTTCCTGGATTTAGGCATTAACACCAACCATACTACCTCCACCCTTGGGAATAAAAAGGGGTCATATCTGATGTTGAGATCGTGCTCCAGAAGAAGGAAAACCTTTTCACAGAAAAGAAATTTATTTTGAATCATCTGGTGAAAAAGATGTGTTCTGGCTCTGCCAGCTCCAGCATATAAACACAACCATAGTCTTAATTTTTTTCTGCTTTTAGACACAAGACTTTGTCATAACACAGGTGATACCGCTGCTGTTAGCGCACAATAACAATACACTCAGATTTGGTTTCAGTGGAGTACACTTGTGCTTGTAACCTTCTACGTGACAATACTCTGGCAAGGTGTATTCAGAAATTATACTGACTGTATATTTACTTTAAAAATCTAACTACTTCTTCCAGATATCATACTTCAAACAGCTTACATATTCAATGTCAGGTGAGAATAGTTTCCATATTTCATTGGCAGATTACAAATTTAATCTTCATGATACGGGGATTTTGTTCAGGGATCTGCCAAGCAACTATACATCAGGATTATATTTTCATGTATTATAGTTCATTTTAAACTTCAAATAATACCTATGATTAAAAGACTGAAATTCTGACAATATGTCTTTGATTGTACATTTGTTCCGTGGTGTTCTTCAAGGCTGTAAAGTATAGCTCAATAAAAAGCTTGATATAATCATGTTATTCATCGTTTAGAAAATCAGTAAGTCTAACATTTTAAAAAAATTAAAATGATCCATTAACCAGTTCCATAAATTTTTCTTTACCAAACTATTTAGATTTTTTTTTACATTGTTATTACTACTACTATCTTCAAAGACATGGAAGAGCAGATCTGGACTGTTATTTCAGTTTATGCGGAAAACTGCCTTGTGCAACAGATAGCACTCCTGTGAATTTTAATTGATTTAGTCTGCTATACTTCCAGAAGACTAACACCATTATACAGATACTTTGAAGAGCAATCAATCAGCCAGTGCTCCAGCTGAGCTGGAGCTGTGCTCTGGACCCTTTCCCCAGCAGGATCACAGCTTATGCGCTTCTAAATGAAAAAAGGGTTCTTACTGATTCTATTGAGCAAAACGATAAAACTAAAATATAAAATACAAAATGGAAACCAAAATCCATTCCAACTGGACTAAAGGGAAGGGAAAAAGTCAGCAGATTATTCAGTGAGGTTCTCTCTCCTGCTTACGTCTTCTTGCTCTGAACAATGTAATCAATCTCTGCATTATCATATTCATTTTACATTTTCCCATTTCACTGATTTTCAAATGGAATCACTGTCACATAAGGACACTAGACAGGATTGCTGTACCTTTTCTGCTAGCTACAGCATTACCTTTACAATGTAATATCAGGTCTCCTTTTTTTTTTACTTCTTCATTGTAGCTGGTCTTTGACCAGAGCCACCACTATTCCCAGCTACACTCAATACTTTGTGTGCACTTGAGGATGGATTTTCACTATTTAACAGTAATTTATCTCCTAAGTGCTCAAAATTTACAAGGTAGCTTCACAGCACACTGTGTACAGTAATATGCATATAGTAGTATAATAACACTTTTTGAAGCATTTTCTTCATGCTGTCTTACTCTCTCTGACATCTTTGCTGCATTAGTCTTGACTCAGGACAAGAAATAGATAGGTCTACTATTATCATAGTTTTTGAGAACTTCCTCTTATTCCATGAAGAACAGTTGAAATAGTTGATTTTAGAATAGCTTTTATAAAGTAACCAGCAGCTTTTACAATTATTTGGCTTACTCAGCTTTGTTATCGAAACTGAAAACCGCAAAGATTACATTTCAGCATGTCAAAAATTGTTGACACCAAACCATGAAATAATCAGAAAAGACACAAAAAAAGCTTGTTAAATTAAATAATTTGAATGCATGTTTCCAAGTTTTCCTCTATATTATAAATTCACATTAAATATTACAGTATTCCTAGGTAACACTGGTGCTCACAGCTCTTGGTGCTAGGAGGTACGAAGCATATGGGTCCCAGACAAGTTCCTTCTACCATACAAGAGGAAAACATAACCTGCTTACCCTGCACTCTCCTATTCCTGCACTAGGATCCTAACCATCCGATTTACAGTTCTCAAGGAGGAGTCAAACCCCAAGCCACCAGTTTTTCCTACCGCTTCTTCAAACAGGTACCCTTTCCATCCATTTAACTTACTGCCTTCTTCCTTGTCACTGATAGCTGTAATCATCTATGGGAAGGTGTGTAGTCCCACAGCCAGAAGTCAGCACCTCCAGACAGTCAGTTATTACTCTGAGATTGCTGAGTCTCAGAGGTTTAGATTTAGTACCTTCACAAATGCAATTGTCTGATCTCTATTATCTGGGGGATCTACCCTGCAACTAAGGTGAGCTTCTCCACATAGGCAGTGGGATCGTATGGATATGGATTGTATGGACATGTTTCCTGTAATACCATTTCAGGGCTAAAATAAGAATGGAAGTCTGTAGGGTGGCAGAACCATTAGCTTTTATGAAAGATCTGTAAAGCAGTGATGTCATATGTTCCAGAATTTCAAAATCTAATCAGGATACTGTTCCTGAGAATCATGCCTGGACCATACTAGTCCAATCCAGAATACTGAAAATAACAGTATGTAAGTGATTTTTTGGGGAATAGTATTTGCATATTTCAACTTATCCCCAAACACAGGAGAGCTAGAAATTTTTTTGTCCTGGAAGACAAAAAAGCAGATTGTGCTGTTTCATTGCCTGCCTCCCAGTACAACCCTAATAATTTTTAAAAGCATTAGTGAATTGCAGACAAATTAGATAGAGGGACTGGAGCCCACCATTTCTGTAAACATCTTTGGAAATCAATGATTAACAGCCATTTCAAAAAGCAGAAAGGAAAGTTTAATTGTGTTTAGCCACGGCCAGATATTCAGCTAGGGGAACAGCAACCTAACAGCACAGGTGTTAGGTGAAGTAAGTGGGAGTGTTCAGAGGAGATGTCTGCACTATACACTAGTAACATGCCCATGATGGTCACGGGTTAGAACGGTGCCTATATTATTGATGAAAAGTTCTTATAGACCAAATTAAAAGTGTAAAAATAATCAGAAACTTTAGCCAACCTAACAAAATAATGCATTTTATTCCTTCCTGCTGAGGTCTAGAGGGAAGAGACATAAAAATATGCTGAGAAGTTGTAATTCAACTAAAATACTTAAATTTTTAATTTAGTAATCTAAGTTGGTACTGAAATACCATTTTCTTTTGAAGGAAATATAAAACCACTCCGACTAGTAAAGGCTCACAGAGATTTATTAGACATGGATGCCACCTACTGGAAATCAATAAAGGCAGAAAAATTTCAAATCTGAACAGTGCTCAAATGCTGGAAAGAAAATGAGTGAATTACTGTCATGTATAATCTCTAAATGTATAAGCCTGGGGTTAACATGAGGGCAAACTCGTTGACAGAATTAAAAACATGATAATATCTAGGTCAGTAACCTTAAAGAGTTCTAGCAATTGCATGTACCAAAGCAAAGAAATCTGTCAGTTCCCAACTTTGAACTCTGAAATAAACGACAGAAATGATCACCTGTACTTACAGGATTCTGAAGTATTAAGTGTTTTTTGTACAAGGGACAATCATATAAAAAATAATACCATGTGAGACTCCTTGTAGATATAGACCAGGAGAAAATATATTTTCTTCGGAGAGAGCTGGAATAGACCTTCCAATCACATACGGTCAACAATACATTAGAACACATAACAATATCTTTTTGTAGTAACTCAAAAAAGCATGTAGCTGTAGACTCTGAAAAATTAAGTCATGATATTACCTCAAAACTAGAATTAGTAAGACCTCTAGCCACCTAAAAGCAGCAATTAGACCAAAATACAAACTTCCTTGAATTTAACTTTTTAACTTGAATGGCAGCTAGTATAGCTGCTTAATCAACAACCTAAGCTGTAAAGCAAAAAGGGTAACACTACCACTCAGGTGATTTATGTCTTTTGTTCTTTTTTCCTCTCACAGATAAATTTTATTTACACACACACAGAGACACACACACACAGAGTGCACGCTAGGCATGTATACTTTGTGGCAGTTCGAAGTTTTGGGGCAGTCAAGACACTCTGAGCATCCTAATGTTATACCCAGCGACTAACACCATTCAGATCCCACCTGGCAAACTTCAGAACAATTTTTCATGACAAGCAAAACAGTGAAAGCACAAATTGTAACTGAATAAATTTATCTTGGGTATTCTTAAAGGAAATCAATTTGAAGTCATTGCTGTTTCTAAAATAATGTTTCATGGTTTTGTGTATTGCAGTCTTTTTGACAAAACTAAAACTTAAAAGTTATACTTGATTCATAGTGTCTTAGCTGTTCTAGTCTCCTTAAACTATTGCAGATAACATATACAAATGTAATACTCTAATCAGAAACAGAACTGGCAAGAAGCAAGAAAGGACAGTGTAAACTTGATGTAATAGCTTGTCCTGGTTTTAGGTGGGATAGAGTTCATTTTCTTCACGGTAAATATTGTGTTTTGGATTTAGTACAAGAGAATGTTAATCATAGACTGACTTTTTTAGTGGTTGCCGTGAAATCAAGGACTTTTTTCAGTTTCCTGTGTTCAGCTAAGGGGCAGGTGTACAAGAGCTGGGAGGCAGCTGACCCAAGCTGGGAAACAGAAATATTCCATACCATAGATGTCATGCTCTGTATGTAAGTAGCTTTGGCCGGGGGGCAGGAACTCTTTATCTGTGAGTTCGGTGAAATCAGCAAGTTCATCAAGGTCTGCAAAATCCATGAGTTTTGCGAAATCTGCAGTTCCAAGATTGCTGCCTGGGGACAGGCTGAGCAATTGGTTGTCAGGCAGTGTATTGTGTACTGCTTGTTTTGCGTAGTCTTTATTATTATTACTATTATTACTACTTGTTTATTTGTTTGTTGTCTTATTAAACTTTTTATCTCAGCCCACAAGTTTTATGTTTGTCCTCCTGACTGGGGACATGGGACGAGTGAGCGAGCAGCTGTCTGGTCCTAGTTGCCAGCTGCTGCGTTAAACTGTGACATAGTTCAACTAAAATATAAAATTATAAAAAAAAAAAGTGAAGTAAAACTTGACAGAAAGAAATCCTATATCAGATGTTTAGTCGATTAAGAGTTAAATTTGTTTTAATAATGCACTACAACTCAAAATTAAATAATTATATTCACTGTATGTCAATTCCTTACCAGCCTCATCTAGAGGATTCTTGTCAGACAAGACTTTATTAATTTGATACAACATATATTTCAAGAAATGTAGACCTACTCCAAAGAGAACTCTTCTTCCCTTAGTCTCAAAAAAATTCAATATTTATGCAGTATCATTGGCAAAAGCAGCAGGGAAAAAATATGAAAAGTGATAGCATCCTGTTAAGTTATAAGCACATTCTAGTGGTTATTGCACAGGGAAAAGCCTTGTGAAAGGTTGTGTAAGATAGTTATATGCTAAACAGAAAGTGTAAAAAACAATATGTCTGGCCCTAAAACTATGCAGAATATACTTCTGAATTACTACCTGATCTCATACATGCACATTCTTGCCAGTGTAAGGGAACATGTGTCCAGTTTCCATAACCTTAGCATAGTTACAGCAACAGCAAAATAGCTTTAAAACAAGCGCAGAGTGAAAGTCCTTTTCTCACTGTGGCTGCATTCTCTGTGCATCAGTTCTTACTGATTTCAGAAAGAATTTTAGAAACAAGTACAGGAAAGTTAAGCCCCATGTCTCCTTATATGTTTTCAAGTACTACAGATGAGTAGAACAAGTCTGATGAGGTACAAGTACCACTGAACATAGCGGATGCTCTGAGGCATAAAATGAGGTCACAGTAGTTCAGAAAATTCAAGCAAATAAATAGAGCTGCGAAAAGAAAGAGGGAAAGGAAAATTCCAAGAAAATAAAAAAATACAACTACTGGACTGGAAGAAAAATTGACAGCTCCCTGCTCTCGACACTCAGACACTACGCTCATAAGTTAGACTTCCCTCATCACCAAGCATTTTCATATTCTTGAGTTGTATAAACAATGTGTAAGACTTTATCACAAAACTCATAACCATAGTTAGTGGGACAATAATGCAATGTGACCTACTAGAGAATTTCTCAGAACTGTATTGCTCCTTGCCTTCTTCTTCATCTTAATTAGCATTTCAAGTACAGCTTGTGACTTCACTGTAAGTCCCCAGTAGTTACTAAATCTGCATTTACTTACACAGGAAAAAATCTGAGTCCATAAACTATTTTGTCCTTACTGCTTCTTCTTGTCTTCAGATTTCAAAATGGTATATAGACTCTCCATTCAGATTTCAAAATTCATTCATTTTCTTCCCTATTTCTTCTGTACTCTTCTCTCAAAGCCCCAGCCAGAAAGCTCCAGTTGTCCCAAACAGCTCAGACTAATGGTACATATTTCTAAGTCTTTGGTATCTTCTGTTCGTCTTGTCTTTCCTTGTCGTCTGTGTTTTTTTAGTTTATTTTTATCCCCCATGTGGCTCCTCTTCCTTCCTTCCTTCCCTCCTTCTCCCATTTTTTCCTTCAGCTTTGTTTTATTTCCTATTGATCCTTTCCCAGCCCTTTACTTCCCTTTAAATACTTCTGTATTTCGCATTAGTGTTTGCATACCTGTAGCTGTTATCCCTCTTTCTAAAAATCTCAGACAGTTTTTCTCAGTTGCTGTAGAGGGAAAGCTGATTGATAGTCACAAACACCACACACTGTAAAATACGTTTATTAAGATTGTATAACATCATTGATATGCTGCACATGATACCAGTGGTCTTTCTAGTAAACAATATAAACTTTCAGTAAAAAAATCACAAGAAAACAAACATAAGTTGGCAGTTGGATTTCAGTGGTCATATGCCTGCTTCAAGCCCTCGCCGTGTGTACTGATCTGCATAAGTAAACCTGGGTAGCAGGGCTGGAGAACAGTGATTTTTTTCATCTTATCTTTCAACAGATAGCTATGGCCACTGTGCTCTAAACTTCCCTTCGGAAAGAGAAATTTCTGGCTTCCTGTCAATGGCTACACAAACAAGTACACAACATTAACAGCACATCTATTTCTTAGAGAATAATATTGATGTTTTTGATCAGATGAGATTTGGGACTCTTTAACTGAGGTCTTCTGAGAGTAGGTAAGAAATACATCCAATGGCAATGCTTTTGTTTTGAAGGTCTTTCCCATAGCGTTGTCTTCTAGGATCCCACCTGTGCATTTTTTCACCCATCTAAATTTTAGGCAAATCACTATTTCAGCTATAAAAAGAATAACTTTACAACAAAATAATCTAAAACCAAGAAACTAATACACATATCACAACACATACACATATACACATACATTCAGGGATCTCTAAAGATATCATAGAAAATACATAACAACCTGGGTCAACTGTGTCTGCAGAGATCTCTCACTACATCAGAAAGTCATTGTTTTAGATTACTTAATCTTTCCTTCATTTCTTTGTTACTTCATGTCTGATTCTACTCCTGTTTCCTAACCTCAGATTTTTCCTTCAATGTACATTTCAATAGAAAAAAATGTTTTCAATTAAAAGATTTTACAAATCCCAAACATATTTTGAAGACCAAGAGCACCAAGCAAAATGAAGAATTTAAATATTTCAGTTTCATTATACAGCAGCACTGTTTTATCAGAAATAGAGTTTGATTGCCTCATGTCTCCACTATCCAACATAAAACTCTATTTTCCCAAAATGAAAAAATAGACCTCCACACCATACCCTATTTCTACAACGACTCAGACCAGAACTGAAAGTGTAGCCATAATAGGCAACAGAGCCAACAAAGAAAATGACAATTGTAGACACCTGACTAGCAACTCCTCTTGTTCATTTCTGTATCAAAATAACTTTTTAAAAATGGAAAACAAATGTGTAATTTACAACAATTAAGTTATTCAGGTTTCACTGTGGAACTTAAAAATGGAAATTATGATAGTGAATGAGCTGATAACTATGGTGTTTAGGTAGAACTTGGACTAAGGCTCCAGACTTCTCTGAGATGAACAAAGCACAAACAAGAAAGTGAACAGCCCACCTTCAGCTGAGTGGTTTAATAATTAGGATAACTGATTGCGAGTCAAACATTTGATGTCACATTGCTAAAAACAAATTCCATTAAAGGATTCATTTTATTCTAATATAGAATGAGAAAAAATTTTAGTGCTGAAAATTTACCTTCATTATTTTATACTGAAGAGTAGATTAAGTGATAGCAACTTTCAGTATCATCCTGGACATTATATCATTAAGTGTTTCAGTCTCAGTAGGTTATTAATAAAGTCTACATTTGCCATAGGACCAAAATATTCTGAAGCATGGCTCCTCCTTCTCAGTCTCGAACAACACATACAGAGCCTTATGTCACACAACCCTGTTTTGATGCTGCATGTGCATTGTTTTCACTGAGCTATGTTGTTTGGACAGTTAGCACTCAATTTCTAAGTCTAGCCTGCTGTCATTCTTTAATACTCCTGGTCCCGAGAACCAGAGGTATGTTCAGTTATATTTAGAGCATAATTCAACAAAATATTTAAGTGCATGTTTAAATCTACTGCTGTAAGTTCTGTACTTAAATAACTTAGAAGACAGATTTTCAAAGTATTTCTTTGCTTTTATATGGAGAGTAATATTCATCTTTTATATAAAAAACATGCTTTTTTAAAGAAATGTATTGTCAAATCTTGTGCTCTCAGTTAGCACTGTGGAGAAGAAAGTGTGAAGAGTAAATAATAGCTGACATACTGTCAAATCACAGTCAAAAGCTAGACTTTTTAACCTCAAAGTAGTCAACTCACAAACACTGAATCATGATCAGCCATAAAAAGAACAGATGTATAAACTAACGAAGATTAAGTCTGGACAACTATTAATTGTGTTGCATTTACACCTATAGACACCATTATTTATCTTTCATTTTGGTACCTACAGCAAGGAAAGGAAGGAAAAAGTCGCTGGTCTCATAAGTTTGACAGTCTAAACAGGGTGCTATAAAAAGTAATTGGAAGCATCTGTAAATTTATAGAAAACGATATCCCTCTCACAGGATTCTTCTGATTATACTGTTAATAGAGTTCAAGAAAAGACATACAGTGCCAAATCAAGTGAAGGTCCCTATGTCTCCAGCAGAATGAACACCAAGCTGTGTAACTGTGCTCTACATAGAGCTAGTGATGATAAATCAGTATTTTAGACACAAAGCTTGGAGAAGTCCATTGGCAGAAAGGAGAGCTCATAGAGGAAATGCACAGAGAAAAACAGAAAAGGTTGAAATCCCATCATTTTTTCCAGACTTTAAGCATCCATTGTGGATTCCATTACCAGGAATCACAACCGTTCTTTCAGATAAGTAACCAAAGCATCCACCCACTCTTAGGTTGTGACTGTGATACTGCATCCTATGTACACAGGGCTTCTCATTCTCTTATTGGAACTGCTTTTACTGCTCAACAAAGAATTTGAGGAACAGAGTGAGTAAACACATGAAAAGGTCAGTTGGGTAGCCTAATGGTTATGGCTGAGAATATACTTGGTATGAGTTCTTGCTGCAAGGGCTCCATGTACATTTTTATGCAGTGATATTTTAAACAAGAACTAATAGTTCCTGAAAAAAAACACTGGGCATTTCCATGTTGAAAAGTTGAGTTGTTTATCTTACAGTCCTTATGAACTGCCCGTGGTTCTTAGATTTGACACATATGTTACAGCCACATTCATGAATGTAGGAGAGAAACTCATCTTTATTTTTTTCATAGAAGGCAATGTCTTTACAACGGAAATTTTACTGCTGTCGATATCTCTGCTACCATTGTTGTCCCTAGCTTATTAATTAAAGACTTCTGAATTGTCCCTCTGACTACAAATTGTGGTTAAACTTGTTTTGCCATGGAGTTACGTCCACCTTTCCATATGTTCCCTCTGCCTATTTTCATTGAAATAAAATTGGATCTCACCTCCATCCTATGCTTACAACAACCTCCCTGCAAATTTTCTGTTCTCTTCTGGCAGTTACCTGTCCCATAACAGTAATGTCAGGTTCTCTCTACATCCGCATCCCCTGCTTTTCATAATGCAGCACACTTCGATCACTATTTCATCTCTGCAGTGTCCTCAGTCCCCTTTAGCAGTAGTTCCTCTGGCTTCAGTACTACTAGCTCCCTTCCTTTATAGTACATGAATAAAGTTAGTCAAAATCATTGCAATGTCCTGTGGGTGAGTGACATCTGTGCCTTTGTTAAATGTGGCTGAAGAAGGCTATCAGGTCCAGAAGTTACTAGGAATACTGGCAGACGTCATGTCACTGCACAGGCTCCAGTTTGTTAGAAGGCTACAAAAATGTTCACTACTGATCAGCAAATCTATGCGACTGGAAGCATCAACATTTGTATACTCCTGTTTCTCTAGGCAAAAACTCTTTTCTGTCGCAAAGGTTCTTCGGACTCATGGTACAAATGGTACAAATGGATTAATTCAAAACATTTTGATGCAGTGCTGCTGGGAAACTATCACGTTGTATTTAATGAGGTCAGTTACTGGCATATATCTGCACTGTAGTCAGAAATACCATATTTTCTTTTTTTTTTTTCCCCAGCAACAATCATGTGTCTCTCTATACACACATATGCATATTGGTGGTGCATACTCAATTTTCATACTGTAGGGATGCACTCTACAGGCATATCAATTTTAAAGTAAAAAAATTAACAGATTGACTCCATCTTGAATCCATCGTGTTACTCAGACATGTTAGTCCACTGAGTAACGCTGCCTGCTGTTCAGGTTTGGCTTGCAATGTGGTTTCGCGGCATTTTAAACCCCATCTTTCTCTCATTTGAATAGGCGATTTCCTCATCTGAAAATAAATTACTCTTTGAGATATTTTGGTGAGAGAAAAAAGTTTCCAAGCATTTCTCATACATAAAATATATCAAGTCCACGCAAAATGTCTCAAACCGAACACTCAGCTTGTAGCAGAGGCTTTCAATTTTACCTTTTATTCTCTGTAATAGTTACAAGCAGTTTTTCCCTTCTTTTCTGTATTTGAATGGCATATTTCATTTCACACATCCATTGCTTTCTGCCCAGCACTGTAATTCAGCTAGAGGAAAAAGCTTAGTATTTTAAAATGTCAGCTGCCCAGAAGATATTTGGAAGTCTGTGAATGTTAACCTTTCTAACAGTTGCTTAAAGCCATCTGAAATTAATTCTCCTCTCTTGCCTTCCCGTATCTAAATAAGGAAAAAGAACTATTCTAAGATGCCTATTTAAGCAGAAACTGATAAAAAGTGTATAATCTCTTTGGGTAAAATGGGCCTCTTAATACATGTAAATAACTCCCATTCACATTGCCAGAACTGCAGAGGAACAGATTTTCTCCCAAGATTGTTATTCAGTAAATTAAAGTCATGCTCGCCCCTCTCAGTTCCTCTTACTTATTCTCATAAAAAGTATTTTTTTTTACATCCTGTGCACACCTTCCGATCAGTTCACTGTGCATAAATTTAAATGAATAGACAGAGATATATAAATAGACTTAAATCATCTTGGAGTTCAGGATATTTGTTTTAACCACTGATTATCAATTCATCAAGTCAAGATTACTGGCAAAGACATAAATCCTAAAGAAAGTTTTAAAATTGTTATAATTTCAGATAGGGCTTTACAGTTTAACCACAAAACACAACTAAACAGAGTAAAATGCCTCAATTTGCTGGATCATCGTTAACATAAATCTAAGACTGTGTATTCTATGTTTGATTGCATCCTCTCAATATAAAGTAAAATGAAACTGCAGATCTGATTTAAAAAAACCCACCATGTAATCATTTAAATGAAACACAACAGAGCTACAATTGTTTGTAAAAGACAATAATGATCTTAAAATGATTTATGCTTGAAGCAAGTAACTTTTTGCTACTGATACAGTTTGTTCTCTCTGTCACAATAGGATTTTTAAAAGTCTGCTCCCAAAAATAAATAGCATTTTCTTGACATTAATCGGTGCCATTTGGATAAAATGATACACATCTACTGAGGAAAGACTGATTTTTTTTTCTTTTTTTTCCTGCTATAGTCTTGAGAAAAGGAAAAGTTACACTGCCTCCTGCTGATACGTAATCATAGCCTTCTGCAGAAAAACTGCTCTGAGCCACATAAGTGGAAAAAGGACCAAGGCAATAAGGGTCAATATTAGACAATGTGAGGTCACAACCAAGACTGACATAAAGCTCTACTTTTTTTCTTCTGAAATACTTGTCTTCCTCTTTTCCTTTACAAATCACATCAGAGCTCCATTGACAACTCCACATAATCCATCGCATTTTCACAAATCATTATCTTTCCAAAACATGCTAGAGCTTGACGTCTAGCCTCCCAACTCCACTGTCTTGGCACAGATAGAATCACAGTATCATAGAATGGTTTGTGTTCGAAGGGACCTTTAAACATCATCTGGTCTAACTCCCCTGCAATGAGCAGGGACACCTTCCACTAGACCAGGTTGCTCAAGGCCCCATACAACATGGCCTTGAACACTTGCAGGGAGGGGGCATCCACAGCTTCTCTCGGCAACCTGTTCCAGTGTTTCACAGCCCTCATCGTAAATAATTTCTTCCTTATATCTAGTCTAAACCTACCTTCTTTCAGTTTAAAGCCGTTACTCCCTGTGCTATCACTACATGCCCTTGTAAAAAGTCCCTCTCCAGCTCTCAATCCATTCTCTGCCCAGCCTGTATTTGTGCTTGGGATTGCCCCATCCTGTATGCACGACCCTGCACTTGGCCTTGTTGAACGTCATGATATTCGCATGGGCCCACCTCTCAAGCCTGTCCAAGTCCCTCTGAATGGCATCCCTTCCCTACAGCGGGTCAGCCACTTCGCACAGCTCGCTGTCGTCAGCAAATTTGCTGAGGGTACACTCAATCCCACTGTCCATTTTGCTCTTAAAGATATTAAACAGAGTCAGTCCCAATTCTGACCCCTGAGGAACACCACTCATCACTGGTCTCCGCTTGGACATCAAGTTCTCGACCACAGCTCTTTGAATGTGACTGTCCAGCCAATTCTTTATCCACCAAGTGGTCCATCTGTCAAATCCATGTCTCTCCAATCTAGAGATGAGGATTTTGTGCAGTACAGTGTCAAATGCTTTGCACAAGTACAGATAGATGACATCAGATGCTCTTCCCTTACGCATGAACATAGTAACCCCGTTGTAGCAGACCACCAAATCTGTCAGGCATGATTTGCTATGTCTCAGACACAACTCATCCATGACAGTCTCTTTCCTTCCTTTCCTCATTGCTTACACCTGGGGACTGAGAGCTCTTGCTCTTTATGGAAAGCATCCTTAAAGCTCTGTCAGCTCCATTCTGCTGAGGGCAGTTTCCCAGGGGGTCGTATTGACTCACTCCCTGAACAGCTGGAAACTTGCCTTCCCAAATTTCAGGGTCTTGACTTTACTCTTCACCTGACCCATATCCATCAGGATTGCCAACCCCACCAGTGCATGATCACTGAAGCCCAGGCTGCCTCCAATCATGATGTCATGGATCAGCCCACTTGCATTGGTGACCAACAGGTCTAGTATCACATCCCCTCTGGTAGGGCTGTGTATTACCTGATTTAAGAAGTTATTCTCAATGTACTCCAGGAGTATCCTGGATTGCCTGCAGCCCACCATGCTACTTTTCCAGCAGATGTTGGGGTGTTTGAAGTCCCACAGCAGGACGAGAGACTGCAAGTGCAATGTGTCCTGCAGCTGGAGTACAGAGGCTTCATCAATAGGCTCCCTTTGATTGGGCAGCCTGTAGTAGACACCAGCCACAAGGTTCCCTTTGTTACCTTGGTCTCTGACTCTTGCCTATAGGTTTTTAACCTGTTTGTGGCTACTCTTCAGAGACAGGTCTTCACACTCTATCCATTTCTTGATGTAGAGGACAACACTTCTGCCCCTTCTTCCTTGCAGAATCACAGAATCACAGAATGTTCGGGGTTGCAAGGGACCTCTGCGGATCATCTAGTCCAACCCTCATGCCAAAGAAGGGTCACCTACAGCAGGCTGCACAGGACCTTGTCCAGGCGGGTCTTGAATATCTCCAGAGAAGGAGAATCCACCACCTGCCTGGGCAGCCTGTTCCAGTGCTCCGTCACCCTCAGAGGGAAGAAGTTCTTCCTCATGTTCAGACGGAACTTCCTGTGCTTCAGTTTGTGCCCATTGCCCCTTA
>Ga0065711_1043079_pt1 | contig 14953 bp, 8 predicted proteins | sample Hoacrofraction12_FD_59098 | JGI IMG/M metagenome (GOLD analysis project Ga0065711, IMG submission 59098) | Hoatzin crop microbial communities from Cojedes, Venezuela - Epithelial fraction 12 v2 (version 2) | ecosystem: Host-associated > Birds > Digestive system > Esophagus > Crop | place... | reverse complement strand
CGACCCACCAGTTTCTGCCTCTTTCTTTCCATTCTCCTCCGCACGCCGGCGGGGGGAGGGGCGGCCGCGTGGCGCTTTTGTTGCCGGCGGCAGCCGAAACCAAAACAAATACTCAGCTGGGATGATATCAGAAAATCTGGGAAGCTTTTTATGGAACACAGATTCACCAATTAATTTTTATCTTACAGAGAATCATAAAGGGAATTTGATTTTTAGATCTTCTTGGTATTTAGGCTTCTGTCATCTGCATATCTTATTGTTATTAGGCACAGAAGCATATATTCGGGACTTGAATAACTTCTAAGATAAAAGAATTGAGATAGTTTGAGCACTGTAAACTCTTCTGGCTTTAAATGGCTGCTGACTGAAATTTTGGTATAAGAGTCTCAATATACAGCTGAAACACTCTCCAAATAAGTTGCGATTAGATTATTTTTTTAAAATTCTGTGATTCATATAATGAAACAAAATCTGTCAAATAAATTATTTTCAGTTTGGGATGCAGAAATGTATGAATTGACCAGATACTATGAAGGACTTGATATTTATCTCACTATGAACAACTTCTGAAAAAAGAAAATTTCATCACGTCCTTTTTTTAAAAAAAAAGTTTTTTTCTTGGCTTAAAGCCAGGGTTATATCTCAGCTACTTTAGATTCCAGAAGCAGCATTCTTCTTTGTTTGACTCTCTTTTTTTCTATGCAAATGGATTACACTTCAGCAATAGGTAGCATTCAGGTTTGCATCCTAATTGGTGACTTAGAATGGCCAGCATTATCCTTCAGCAAAGTCAGTGTTTGATATTGAAATTCTGGAGTTTTAGAATGACTAAGAATAGATGGAGAAATATTAATTATGTTTATTTTAAACTGTCCCAGAATTTTAATAACTCTCTCCAGGGGAGATGAAGAGCATAGCATTTACCTACTTGTGTAGATATGATTTTATATTAATGGTGTTAAATGTCCTAATTTGTAATATTAAAAAAGAGACTGACCTCTTAGGTTTATATTTTCTTTTTAAAGTATTTTAAACGTTTACTGGTATTACTCTCTCTTTTGAGGTCAATGTATCTGGTCATTTTTTAGCTGAGGAGGAAGAGTCCTTGCAAGTAGAATAATAATAGATATGTATATACATATATGCTTATATATGTGCATACACATACACACACATGCATGCACACACACACTTAAAAATAAATAAAGGTACAAGGCAATGGCTAATACACAGACAGGATCACAAGGATTTAAGAAACTGCTAGGCTAAGAAACCCAGTAAGACCTCTGAAGAACCTTTGCTGGCCAGGCAGGCATCAATCAGACAGGAAGGAATCCTCAGTGCTGGCAGTTTGCTGTCTTGCAAATTCTCTGACACTGCTACTTTTCTGCATTTTCCCTTTAGAGTTTTAAACCTATCCATTCCATTGGTTTGCCACCTCGAATTTTTGAGGTGCTAATAATACCTATGTCTCCAGTCTTCTTTCTGTCTACATTTCTTACTTTGCATGACCCTGCTACCCAGACTTTCTCACTGCTCTTTCTTTAAATGTAGCAAATTCCTCTGATCTCTAAGCCATGGTATCAATGCTGGCCTTGGATCCTGGAAAGACAGATGCAGAATTCCCTGTTTGGGGTGAGAAGAAATTGCAGTGATTTAGAAAGGAAAGGGTTATCCAGGCATTCTGATTATAAAATTCATCATAGTTAAATCAGTTAGCATTATCAAAAAACATTAGAAGGTTCCATTAGAAAGAAAATGTAGTAAAAGTAGAACAAGCAAATGAGTCTTTCTCTTATAATAAGGAATGTTAAAATAGTTCAATAATTTTTGAAAGCATGTGATTTTTTATACGTTGCACATCTAATACAATGATAAAACCTGCTTTTAAATCTTCTGATCTTAAGACTTGTTTTAGGAGAAGCAACACTCTTATTCTCAGCTTACAGATGGGGAAAGTAAAATCACAGAGCCAGAACAACTTATCCCAAGTCTTAGAGGCCATGAAGCACAGAGGTGTCAAGGAAGATCATACTTTGAGTCTTAGTTCAGTATTCTGTCTGTGTGGCTTCAATGCATTCTTACCCACCCTTTAAGGCCCCCGTAGTACTCCAAAGTATATGACAAAAATCTGATGCATGCAAGTCAGCCCACTGAGTAACTTCATATCATTAGCCATGATTAAATTCTATTGTTAGAAAAGATACTTCATTCCTAAATTAATTCACTAAGGCTGTTTAAATCAAAACAGATTCTAAAAATGACTTTTCAATAGGGTTATTTGTGACGTTAGGTGTTTTTCTTTAACAACCTGTAAAGTTCTGGTCAAAAGGCAGGAGGATTTAAAAATCAAATTTTGTGTTTCATTCAGCTTTGGTACCAGGTTAGGACACATCCTTCAATTTCCTTTCTTGCAAAGGAGGATACAAATAAGATATATTCAAATTACTTGAAATCTAGATCAAAGTTATGATGGGTTTCAGAAGTGAATTAAAAATAGGCCTGCTCCAATAGCTTCTGATATTTAGTACCAGCATAATACCATTTTTTGGTGGGAAAGGGAAGGAGGTCAGAGAGTTGAACATTAGATGTATAGGATAAGGAGCAAGGAGAGTGAAACTGATATGATATCCTCTATGTGTTTCCTCATAATGTCCCTATATCTCCTAAAATGTGCGAAGAGACCCTATTCTGATATATGGTGCAGAAATAATTACCTTCTCTGTTCTTCTAGCACATAATGTAAAATAAAAGGGTATCTAATATTTTATACTCTTTCACCACACATATCATAGGAGGCCTGTAAAAGATTTGTGAAAGATCCTGTGATGTGATTTATTTTTTTGGCAGCAGTGGGGTCATTGAAGTACCTCAGACTGTCTTCTGAAGGTTAATTAATTTTATGCTAAGAAGCTAGTCTTTCAGAAGCAGCCATCTAGTGGAAATAGAAAAGTCTTTAATTAACAAACATCAGATCTCATACTCACTAAAGTTATATGAAGACACACAGACCTGGAGTCTTGCTGTTAACTCACCGTATAGTTATTTCTCCATATCCTCCACTACCCCTGTTTTTCATCAAAAAAACCCAAAACCTTTCTGCTTCTTCAAATTGGATCTTGCTTTTTATTAAACTACTGCTAATGCTAGAGGAATACTTCAGAATATAGAATTAGTGGGAAGATTCTTTCTTTGGAGTTTCATATAAAAAAATGAATATTAAATTCTTTGCTTTCAAAGACTGAATTTTATATCTGTGTTCTTAATCCCAAACATTAAGAAGCAATATTCTAAGAAAATATTGATCTATTTTTTAAGTAAAGCTTAAGAGAAATGCAAAAGATACTTTACTGTCAGTGTCCAAAAAGGATATAAATCCATTACACGTCAGGGATTGTGCAGAACATGAATCACTGCCGGGTCTCAGCATCCGTGAAAGGTCGGGAACGACTCTCACACGCATTGCTAAGATACACAGTTGGAATACTTTATTCTCCCGCTTGTGCGGTTATATACTTTTTCCATATCTGTACACACTATTACGCTTACATCGGATAGGCTACAGACATAAATCACACACTGTTCACACGCCGCACATTCCCTTATAATTGGTAACTATGCACTAACGCTAATAGCAACAGACCACCTTCACGTCCTTGAACACCTCTTGTTTTTGCTAACCCACATCATGTGCACTATCAGAACTTTCTGAATTGTTATTCTTAACTGCCCTTTCCAGCGGCCTCTTCGGTTATGCTAACTGTTTTGCTTAAGCGGCCTAGTCATGCTAACTCTCAAGCTACATCAACCCCAACAAATCACTAAAATTTGAGATAAATATTTATCACAGTTAAGCTTTTAGTTTCTGTCTTATATTACAGTTTCACTCTGTTAAGCATTTAAAATGTAAATAGTGAGGGATAGTTCTCTCAGCTTATAGTTTTAATAGGTGAGACAGATTACAGTCAGGGCAGGGCATGGGAGTGAGAGACAAAGCGAAACGAAAAGACCTTCCTCCATATCATGCAATGCCTAGCACCTGGTAGCAACTGGAGATTCTGCCCAGGCCCCTGGAGAGGTTCAACTTACTCCTCTACATGTTATATTTTCTCAAAAATTAAAAAAAAAAATTGAGAATGAAATGATAGGTAAACAATGAGACACCCTATGGGCTTTCCACAACATGTTAAAAATATTTGCTCAGTGCTAAAATAGTACTTGCTGGTAGTGGTGTGGGAGGATGTTTTGTTCTGTTTTCAACAAAAATTTACCAGTGAGTAATTATAACTGAAATAAAGTAAAATCAGTCAGTGAATGCCTTCATTTTATACACATTGGAAAGATGGAAGAAAATCAGTAATACAAATAAAAAAAATACAGAGCCACCCTATGTAATAAATCTGAAGCTCAGTGCTCTGCAGACAATCAGCCAGGGTATGCTGTTTCAGTTCTGTACATTCCTGCTCCAAAAATTTACAGACCTAACTATTTTAAACTCAGGTGGTGATTAGGAAAAAACTTGGAGGCTTCTGTAGGTTCCTTCAGCTCTGTAGATAACACTTTTGCTGCACAGATTCTCAGGGACAAAGTGTTGGTTAAAAAAAGATAAAATTTTTTTGAAATCTTACCATAGGAAAATGCTCACAAGGGGAGTATAATCTTCTGATCGGGATGGTCACTCACTGTTCAGTGGAGATGTGTGTCTCCATCACTGACAGAACCATCTTTAGGTCCATTGCATAAGACTCTTCAAACTGCTTTTTTTCTCTTTTCTTATTCCGCAGTTGATCATGTTCCTATAAGACACCCCAGCACATGCACCATCTATCTTTATTCATTATTTTACTTACATATAAAATATCTCTTAAGTATCTCAACTGTGTACATAAGACTAGGCTCTGTAACCATTTCTACATCCATGTGAAACATTTCTACTGTTTATTGTGGTTAACCTTGGCTGACTGTCATGTGCACACTCAGCTGCTCCCTCACTCCCCCTACTCAACACAAAGTGTGGGGGAAAAAACAGGATGAAAAAGCTCATGGGTTGAGATAAGTACAGGGAGATAGCTTACCAGTTATGGTCATAGACAAAACAGACTTGACTTGGAAAAAATTCACTGAATTTATTGCCAATTAGAATAGTGTTGGATGGTGAGAAACAAAGACAAAATTTAAAACGACAGCTTACCCCTTCCTTTCTTCCTTGTCCCAGGCTCAGCTTCACTCTTCCGCCCCACCTCTTCTCCCCAAGTGGTGCCAGGAGATGGGGAATGTGAGTTACACTCAGTCCATAACAGCTCCTCTCCGCCATTCCTTCCTTCTCACACTTTTTCCCTGCTACAGCATGGGGCCTTCCCACAGGTTGCAGTCCTTCAGGATAAATCTGCTCCAGTGTGTGCTCTCCAGAGGCCTCAGCTTCCTTCAGGGCAGGTCCACCTGCTTTGGCATGGGGTCGTCTACAGGCTGCAGTATGTATATCTACTGCACTGTGCTCTTTCTCCAGGGGCTGCAGGGAATTCCTTCTGGGGCACCTGGAGCACCTCTTCGCCCTCCTCTGTCCACCTTGGTGCTCGCTGTGTGTTTTTTTCCCTCACTTCTCACTGTCAGGCAGAGTCCTACCCCTGCTTACATACACTTTCCATCATAGCAGCGGGATGGGCCGTGCCCTGCAGTGGGGCCATTGGAGCCAGCTGAAACCGGCTGTGTCTGGCACAGGGCAGCCGTGGCTGCTCCTCACAGAGGCCGCTCTGCAGCCCCCTGCCAACACCTGGGCAGCTGATATAAATTTCTTTTCTATGTACAGTTTGATCATTTTCATAGCAGGAACTACCTAGGACTCTCCAGATCTCTCCACCAAGGATGCTGACCAGCATATTTAAGATTCTGGGAGCTCAAGCAATCACGCAGTTTCAAGTCAGTGATCTCTTTCAAATCAGGCCATTATTTTGCTTGTACAGATAAGTAGCTGGGGAGTTGCTTGTTCACTCAGGGAGTTAACAACAACTGAAGAGAGGTGGGTGTGCACACAGGCACAAAGAGACAGTTAAACCACAATTAAAACTGTAGAAGAAGCCTATCAGTCTATCTCACTTAGCTCTTGGCACACTCTATATACTCACTGGGAGCAAGATTCACAATTTCACGTGTAACGCTACCTCCCAACATGAGGTGGTAAGACTTCCATCAGGGCAGTGCACCTCCATCTCTCTGTACCCCTGGTTCTCCGTGGTAGCCTTCTTGCCTGGCTGAGGGCACCACCAGAAGGCACACTGGTGTCCCACACTAGTTTACAAAAGCAGTGGTGAGTGACGCCCATTTTCTGAGCTACCTGCTGAGAAAACTGGCTGCTTTGAGGTCTGTTCCCATTTTAGTTACTCATGTGCATGCCTTCAAGTCTGTTTTACAGAGCTGGTTTGAAGGCTAATATTTTTTATGTAATTATTCAGTTTAAGAGTCTTTCAACAGAAAATGTTATCTGAGTCTTCTTGTCATGTCTATCATCTCATATCAAACTAGTTTAGGATTTAAGTTTCTGTAGCATTTTAATTTTACTTCAAAATCATTAGAGTATGAAGACAACCATATGTCTTTATTTGGATGTAATATTAGAAATTGAAAGGGTGGATAAAAGAGGAATATATTAAAAATTCACTAATTTAAGTATTTAAAACAGGCAACCTCTGTTTCACCTAAATTAACTATGACTTTCCTGTAGGAAATTTTCTATTCTGGGTCATGCCAGAGGAAACATCTACTTATTCCACATCTTAATTAGCTGTCTCTCAGATAACATTCCATTTTTACCTCAGTCAAACCCATCTTGAACTTCCAAGGTAACTGTTTATTCTCAGTAATTTCAGTTTGGACTCTATCCTTGATCCAATCCCAGTTAAGCCAAAGGCCAAACCTCCCTTGAAGAAAGCTGTTTGAAGTTATTTGCCCAGTGTCAGGAAAAAGTTGGTCATTCTTAAGCAGAAATATTCTATATATCATCATTTTTATCAACAATTGTCAAGATTAAATCTTGGCAAAAATTTTAAAGGTCTTTCTTGGGGAGGAGTATGTTGTAATTTAATTGTATACAACTGCTTCAAGTTCTTAAGAATAACTGTAGGCATGCACTAAGGCATTTCTGCACTGTATATTCTTTCCTGTCCTCTGTCCTTTGCTTTGTACAGTAACATAAGTCAACATTTCGGAGGACAGAACTCTCACAGTCCAGCCTCACCCTGGCCTTGCTGTTGTTGAGAAGACTTCCAGTTTGTTGACAGTGACTAATGATTCGCTTATCAATGGATGGTTTTCAAATCTGGGCAAGAGCAATCACAAAAGGGGTAACTTTTTTCTCAGACAGAGAAAATTAGTATTGTGTTGCAGAACTTCCTGGGGTATAGGAATTGTTTTATTGATTCCATACGGACAGGAAACACAACTGAACTAGTATCCTGTCTTTGAGTGTTGGCAAAGTGTTTTGGTTTTGGCTGCAGCTGGCAACAAAAGCGCCACGCGGCCGCCCCTCCCCCTGCCGGGGTGTGGAGGAGAATGGAAAAGAAACAGGCAGAAACTGGTGGGTCGCGATAAGGGCAGTTTAACAGAACAGCAAACAAAGGGAACAGGAACAACAACGATACAGAAAAAAGGTGTTACACAGAACAAACCCGCAGAACAGAGCCCGCAGAGCAGAACCGCTCTCTCGGACCGCACCGCCGCTGAGCCATCCCGAGCCACGAGTCCTGGGTTTGAGATTTTCACTGAATCTACTAACTCTGAGATGTTACTAATAATAGAACAGACTTAGCAAAACACATTTTCTAGGCTTCTGCTTTAGAATCATAACAATTAGAGATAGTATATTTTCTTGTTGTTTTTTTTTAATATAGATATTTATATTTGGCAACCTTCAAGATGATTTCCCAGGAAAAAGTCCAGAAAAGCCAAAGCATAAATTTTTCTGGGGACAAGGTTAGACTTTTGAAAAAGGCAGTAGGGACTTCCTAGATTTGGTATAAATGATTGTAAAAGGAAACAATAAGGTTGGAGGACCTGAAGGTAGACAGTGATGCTGAGATTTCCATTCTGCATCATTGAGATTTAAATGATTAAGTGTAGGAATACTTGCATCACAGTTCTTAGTTTTGTGATAATTATTCTCACTAATGGCACAGCTGGAATCCCACAAAAATGAATAATAAAGACTAGCAATTTCTTTTTCTGTTATTCATGAAATCTTCAAGGTTCAGAAGCTTAGTAATTTCTGGAGAAAATCCAAACAGCTACAAAACGCTACAAATCCAGCTGTACAAGTAACAGTGAAATGCATCTAACAATTTGTGTTTGAACATCCTGCCGTGTTAGTGGTTTTGATGTTTTGCTCTTAGTCAATTTTATGGACAATACCAGTGAAATCATCCCAGTGCAATTCAGTAAAATGAATTCTCAAGTTGGTATAGATTTTTTCCATTGCATCTACACACACTTTTATGCAAGGGCCTCTCATGTATTTCTGTTGGATAAGTACAATGACAAGGAATCTTGGGATTTTTTTTTTTCCCATGCCTAGGCTTTTTTAGAGGTGACATGAAGGAAAGACTCTATGAACAGCTTGCAACCCGCCATACGTTCAAGGGGGCAGCAATCTCAAGTTTTATTCTCAATGTAGTGAAAAGCTAATGGATTATAGTGCAAATGCTGGTATCTAAAAATGAGAATTCAAGGAGTGATCTATGGCTAGCAACTCATGCCCTCTTTTACATGCAGGATAATGCTTATTTGTTTTTTATCAAGGGCATGAAATTCTAATGTACTACTAAGGTAAGACTTAATACCTGTGTTGAAGGCCAACACAATGTCTAGGTTCACTGCAAGTACTTTTTAAATATGAGAACCAAAACTAATGCAAGGGCATTTTCTGGATCTTCTGCGAGGGGAAATTTTGTTCAGATTGTGAAGAAGAAGGGCTACTCTCATACTTCAAATATTTAGCAATCCATGCCAATGTACTTGTCAGCATGATTTTGACTCAGCTGACTAACTGGTATTGTGCATGATAACCATGTTGTGAAGAACAGGCTGACAACTTTTGATAAAGACAAGTATGAGGAAGAGAGAACGTGTATGGAGTGTGAAAATACAGCGCCTATAATTAGCACAGAGAGGGAACAGAAATGAAAATAGATTTTCGGATTCCCTATGTTTTCATGTTCACAGTTCCTTGCTATCCCAGTTTTCACCACTACATGTATAATGATAAATGGTGGAAGCCACAATGAACACAAACTTACCGTGTTGCTAGCCTGCAGGCTTCATTCACCCAGACTGTCATATAGGTTGATATAATCCCCAGCATGAAATCTATCCTTCTGCTTAAGGTGAGTATATGCAAATTATTCAACTATGCAAACTGTTTCCTGAAAGAATTTGCATAAATGCCAGACATGTAAGTGTGCAAAATGTGGTACTTACATAAGACAAGCTACCTCTAAGCAGATTCATTTCCTTTAAGTATGTTTTTAATTTCTATGCCCTGTTCTACAAGTTATTTAGCATATGTAGGACTTTCAGTCCTGCAATTACAAAATTAATTGCATTTTATCTCATTTCTTACTGTCGCTAAAGCTAAGAACTTGCTGTTCCCTATGTAAACATTCACAATAAAAGCAGACCAAAAACTCCATTGGGGTCCATGGGACTCTGGGATAACAAGTGGCCTTTTCCCGTCCACTGTATTCAGTCTCCACTTATATCCACTCATTCAGCACTCACTAGTGCTGTTCAGTCAGCAGATCCAAAAGAAACAGGCTATGTATTAAGATGAAGAATCCATTCCATCTTTACATGTATGCGTTTATCAATATAATGAAGACCAATATACTTAACTCATTCATGCGAACACGATGATAGCTCAAAAAATCTGAATGAGGTTTTCTTGAAATACTTACTGCTATTAATATTATCCTTTCTTTTCCTCCTTTCAGAAAGAACAAGAAGAGCAGCCAAAACAACTCAGGTTTTGCCTAGATCGTACCTCTTTTTTTGAGGCAAGAATAAACTAAAAAGGGGAAAGTACTTTTTTTTTTTTTCCCTCTTCCTTAGTAAAGAATTTCTGTAATAAAATATTTTACACTTTTTAGTCACTATAAGAAATATGTCACCTTAAAATGCTACAAACCTCTGAGGCCAAATCTTGTCACCCTGGAGTAACAGTAGCCAGTGAAATAGGCATAGAGCCTTTGTGTTAGTTTACTTCACTAAAGCTGTTTTGTGGTTTGATTCATCTGGGAAAAAGTGACAGAACAGAGTAAAGTAGATCAGAAATTATTTGCCTATTAGAGTTAAGCACGGAGGCATGAAGAGCACCTGTTCACTTTCTGGTTAGTACAAGCCAATGCCTCAAGTCTCTCTGTTGACCAAGTAACTGTAATTGCTTCCCATGTAACACATAAGAACAAAAAAATTCTTTACAGGACAAAGATATCATAGTTTCAAAGAAAGGACTGATATGCTGAGTGTATATGTCATTTTAAAACTTTGATAAATATTTTATATTAGCCTTTTCTGAACTGAAACTCTTGAAGGGGCCATGTTCCCTGCTGGTGTGAATCAGAGGTGTTAGCAAACAGCTATGGCACAGTGATACGTTATCAACCTACTACAAGCTACTGAATGCTCTCACAATGGAAGCTTTTTAGTTTCCAAAATGTCCTTGAGCATCTGAAGTTCTGAACAGATGTGACTACATCCAAACTGCTGTACTAAGTAATATGCAAGTGCCATAAATATTTCAAGGTTTTTAAATATTGTCCCTAAATTCAAAAAATGACATAATGAATACTGTTTGGCACTAGTCCAATGACATAAGTATGGCTTCAAGGGAGAAATTTGGATAATGGCTGAGTCAAAGATGGCAAGACAATGGCACTAAGCCTTGCTGCTGTTTAAAAGGTTTAAATAACTCTACTGAGGCTGGTTAAAAGGATGAGTTTAGACAACAGAATTAAAACCTGTCTGACACGTTCCCATTAAGGTAGAAAACTTACTGGTAAGTTTGAGGTTGATTCTGAGCATTTTTAACCCACCTTTAAACAAGTGGAACTCCAGTGACTTCTGTAATTCCAGTTCTGATTTATGCTAGTATAAATGAGAGAAGTATTTGTCCATATGTCTTCCTGCATGCCCGTAATAAATCCTGCAGGCTATTGGTGCAATACAAAAAATTTGTTAGGTTAGGGATAAATTGCCAGACAGAGGGTTACAAATAAATATAATCAGAAATAGGGCTTATAGGGTGTTTTTTGTGGTACTGCTTACAAATAATGTCATCACCTGCAACTTTTTCACAGAATATTCAGGAACAGGATGCAATACCAGAAATTCCATTTCTACTACAAAGGCAAGAGTATTGGGGTTCAAGTGAAATTTTTAAACACTCTGTGGGAAGATATAGAAGATTTATTTCCAAATTGTGATTTCTGTATATATCTTACTATCTTTTCTTCTTTTTCTTATATTACTGGTTACGATTTAGAAAAGGTAACTGCCCCTTGCAGCCTTCAGTTAGGAACAGTCAGATTCTCTGTAAATACCGGGTTCAGATGCATCTAGATTTTAATAATGGGTTGAGTGTGAGTTTTTCTGCTTTTGTCCCCTTCCACTGCTACCACCAACACCATCTCTACTTAATTTGGTGATTAACTGCAAGACGTCAGTGCTGTTTACAGAGCATTTGACTGTGAAGATAAAAATCACTGCTTTTCAATATACTCCCAAGAGGCTGCAGTGAGAACTTTTCATCTACAGTTTTCTAAATTGTAACTAAATAGAAAAAGATATGATGACCTTTAAGAGCTTTTGTCTAATTTATACCTCCATTTTTGTTAAAGTTTTAGACTCAGGTTTGCCTGATTTTTTTTTTTTTCAATGTGTGAATACATTTAAGCACAAAAATTGCTTTTCCCTTGCAATCTCTCTAGTACTAGCAAGGGAAAAGGATATCTACTTTATTTGATCCATATACACCACATTCAGTGAAGTTCTACTAGGGGACATAAGGACAAGTGCATGTACATTCTTCTGATTTAAAGTGTGGGTTTGTTTTTTTTTTAAGAGACTTCATATTCCTTAGAGAATTACAAGTTCTTACAAATTCAGTTAAACCAGAGCAGTCTTAAAACATACTCTGCTGCAGCAAATGGAAGAGCATCATCACATACCTGAACTTACTGAATCCATTCTAACACAGATCAAAACATTCAGCTATTTCTGGAAGGAAGCAAAGTGTAGAGATGTATAAAGCCTGAAGGTTGCCATAAAGAGGGAAATTACTGCAGATACAATACATAGGAAAGTATGCCAAAAACCAGAATCACATGTTTTTGAACACAGGCTTCAGTATATTTCGCCAGAAATTTGGTTTTGGTTTTGGTTTTTTTGGGGGGGAGGAGTGGTTTGTGTAAAGACCTTTGAGAAGTTTGAGAAGAAATGAAACAATGTTTTCTGAGATAAGAAAAACTATATATTTGTTTCTCGTCACCCACTAAGAAAAAAAACCATCTTATGTCTCCAGTCACTTACTTTAGTTAAGGAAATTCTAGGACATATTTTGGGGAACATCACATGCTGCGAGAAGTTCTTAGTGTGCCAGAGGAAAGGAGTGAATAAGACACTAATCTTAAGCGAAATCTTAATACTTAAATCTGATTAGGCTAAGTGAATACAGAACTTCACATTGTTTAGAGTTCATTTCAACCCTAAGAGGCTGCTTTGTAGAAGTTCTAGGTGACCTGTTAAGAATGAATAATGTTTGTGTCCACAGTCAGCTACTCTATGTCTTCACAGAGCTCCAAATTTAGTGGGAAATGCAAGCTCTGCGTGCTTCTAGACAATGGAGTCAGTGATACTTTTTCAACAAGTGAAAGACATTTTGAATCTTGAGGCTTCTTCTTAAGTCACTACTAAGCAACTTCTAGGTCAATTCACAAGCCTTAGCCCAGACGTTCTCAACAATTAATATACGAAACTAAGGAAGTCAGTGAGTTTGGTTGTTAACATTTTTTTGTGACCAGTTGCAGATCTATGGTTTCATGGATTGCCCATGGACCACAATTTCTGAATACAGTTGTTGTCTCGTAAGTTCAATTACTTTTTATTTTCTTTATTCTCTCAAAGTTTATATTCATCCTTATTATAATTTCTGGGGTTTTTTTTAATGTGTGAATATTAGGGTGGCATTAGATCTGTCACTTTTTTGTGATGACTATTACTAATGGACTTCAGTTAAGATTAAATTTGTAATTAAGTGGCTCATTTTACTATCTGTATATTTTACTAATACACTTATGTTTTGTTCCAAACTTTCTGGCATAGGACACTATGTATTCTTGATGGTGTGTCTGCAGAACCTCCATTAGGGCTAGAATGATTTACATGTGCACAGTAAAAGCCATATACTGTGGTTACTTTTAACCCCCCTCTGCTAGGTAAACTGATTCCTAGTATTCTGTAGAAGTAGAGATAGAATAAGTTCAAGATAAGTTAAATTTTCTTGGAAGCTTATCATAAAGACTGTTCTTCCTTTGGGATGCAAATTATTTTAACACTACATTCAATACAGTTTTGTATTGCTGTTTCTTTTTATAGCTATACCCTATCATTTTGCACAAGTTCCCAATTACACATCTGTTAGAGCATGCAAAAGTCTTGTGGAATATTCATGTGACTGATGGATTGGATCACTGCTTTCATTTGCTTTCAGAACAGCCAAGCTAAACTCCTGTTACACGCAAAGCCCACAAATAAGTTTTGTGGTCGTCTCATGTCCTGTTGAGGCAAAGTTAACATTGGTTCACAGTTTATCAGAATAAATAAAGATGAATATTTAGCAATAGCGATCTTGATAGACATTGCATCTTACTCAAGATTAAGCAGAGCTGAAATTTGAGGTATTTGTGTAAGGATCACATTCTGATCAGACTGTGTACTCTTTTGTTCCTCCAGATTTTAATTAAAATTCAATTCTACATTTTGAGATTCAGCAGGATCTACCCTGTTAACATATATACTCTCACTTGATGAGAGATCCTGTGATCCTCCATAAGCTACCAACCTTACTCCAAGTCTGAAGGGATGGATATGGATACAATCAGCTAACTGCAGTCTTTATGCTGGCAGGCATTAGCACAACCTTATGTGGTCATGGGACTGAAGGAAAGAAAAGTGCAGATTTCAGATTAGGAACAGAAACAAATGTGTTTTGCCGTAGTGACCAGTGAAAAGGAAGATTACTGGGAGCAAGCCAAGAAAGAGTGTAATAGCCTGTAATAAGCTGAGACAGAAATCCTGAAGATAAGGTTTACAAGTGGTCAAAAACGGAAGAAAATTCTGGGGTTGCTTTGGAGAATTCAGAAAGAGTTGAGCTGGAACAATAAATGTCTTACAATTTATTTATGCGTTAATAAAACATACAATTTTCTAGAAAACAGATTTTAAGCCAAAATATCTGTTTCTGTGATAGCTGCTTAACTGAAAAGGCAGAAACTGGCATCTCTTTAGGTACCACTAAGGGGAAAAAGTGTGGTGATTCTGTGAAGATATTCTATCACTGTGTGACAGGTTTGAAAGGCAGTCTTCTAAATGCAAGAAAATTATTGAATTATTTTTTCCAGAGATTATTGGTCATAATGCAAGGAAAGGGTATGATCTCAGTTCACAGAATCACAGAATCACAGAAAGTTTGGGGTTGGAAGGGACCTCTGTGGGTCATCTAGTCCAACCCCCCTGCTGAAGCAGGGTCACCTACAACAGGCTGCACAGGACCTTGTCCAAGCGGATCTTGAATATCTCCAGAGAAGGAGACTCCACAACCTCCCTGGGCAGCCTGTTCCAGGGCTCCATCACCCTCAGAGTGAAGAAGTTCTTCCTCATGTTCAGATGGAACTTCCTATGCTTCAGTCCC
>Ga0065711_1007405_pt1 | contig 14953 bp, 7 predicted proteins | sample Hoacrofraction12_FD_59098 | JGI IMG/M metagenome (GOLD analysis project Ga0065711, IMG submission 59098) | Hoatzin crop microbial communities from Cojedes, Venezuela - Epithelial fraction 12 v2 (version 2) | ecosystem: Host-associated > Birds > Digestive system > Esophagus > Crop | place... | reverse complement strand
CGTTGGCCGCCCCGCGCGGGATTCGGGGAGGTGGGGGTGGGGGGCGGCGCGCGCTCCTTCGCGGGGGTTTAACCGCCCTCCCGCCTGTCAGGAATAACGGTAACGCGGGGGGAAGCGGGGCGGCGGGCGCGCCGGGGCGGGGGGAGGCAGCTGAAGTTTGACCGAGGGTGTCCCGCCGCCCGCCGGGGAGGAGCCGGCCCGGGTTCCCTTCCCTCCCCGCGCCCCTCGGGCGCGGGTGTCGGCCCCCGGAGTCGGTGGCCTGTCAGGAAGCAGCACTGCGGCGGCCCCGCTGGCGGATGCGTGAGCGGCTGGCTTGAAAGTCCCGGAGGGATGGATGCGTCCCTGGCAGCGGCGGCAGAGAAGCCCTGGCTGGCTGGTAGTTGCACCACCGCAAAAAAACTTCGGCTGCTTTGTGCAGGAGACTCGGCTGGTTTCCCTAGGAAGGATACAGCTTTTCTGCGTTGTGCTTGGCGTAGTAGCGCTGGAGGAGCGAGGTAAAATACTCTAGTGTCAGGCTAGCCGGTGTGCTCAGGAAATAACCCAAAAGAGGAGGTTGAAACGTGGTTATACAGAGGTGACTTTTTTTTCTGGAATGAAAGTGGCTGTGGTTTTTGAGTGTGGCAACACTTGAGTCAGCCTCTGTTGTTTGAGTTGTAAGTATTTGCTGTGGAGAAATAACGTCCAGTATTTTCAAAATTAGACCATCACAGTAATCACAATGAAGAACCAGTACACCACGGTATCAAGTTGAATGCGGAGGTTTGCATGGGGTTTTGTTTGTCATCTTGTTTTCTCCCACTGTGGTAGGTTGACCATGGCTGGACGGCCAGGTGCCCTCCAAGCCGCTCTATCACTCCGCCTCCTCAGGTGGACAGAGGACGGAAGGCTCGTGGGTCGAGATAAGGACATGGAGACATCATTCACCAATTACAGTCATGGGCAAAACAGACTCGACTTGGGGAAAATTAATTTAATTTATTACCAATCAAAATCAGAGTAGGATAATAAGAATATAAAAACTAAATTTTAAAACACCTTCTCCCCACCCCTCCCTTCTTCCTGGGCTCAACTTCACTCCCATTTCTCTGCCTCCCCCCGCCGCCAGCACAGGGCACAGGGGGACAGGGCATGGGGGTTGCAGTCAGTTCACCAGATGTTGTCTCTGCCACTCCTTCCTCCTCAGGGGGAGGACTCCTCACACTCCTCCCCTGCTCCAGCGTGAGTCCTTCCCACAGGCTGCAGTTCTTCATGAAGTGCCCCAGCATGGGTCCTTCCCACAGGGTGCAGTCCTTCAGGAACAGGCTGCTCCAGCTTGGGTCCCCCACGGGGTCACAAGCCCTGCCAGCAAATCTGCTCCAGCATGGGCTCCTCTCTCCACGGGGCCACAGTTCCTGCCAGGAGCCTGCTCCAGCACGGGCTCCCAACGGGGTCACATATATCCTCCTTCAGATATCCACCTGCTCCGGTGTGGGGTCCCCTATGGGCTGCAGGTGGACATCTGCTCCTCTGTGGACCTCCATGGGCTGCGGGGGCACAGCCTGCCTCACCATGGTGTTTTCCACAGGCTGCAGGGGAATCTCTACTCTGACGTCTGGAGCACCTCCCCCTCCTCCTCTTCACTGACCTTGGTGTCTGCAGAGTTGTTTTCTCTCACACGTTCTCACTCAGCTCCCTGCTGCTGTTGTTCCCCAGCAAGTTTCCCCCCCCCCCCTTCTGAAATACGCTATCCCAGAGGCACTACCGCTGTCACGGATGGGCTCAGCCTTGGCCAGCAGCAGGTCCGTCTTGGAGCCGGCTGGCATTGGTTTTACTGGACGTGGGGGAAGCTTCTGGCAGCTTCTCACAGAAGCCACTCCTGTAGACCCCCTGCTACCAAAACCTTGCAGTGCAAAGCCAACACATGCACTCTAAAGAAAAGTCCCGTATTTGACACAGCATTGGTGCAGTTCTACCCCAAATTCTGAAATGACTGCCCCTTTCAACTAAACGGAGCAGTACCAGAAAGATTCCAGCATTAAAGGCTGGATAGGAGATGAAGAGCCACTCAAAAATTGTTTGAAACCAGGTTTTGTTGTAACCTTTATGGGCCTCTGCTTCAGACTCAAAAGGTTTATGGAAGAAGCCCACATTTCTGTAAGCACTAAAGATCTGCTTATATCTCTTACTGTTATTTACTACACAGTGATCTTGTACAGTCACAGTGCAACATCCACCATGGGCCACAAATTATTAACCTGATTACATACAGTACCTCTTAACTGTGATTATGTATTTTCCCTTTACTCACTACTGTAATCTTTTGGACGGTGGCAATATTTTATTTTAGAATAAGAAAGATAGTTATATATAAAAAAAGTAATCATGTAAGTCTATCTTTAAATAAATTATGTTGTAATAGAACAGTATGAATATCATTCACTTCTAACCCAGGTAATTAACATAACAGAAAAAGGGGAAAACAAAATTACGAATTAATATTGCCCATTGGGTCTGCTTAAAACTTCTGTTAGCTATTGGATGCAAAGGCATCTAGTGTAGGCATCTGATGTAAATTTACATGTGACTCAATGCTATAATATAGCTTGAGGTACCATTATTTGATATCTGAAACTGTATTCAGAAACCCCCCCCAAGCAAATAAAAACTAAACAACGCAAAAAGAATGATTTTTTTAATAAGACTAAGGAGAAGTTTCCATAACTTGGCTGTGTGGTAATGGTAGTACTGCTGAACATAAACTTTTGGTTCATATAAGGCAAGTTAAAGGTTTAGTGTCAAAAGTTGCCCCCAAGTGATACGTATATAACGGAAACTGTAATTATGAAAGGGGAGAACAGTGGTTCTCTGAGATAATAGAAAATGTAAATTACTGTTGTAATGACTCAAATGTGAGACGTGTGGAAACACTGCCTCATGCTTCTAGTGATACACTGACTAAGCAAATGCGCTTCACAGAAGACAAGTAAAATCCTTTACCTTCACTGTTAAGTTAAAAGCTCGTATAGTGTTGCTTTGACTTGAACTCCTGTGCAGCAAAGGTGTCTATCTTGCGAGGTGCTGTTCTCTTGTCTGTTTGATTGCTCAGTAAGCAGAAGAGATCGCTGAGAATTTCCTGTTAGATCCATAGTAGACACAAGCCTTCTGGGTAGGGATATGCTTGTATGTAGCTGAAAACAAGGCCAGGTACTTAAGCCAAATCGAATTAAATGAGAGGCAAAATTCATGTTAATTTCCACAGCTTTTGCTCTTACGTGCTATGCATGATTTAACAGTTGGAACCATGAAAGCAACTGTGTTTTATTACAATCGTTTTAATCATATGCAGTTGTAAATATTGTCCTTCATCATAGGTAATTTGTGAAATATATAGACCCTTTTCATGATTACATTTATTATGCTTTATATTCTTTATAAAACAAGAGTGGGATGTTTGCATATTTGGATCCCATAGCAAGTAGAAATCAATGGGAATTAGCAAATTATGGAAATAAATCTCATTAGGCAGCTATCATTAAATGCCTAAATATTTTAAAATCTGGCTCCATATAATTAGATCTAGATTTATTCTTGTTAGCTATTTTGTATTTTCTTTCCAAAGGGGAGAAAAAGTACCTTGAAGTCCTAGGCTATTCAAGATTTACTTTAGCATCGTCCTTTCTTGTTGACTAGAGCAAACTGCATATTAGTAAAATAATTGAAATACTCTTTGATTTGAGATGAGGGTTTGAGTAAATACTTTGGTTGCACGTAGTAGCATATTTGAAACACAGTTGTTTTTTACGGCAGCACTGACAAAATTGCTGTTTGCATTTATATAAAATGAATTTGTGAGATTCCAGTTGTGCTGCTGTATTTTGTTCTGTATGGGAGCTGAATTTACAGTACAGGAAGCTGTATTTGTAGTGGTTTGTTTTTTTTTTTTAAATTGGATTTTGAAGTGGAGAAGAGTTTTATGATGTATACATTGAATTCAATACAAGTTTTTGCTTGAGTATTGGCTTCGTAATTCTTGTTTTTTTGAGCCAACTTTATTGGAAAGAATTGATAAAGTTATGCAAGTTCCTTTTAAAAACAAGACTAGTATTTCAGCATTCTTCAGTTAGTAAGATAGCTTTTTAGGCACTGATACTTACTTTTCTAAAACAATGATAGGGAGGTTCCTTGGAGGCATGTAGTATTATAAATATGTATGTGTATTTGTGTATGTGCACGCAGGTTTTTAAATAATGAACCATTAACATTGCAACAAGAAGGAAAAACAGTTTTCAAACTTACAACAGAGCTAAGCATGTGTAGCAGCAGCAGCCGTATGTTTTGCTTCTATGCTATCTTTGTTTCTGGACATACAGTTGCGTTGTAAATAGTGCTTACTTCTTTCCCACTTGAGCATTCATAGTTTGTGTTACTATACAGTATCCCTCAGCATTTGGGTGACATTTGATAAAACAGCTGAAGTGTATTTTTTAAAAAAAAAGGTTCTGTCAGCAAATGTTGTACTACACACATACCATCTTTTCTGATAAACTGAAAAAAGAAGCTATTCTATCAGCCAACTTTTAACTGTAAAGAGAATGAAGCAGATAAAGTGCGGTGAGAAAAATGTAACAAATACAAGTCAAAAGAAAATAGTTTAAGAAAAGTAAACAGGATGAGAGGAAGGGATTCTACTGCTTTTATGTACTTAAATAATACTGTTTTATATAAACCTATATGTACGTACAGTATTAAAATGCTTCCTGAGAAAATAAGGAATGTCTCCTGGTGCAGAGAACGAAGTGGGATGTACTGTAACAAAAGATTAGGACAGCATGTCCAAGTTAAAACCTGTTGGATATAGGTCAGAAGAAAAGAAGGAACATCAGAATCATGGGGTTAATGGACAACTTTGACAGAATAGAACAAACTCTTGAAGGGTAATGAGAGGAAAACTGTTGCTGCTTGTGTGGGTGGGACACTAACGCAAAGAGGGGAGAGAGGGAAAAATGATGCTTACGTATTAACTTTTAAAAGGATGAATTCTCATTTTGGAAGAAAAGTATGCAGATGTTTCCATGTTTTGAAAGATAACTTGTAAGGGGAAAACTATTGCAGATTGTAGCCGTTTCCCTTTTCACATCATTTTCTGCTCCTGTTTTCAATGAGAAATCTATATCTAGAGGACTGGTGACCTAGTGAAAAGACATCTTCATCACAGCCAGAGGTTTCTCTTAGCATCTTGAGCTGAAACAGGTTGTTGCACTTGCTTCTCAAAATTGTTGCCACATTTTAGTCATGCTAATACCAGTTTAACTCATGGACTAACATTGTGGAGAAGATACATTAACTATAGATTCATTGACTTTCGTCATTGGTTAAGGTATGATAGCTTACAGTGTCTGTGCAGCAAGTCCTGAAAGAAGAGGGAGGAGCTAACACTGATATTTCAGGTGTTTCCAGACAGAAAATATGGGAGAAGACTAATCTGTTTCTGCCTAATTTCAAACATTTAATGTATACTTTTAAGATTTTATGAGCTAATCAATTTGTATCTTTGTAAGTAATTATTAAAGAAATGGAAAAACTCATGGAATTAAACATTCTCTATTTAAACTCTGATATACAGACAGGTGTATCACTGTTTCAGAGAGGTGAGAACAGATTCAAGATGCTAGATGGCTTGCTCTAACTGCTGAAGGAGTACTTTACATGGTTCAGATATAACACTTGTAATATTCCCATTCTAGTACTGAGGTTAGAATATCCTTAGAAAGATGATTTATTTTCTCTCTTTCCTGTTTATTTTTTAATGCAGCACTGCATATGAAGATTGTTCACTTCTCCAATGTACAGCATTAAAATAGGAAGACACAGTACAGTCATGACTGTAGTTAATATTGCTATCAACCCGCATGTCTGCACTGTTTCTCATACAGGTTTAATTACTTCCATATCAGATACAGCAGGTGTGCGTGAAATTTTGTGAATAAGTAGGCTTATTTGTGTACTAGTCTAGATTTATGATTACATTGCCTATCATGGTATGCATGGGTTTGGCAAGTGCAAATGTGCAAGATGACATTTACAGTGTTGTACTATCTTGCTTCGTAACCATCCTCTGAGCTGCTACATGTGCAGACACTATGTGCTGTACACTCACTACATGGTTTTGCCTATCTCAGTTTTAGAATATTTGACATTGGGTGTTACATCGTTAAAGTATTTGCGCTTTGCTAGGAAGGTGATGGAGTACCAGAATTATGCTGTTTTCTGGGCAATACGTGTTAAGGAAAAGTAAATTTTCAAGTTTATATTATAAACGCCTGGCAGTTGTGTAAAATAGGTGTGCTAATGCCATGTTTAGCTGCTTGTGTTAGTGTTGCTAGAACAAACTTTAGAAACTGCATTTTGTACTTATCTTTCAAAGCCTGTAGCTCTTTATAATTCAAATATCCAGTCCTGTTCCACTGAAGTTGATAGGAATTTGTGATTAACGTTAGTGGGATCAAGATCAAGGTTGCTGGCAGACAGCCTGCATCTTTTCTTTTCCAGTTGTATTTTTCTGTTCATGCAAGTACATTGGTGGCTCTGTTTTCTGCTATGTCATTCCGTGTTTTTTAAAATACTTAATGCTCAGAGAGGTTTTATTTTTTTGTTTTCCCTGAAAGCTTAGGATATTGGCTTTGTTTATAAACTATAGTATTTGTCAGTTCTAGAGCACTACTTTTGTGATTAGTTCTCTTTATTTATGACAAGTAGAAATGTTTGTTTATCCCTCTAGGAAAGATGAGATTGGTTTCTGATACAAGCAGATTAGAGTTGTGCTACTTTTTGTCTAGGTAGGCTACATGTCTTTGACTAAAATAACTTCATTTTTGGATGACAGTTGTAACATTAGCTCTGTCCATCTGTTTTTAAGAAAGTAACCAGTCAGCTGGGCAGATTCACAACAATTTATATTTCTGTTAAACTACATAGCAGTAGGAAGAATATTAATAATAATAGGCTCAAGCGATGCACCCGTGGCAGGGCAGAAGGATGTATGCCATGCATTGTGTACCACTGATAACAATGATCTTCTGCAGCACAGTGATTGTCTGTTGACTTGGTGGCTCCCAGTCCTTACAGAAGAAACCATATCCCTGGATCAGACGCATATTCACCCCAAAATGCCTGGGAAGGGATGGGTATCTAAGAATGGGATTCTCAAAAGTCAGGAGCACTTGAAGTTACCTGGTAACAGGCTGAGAGTGGAATGACCTCTTAGTAGTAAAGTGTTTAGTGGAATAAAAACTGGAACCGCTGTTTTCCTCTCATCCTGCCTCTTGTCACTCTTCCCTCTAGTTGCTGAATTTTAGAATCATGCTGATTTTTTTCTTGCAGCTGAGTAATGTTAGAATTTGCAATGGGCTTGGTTTCTCTCTTCTAATGCACATCAGAGTAGAATGTGCTCAGTGACTCAGTCGTGACTGTCACACTCTAATGGTTGAGGCATGTCTTAGTCACCTACTTTTATTGAGGGAAATATGATGAATATAGTCTTGAACTAAGAGATACCTAAATACAGTAACTCTGTCTTCACTAGGTAATTATTTTTATTCTAGTAAATTTATTTCCAATTTACTTGTTGTAGCACAGATTGTGTAAACAGTTGGGTTCTTCAAAATACTGTGGGAAATCCTATGTTAAGCATAGTAGCCTGCAAAGTCAGCTGCAATGATAGAGATATTTTTTTGCTTATCCAGTTGGTCTTCTCTGCTTTTAATTCTTCCTGGTACTTGTGGATTTTTTTGGCCCATTTTATCAACAGGGGTACAATAAAAACACCCTGTGCAGAACCTGAAGCAAAACTGCCTGATGGGCAGTAGATCACCTACTTTTCAGAGCAGCTTATTACATCAGGTAGATGTCAAGAACGTATTGTGATGTCATCCAGTCATTAACATTACATATGACAGCATGTAATTACAAAGGTTGGTATTTCCAAGGGAACCCAAATTGTCCATGAGCACAAATCCCACAGAAGGTCAGCAGACCCAGTGAGACTTAGTTTGATTAGGGCTTTTGACAGATAAGCTGTGCTGACTGCTGCAGAAGTAGTTTAAGATGAAGTAGTTTAAGTTTCCAGTTGCCCATCCCAAATTTGCTGGCATCTACATCAAAATTAGGGGACTTGAAAACCTAGTATTTTTTCATTATTACCATTTCCTGTGATTAAATCCTACTGAAATTACAAACCTAGACTCAGCGTTTGTACAACAATATTCAGTAATTTAAAATGTCTGAAGTGTTGGAACTTTGGCACTTTTAAGAGTAATAGTGAATAACTAACTTCTTCATTCATCAGCTCTATTAAGTCACTGCAAACCAACAGCTTGTGTAGAAGTGTAGAAATTAACTTACTAGTTCCAGCAAATCAGTCTGGGTTTGGGGGTTTTTTTGTTTGTTTGTGTGTTTGCTTGTTTTAAAGGAATGACCTAGGCCAAGCTAATCAGCCTTGCTGTTGTGGCTCTGACAGTAGTGCTGACATTGAATCTCATACGCTCAATATGGCAGCAACAATAGCTTCTGCTTTCCCATCTGGTAATGATCAGATGTTAGTCTTTTTTTAAATGAAAGTAACAGGTATTTGCTGTAACTGAGCAGAATCCATTTAGGCTCTTCTTGCTGAAGATGTGATTAAGAAAAAACAGTTTCAGAGAATTCTTTTCATACTTGAGCCTTTGAGATATAAAGCAAAAGATGGATAGGTGGATATATTTTTATCTCCGGCTGTTGTCTCATCCCCAAGTAAAGAAAGAATATCTCTGCACATCTTCTATGCATTTCCCATTTTTTTCTTAATAAGAGTCTTTTATGTAATAGTTATGTGAATAAAAGGTGTCAACAATGCTTAATATTAAGTAGGTACTGTTATCTACATTTATTACATTAGTAAAGGGCCAGCTTAATCCAAGCAAAAGCAGTGTTTCACTGTTGCATACCAGAGCATGTAGTCAGGAAAACTGGCACCGACACCTTAATTACAGTTTGCCCCTTCCCTCCACTCTCCCCCTCCCCCCCCCCAAAAGATTTGCTACTGATGGACGTGAGTACTTTGGATAGAATTACTTGCATGACTAGTTAAAGCGCTTGTGCAGAAATTCTCCTTGTAGCAGGTATACTTTTGATGTGTTTGCACGTTTCTTGAATATTATGTCTTTTTCTTTGACATATCTAAGCTAATTTTAGACAGTATTTGACTGGCAGCTTTCACTTTCCAGGAGGTGATTTATATTACCAATGTAATGTTGGGGTTTGCTCAAGGTTTTTATAGAATATTCAGAAACTGTGGACTGTCATAGGCTGAATTGGATGAATTGTCTCAGAACCCTGACTTCGCTGTCAGATGCTGGATAACCGTTACTACTTTTTTCAGCTGGATTTCCTCTACTCACCTTGTTTAAGTATTCCGTCTTATCAGTTTCTGAATGAATTGAGCTATTTTCAACCAAATTTGGTAGAGAGGGAGATGACAGAGATCAAGAACTCTCAAAGTGCTAGGTGCTCATCAAACTATGTGCTAGTTAGCCCTATACAAGACACCAAAGAAAGTCTAGGGAAGACTGGCTTAATATAGCTGCAGACTCAGCAATAATTTCAGATAGCGTGAACACTTTTTTTCAGGAATCTCTGTCAACTTGAAACATGGATGTAACATGGATTGTAAAATATTTTTCCTGCAAATAAATTTGGAGGGGAGGGGATCTTGACTGCAAATTAGGCAAACTACTCCATTGCTGAAACATAAAAACTGCTGGCAATACTACACCAAGATCTGATTCAGTATCCATGATTATATTTAGGAGTTTGCCAATAACTTCAGCAAAGACATGATCAGAGTAGGAACATCAGTATTAGTTATGCAAGACTTGGACATCCTAAACAAATGTATGAACATTGAGTGTTCCCACTTGTTCTGCAGAGCCATTGATAATACTTCAACACATTAAAAACCACTCACTGTTTACAGTACAACTTAGGTTTGTCACACAACTGTAAGATAATCTGAGGAAATCTGCTTGTGTAATAATGGTCTTGAAAAATTAAATATGTATTTAATTCTTTGAGTTTTAGTGTTCACTGAGAGTAGTAAACGTGGGAACCGAGTTATTACAGGTGTCTATGTAGGAATGTTAAAAAAAAATCTAATCAGTACAGTACAATAATATCACTTATGTTAATTTTTGTGACTTGGTCTCATTTCAGATGAAGTGGCTATCTGTCCTGCCCCAACAGTGTATTTTGCTGATGACATGTCTCCTCATGGCCTTGGAAGCTGTACCTATAGACATAGATAAGACGAAAGTTAGAGAAGGCCACATAGAAGGAGAGAAGGTAGAAAATCCAGTAAGTGCAATGAAATTTATCTAATTAAGTATTTTTGCCTAATTGTTAGTAATCTGGCTGTAGCAAACTCACTTCCTGAAATTTAGATGTTCTTTACTGGAGTTACTTGCAGGAAGGATACTAATATTAGCCAGTGTTGTCTTAGAGTCTACCATTTACTATGGTGTGGTTCCATTTAAATTTGTTCACTTCCCCCCCCGCCCCCGCCATGAGCTGCTAAAGGTGAGGTGGCACGTGGAAGGAATTCTCCAGCTTACGCTAGGAAGAACTGCTTACTGTTCTACAGAGACTTCTTTCAAGTGATTGAGTGGTCGCTTAGGAAATTCCACTCAGTGATTCCAGTTCAGTGTTTCAAATAGAACAGTAATGAATGAATTGCACTGATTTAAAAAAAACAACAACTATATTAACATGACAGATGTTTGTATATGACATGGATTCTTAAACACTTTTCTCCACTTCCTTGTCAGTTGCTGAAACAAATGCATCACAAGTTGTTATACGGCAATGATGCAAATCAGAAAAAAAAAGATATGTGAGAGAGTATAATGCTTGTGTTGCTGAGAATTCAGTTTCAGTTTAAACAAAATGGAATGTTTGGTACTATATTCTTTTCTCAACTTCAGATTCTTTTTTTGAAGGATACAGGATTGTATTATGATGAGTATCTCAGGCAAGTAATAGATGTCTTGGAAACAGATAAGCATTTCAGGGAGAAACTCCAAACTGCTGACATAGAGGAAATAAAGGTAGGTACAAAAAAAGAGTTCAGTTAAGGTTAATTAAATCCATAATCATGAGCCTTGTATGTTGTATTCTTTCTTCCTTTTTTTTTTCATACTCCTGTTAATTTGTGTGAGCTTAAGTTTCCTCTCATTTTTATATATGTACTAGATGTTTGTCTTTAGTCAAGCGAGATCAGAACTTCTGTTCATTAGAGAATACCCCATAGCATAAAAAAACCCCAACAACGTATACTTCAATGCATAGTTTCTGCCTTCTGCCTATCTACTAAAAAGCCAGTTTCAGACTTCATACAGGTAGGTGAACCTTCATGTACATTAAAACAGCTGCAAGAGTAGCTCTTACTCACTGTTGCCTGCCAAGTAATTTGGAACACTATTTTGAACATAGAGGTATATCTGCCTTCTGCAATTAAGGTAGTGTGTCACAAATGTATATGATGACATGGAAGAGAATTACAAGAAAGTCAGATTTTAAAGTCTGGGGAAATTGAGGAGTTGTGTTAGAAGTGAAGTCAGTGTATATAGAAATAAAATAGACTTCCGGCTTTCTCCGCTGCTGTCCTTTCTTTTGTGCCAACCCACATAGCACTCTCTCTAAAACCTCACCACATTCTTGTCTTTTCTACTTTAGTTCCTGGCTCTAGGTGGTGGCTGTTCTGCATTCCCTTTTATGAGCTAGAAATTCAGCAAGGGACAGGTAGGAAACAGTCTAAAGTGATAGACTTAAAGAGGAGATCCTGCCTTTGAGTTTCCTTTATCGCTTGTGTTGCCGTTGGCAGCTTTTGCCTCCTTTTTCTTCTGTGCTACATCTGGTGTTGCCCTTGAAGGTTACTATCAATTTCCAGTTCCTAATAAATACCCTTGCAATACACATTGATGGCTGTTGCTGTGCTGGTACCTTCTCTCAAGTCTTACAGCTGTCATCAAGTGGATGAAGAACACAGCACTTCGTGTGCATCTCACAGTTCTTTTGAACTAATATGAGAACATTTGATCAACAAATTTATCACTTCTCAAACATTATTAGATATTGCTGCTTCAAGGTCATGCTTTCGCTCTTTGGAGGAGCAACATACTTAGAAATTCTCTTTTCAGAAAGCTTTTAGGGTTCCTCTCTGTTTCTAGAACCACAAGCTTAAAATAATCTGAATCTCCTCTTTGAAAAAAATTTGAGATTCTTACAGTGTGGGCTACAGTATTGCCAAAGACTGCCACTAGTCTGCTGTCTTGCAGCTCGTATCTAATGGGAATCCTAAAGGCTACTTTCTTCTAGTTTTTATACATAACTTTTGTTTTTTGACAGAGTGGAAAACTAAGCAGAGAGCTTGATTTAGTAAGCCACCATGTGAGAACACGGCTGGATGAACTAAAAAGACAAGAGCTGGCAAGATTAAGGATGTTAATTAAAGCTAAAATGGATTCTGTTCAAGGTAAGAATACAAAATTTAACTAGGTGAGTTAACAGATGGGATTGTGTTGGAGGGGTGCCCAAAGTTCATCAGTTGTGCTTTGTTGTCAACGATAATGACTAAGCTGAAAGTGAGTGTCCTTTCTGAGCTGGCCTAGGGTCAGTAAAGACCCATCTTTATGGAAAATCAGGGACAAGAGAAAAGCCATCTGTATTTAATAAATAACTAAACTTGATTCTGGCAGTGGATTTTTCAGATACTTCTAATCCTTTTTCAACCTCTTTTTTATTTTTGTAGTGCATCAATTTATAGATTACTCACTAAGAACTAGTAACATAGTAGGACTGTGTTTAAGAATACAACATGACATAGCGTTTTATGTCTTTACAGAGTAGAAAAAGAAATTTTTTTTTTACAATCAGTTAACACTGAAGTTTTTCTCATTTTAAACTCTCTTTCCACCAATTAGAGTTATTGTACAGATTTATAACAAATATTAAACATTCCATCTTAGAAGATTATTTTACTTCTATCTGGGGTAGTTTTAAGCTCCTGAATAAAGAAAAACAACTGGAGTGAAAAAAATTCTCCATAGCATTTTCTTAAGTGCTAATGAAATCATACAAACTCAGGCAATTTCTTGTAATGAATAAAGTATACAGGTTTCTAATGATTGATTGCTGTATGTTTGTCTGGGAAATGGTGCTGTCCCTTTTTATTTCTTATTACTGACGAATTTTTTAAGTTTGCATTTGAAACTAATTCTGTAACTTTCTTATTAGTGGTTTCTTTTTGAAGAGAATTAGTTGCTCAGAAACAAGATCCTAATGACGGATTAAATTATATTGTTTCTGAAATGCTGTTTTTCACAAATAAGCTCTAATAAAAAGGGCTTAATTTGCCTATGCAGATGATTTTATTGTTAAAAACCTTTGCAAGTTATGGGGAGGGATCCCACTGAATTGAAGAGGTAACGTATCAATTTAAACTACTCCAAGAATAAGGATCTGTCTTCTAGGCTAAGCCGAATTTAGAGGTGGCAAGTAGGCTGAAGAAGTATGCATATGCGAGTACACGTTTACAGGGGTGTTACTAGGGTCAGGAAAGCATCAGATTAATTTGGTAAAAATAGATATTTGCAATGTGGTACCTTTCCAATGAAGCCTTTAGGTGCTATCACAGTATAATTAATGAATAATAATATGGAGTTGCCTGAGGGAGTCAGATCACCTTTCTGTCCTTTGCTTTCTTTTAATGAAAGTTCTAGTCCAGAGAGTATGGTCCACTGGTAGCTAGACAGCGCAGACCAGCAGTAGCCCCTCCGCAGGAGTCAGTGCATTGCCTCACATACCTGCTAGACCCCTTGTTTGTCTTCCTCAGATGGCTCTTAAGCTGCCAAAAGCCTGGTCTCATGCTCCTATTTCAGGCAAGCAGTCCAGCAATGTCATGGTGACACTCACAGTGAGCTAGCTGACAGCAGCATATGATACCTCTGTACATAGTAATTTTGTGTATTTTGAAATTTTTTAATAGTTTAATGGACTGATTACTTCTAGCTGTCTCTAATTCCGTAAATCAAGAGTAACAAACAGAGTGTGCTTTAGAAAAATAATTTCCCCCAACAGATCAGATCTGTTACAGTGTAAGTGTGAGATCTTACATTTGGGAAAGAACAAGAACAGATTATTCCAGTTCAAAATATGCAGATGACTACTAAGATGTGAAAACACGGGGAGTGGGATAATATTTTGTAAAGTTTATAATCAGCCCTGCCAGTGAGTACTTCACATCATGTACAATAAGTATGGCCAGATTTTCTATGAAATACATCTGCATCTGTACACCTAGGCAATGTGGAATCATAGAATCATGGAATGGTTTGGGTTAGAAGGGACCTTATAGATCATCTAGTTCCAACGCCCCTGCCATGGGCAGGGAAAGCTTCCACTAGACCAGTTTTCTTAAAGCCCCATCCAACACCTTGGAACACGTACAAAAGAGCATTTTATAGTAAGAGCAGGCAGAGCTATTTGATTTCCTTTTATTTGGTCTGTTCATCTTTTCCATATAATACCACTATTTTAGTCTTCTATCTGATCTAAAAAAGGAAAAAAAAAAAAATCACACAACCCCCCTGTTTTCCTCCCTCTCAGATCAGGTTTAAAAGAAAAAAACCAGGCTTGATATTATATTCTGCATATATTCAGTCCTTATCCAGATGTGTTTTTAAACATTTTCACCAAGATCCTACTAGAATGATCAGTACAGGACAGAAGAATATTAAGGGGTAGGTCGCAGATGATACAGTAATGTGGCAAGTAAATACTCTCAAATAGAATGAGTCTTTTCCCATAAATATAAGAAATGGAGGAAAATGGGCTCGGGGGCTGGGTTTTTGTTTGTTTATTTTGTTGTGATTTCTGGGGGGGGGGG
>Ga0065711_1043076_pt1 | contig 14955 bp, 9 predicted proteins | sample Hoacrofraction12_FD_59098 | JGI IMG/M metagenome (GOLD analysis project Ga0065711, IMG submission 59098) | Hoatzin crop microbial communities from Cojedes, Venezuela - Epithelial fraction 12 v2 (version 2) | ecosystem: Host-associated > Birds > Digestive system > Esophagus > Crop | place... | reverse complement strand
CCCGCCCCGCGCTCGGGGAGAGCCCCCGCCAGCCCGCAGGCCTGCTCCGCTCGGCGCCCGCGGCCCCGCCATGAAGGTGGGTTAGGGAGCGGGTGGGCGGGCGGCAGCGCGGGCGCGCCCGCCGCCTGACGGGGCTTCTCCTTGCAGACCTTCCTGAAGTGGCTGCTGGGGATCCTGGGGGTCGCCGCCGTCGTGACGGCCATCGCCGTGCCCCTGGCGCTGCTCGCCGGCAGTGAGTCCGCGGCGGGGACGGGACGGGACGGGGGGGGAAGTTCTGCGGGAAGTTTGTGCCTCGGGGCGCGGGGCGGGCAGAGCTGGAGCTGCCAGGAAGCGCCGGCCGGGGGGGCGGCTCCGCTGGGGGGGGGCTCGGGGGGCGTTGAAGGGTCCCCCGAGTCGGTGTGAGCTGAGGAGACGGCAGCTACGCGCGTTATCGTTGTCAGCATTTTCCTTTTCTGTTGCAGCTGAAGGCTGTAGAGCCAGCGGTGAAAATGACAGTTGATTTGCTAGGGTGTATCGAAGAGAGAAGATTGTATTCCCTCTGCTTTGCTTTGTTAGCAGAACTTCTGCTAGTGTTACGGAGTGAAATTGGAGACACAGCACAGTTACAGAGGTCAGAACAGTAGGAAAAGGTTTGGAAAGCGTATCTGGACTCTGATCAGTTTGTACTTTCTGCGTTGTCCTTGTGACTCTGGGTGTTAATGTGAAACAGCATTAAATCCTCGCCAGGCCATGCGTTGCTTCCAGCTGGTGGGACAGAGCTGCCGGTTGATCCATCTGCTTGCGTTCTTATGGTTAACAGCTGAGCAGTCCCGAGGCATGGAATTCAGTGCCACAGACTCTGAGGAAACAGAAGTGTTTCCTAGACTGGGCCTGTGGCGGTCTCCTGCCTGTGAGGTGCACCCCGAGAAGCGTGACGACGTGCCTGGTGGTCTTGAGAGTGTGTTCAGAAATGAACACTGCAGTTGCTTATGGGCACAGAAGGTTCTGGTGGGTTTTTTGTATGTCGGTTGAAGAGGCAAAGTTTGTGTCACTGGTGTTCGTGAAGCATAATTTGCACTGAACTTTTTTGCAGTTCAGCTCTGTCACTATTAATATTACAGTCATTAAAAACTAGTTTTTCTGAGTCCAGGTATCTGATCTGCCTACCTGCTGCACTAAAACTTGCATCAGTGAATGACGACTCCCTTTTCTGTTTATTTTTGGCTAGCTTTTTGCCACTTATCTCAAAAAGCAGATTTTTGAGGTGACAGAAAAATACTCCTAGTTTCCGAGGTTGGGAAGGACAAGAGAACGGGTTTTAATAGCTGATCAGCTGCATGTCTGCAGGCATAAGACCTGGTGAAAGAACCTGGTTTGCAGGCCTGAACTCTGCTGAAGAGTTGGCGCTTGTCTGCCTTAATGCCAGTGCTGTATCTTACTGGAAATCACGTGGGTTTTCCTCTCTCGTAAATTGTAGCATAGGAATCCTTTTGCTGTAGAAGTAGCTGCAATTTAGAATCAGTCACTGAGTATATAGTAAGTAGGTTTTACGTCAGAGAATCACTTCTGTTGGGTGACATACAGACTATCACCATGCTGTCAGCCTTGGCTTGTGTCATTTTGCTTGTAAAAGAGTAGGTCAATGTATCGGTCTTTTCACTGTTGGCTCGAATTAATGCGTGGGAAATTGCGTAGCGCACCCAGGTAGTTCACTGGGTCCCTCTGGATGAAATAAGGACTGAGATGGAGAGGTCCCAAAAACTTCAAAAAAAGAAAATTCAAAAATTTGAATTCCTGTCTCTTCCCAAGTCAGGGCAGAAGTAACGTCTGAATAACAACTGTGGCCATTATAGTTGAGGAACTGTGGGGGGCTTTTGAATTTTTGACTGAAGGGTGCGAAACAAATGTTTTCTGTTAGCTGAGAGTGTACAGGTGGTGCACTTATAATTACCCCTTTATAGGTTACTTAGTCACTGACATTTTGATTATATAGCTTTTATCAACGACCTCAGGGCGTGTGAGTCAGCTGAGGATGCCTCCTGGGACAGTACAGGTGCTGGACTGAGTACAAAATGAAAGGTGGCAAAACTGAGGGGCGGCGGTGGGGAGGAGGAGCAGCTCACATGACTGTGACTATGTGAAATCAACGTCTGTTCTGGTAAAAGTCATTGCAATTGCAGTCAACTCTATTTCATCCCCAAGGTTCAAGCATTGTGCAGGGAGTGAAAATGATGATTATTGATATACGCAGATAATTTTGAGTTTGGATTTCTCACCTTCGCCCTGCTGCTTTACTCCCCGCCATGCTTCTCAATGTGCTTTCGTTTCATAAGGTTAATAGTCATGCAGCACAGAATTAGTTTGATAAACAGGCTCCAGTGCTGTGGAAGGTTGTGAAATTCTGCTGCTTCAGATGAGTTTTGGATTGTTGGCTGGAGTGTAGGCCTGGCAAGCAGAACTTAGGCTTCTTCTCTTGCAGCCGTTTAGCGTGGGCAAATACTGCAGACTCAAATTTGCAGAAGGGTTCCCTAATTTTGGGTGCAGCCCTTCTGTATTTATCTCGAGGGTCTTCAGGCAGAACTGTGTACAAACTTCTATACTTGTTGTTTATAGCCACTGCCTATTTTGCCACCTTATTTTAGATTTAATAACCACATGGGGCTACTTGCATCGAACACTTTAATCTCAGAACAGCCTTGAGGGTTGTATTTGAAGTCTGTTGATGAAAGCATTGTTACGCTTTGAGGAGCTATTCAACAAGTGACTACAACAGCAAGTGGTTACCCTTAAAGCATGAGTATTTTCTAAAAAATTGTGGTCTGTCTGCTCGTGATTCACCCATTTACTTACGCTTCTCCCATTTTTTTTCTCCTGTAATTTTCCATGTGAAAGGCAGATTGAAATGTCCAGTGGCCATAGATCATTGCCTCTTCTCTAACAGTAGTTCTGGTTGTGTGGCCAGCTGGGCAGAGAGGCCAGGAGTGAGAGGGGGAGCAACCAGTGCTGAGAGCAGAAGGGAGACAGTGCCATATCTAGTATTATTCTGCTGGCAGCCTTGGGTGGGGGGTGGGGGGTCCTATACAACTGTCTTGTCATAAACCAGGTTCCTTCACCCAGAGGTCTAATTCTCTAAGGGTGAGATAATGTCTAAATGAGAAGGGTCATCAGTGTCATGGTTAGATGATACTATGTGTGGGCTTCTGTGGTCTTTTGATAGAAATATCCCTAGAAGAGATTGGAAAAGCACAGCACATGCTGGGGAAGTTAATGACCTTGAGATGCCTCAGGGTACTCTGTCAGTCTGATGCCTAACTGGTGTGTTGGGTATTACTGGTGGCCGATAGAAAGCTACCATAGAGTTAAGAGTTATTGGCAGCAGGAGTCCAATAAGTTCATGTAGTTGTCCTGGATTTGAAGCTGAAGAATGTTGGGACTGCTGAGACAGCTTCGTGCTTCAAGGACTCAAGAGAGGCGAGGCTGCAGATCTTCCTCACAGCCATGTTAATGTGTAACTAAAAAGAAAAGGAGATAAAAGTCTCCAGATAGCTCTCATTGTTGTTCTGTTGGGGATGGACATATCTACAGTCTTCCCCCCTTTATCTTATCTGCATTCTGTCCTGAACTAAGGAAGTTTGTGGCTGGGTGGTGTGGGAGAGTATCTATTGCCAATGTCAACACCCTGCTTGCAGCTGAACAATGTATTTGAAATACAGGGAGGCTTCTAGCTGATCCACAACCCTCATATTTGAAGACCTGTGGCACAAGATGAAGGAGTCTGGCAGTTGGGATCTGTCATGGTTTTCTTAGGATTAAGGGGTCCTGTATTATTCTGGTTTCTCAAAGGCATTAGGTTTAAGAGCATTTAGGGAGAAAGCTAGAAAACCTATAAGGGAATTTAAATCTGTGGATCAGAAATTGATCTTTGAAGTAGAATCTCTTTATATCTGGATTAAAAAATTAAGGTTTAGATAAGAATCTTGAATCTGTGTGGGTTTTTTTGAAGAACCATTATGGAAATGGTGAGCAGTAGTTAATTCCAGTAACCTAGCCTCAGAGGACTTTAATCAAAATCATGGCTGAAATTCTCTCCAAAGTCGTATGGAAGGTACAGCAGGTTAATTGCCTTGTTGTGAGTCTGCTGTAGACTTGTCTGACCAAACAGTCTTTTGGCTTGGATCCGACCATTCTAACTATTCTCTTTTCCCCATGTATTCATGCATCTTGCTCTGCGTTACAGGATCCTTGTAGTCTTCATATTATGTGTGGATATATTACTTTTCTGGCTAATGAAGGAAAACATAGAGAATGGAAATGCTTTCCTGCCTATATGTCTTTGATTTTTGTAACTGTCATTTGACTCGGTTATTTACCTTAATTCAAATATTGAGTAAATGTAATATAAAAAAAATTACTCGCAGTGGATTGCTATCTGTAGAGCACTTCTGCTATTTTTATTTCCTTGCTTTGCATGAGATAGGGCAAGTTTGAGAGGGACTCCAGAGCTGTTGATGACAAAGTTAATGATTGCCTCCCCTGGGGCAGCCTCTTGCAGCCACAGGGAGTGATGTCTGGGCAAACTGCCCAGGAGGTGTCACGACACGCACCTGCTGGTTGTGGTCGCTCTGGGATGGCTGGTACCCACCACGGGGAATCGGACGGGGTGCTGTGTTGAGTGAACCTTTGGCCTGACCCAGCAGAGTCATTTTTACTTTCTTCTTTGCTGGAAATCAGTTTCTGTGCTCTAATTGTCACATGTCTCAAACATTAACGGGGGCTTGAGTGTAGGGGGGAAGGTTTTCAAGTGCTTTTTTTCCCACGTTGGAAGAAAAACAGGGAGCAAAGAAGGTTTGGAAAAAATAGCCTGAAATGTCACTTACTTTTCTGACTAACTACTGAATCAGTCAGGTTTCCCTTCGTGCATCTCTCGTGCTGCTCCCAAATTACATTCTTATGTTGCAGATCATTCTCACTCTTGTTCTGCTGTCACTTAAAAATGGCGATACTCATTCACCTTTTCTGATTTTTATTGTTTCTCTGTCCCTTTCTTTCTTACTGTTGCTGAGCATCATGCTTGTACTCATCTTTCCCTTGTTGTGGGTCTTCCAGTCTCTCTTGGTAGTGGAGAACATGCAGTAAAGCTTCCGTTATTACTGGTTTTGTAGCTTTCCGTCTCTTTGAAGTCGAGTACGTAATTTCTTGCTCTTTTTTATTACATGTGGAAATTAGTAAAATGTGCCTTGACACTGGGGAATAAACAATACATATACCAAAAGTAATTTGTCAACAACTTTAGATTTTGGTATGGTGATGTGTCATACCATCAACCTTACACAATAGTTAACTTCTTGTTTATTTTACGCCTTACACCTACAGAAACCAACTCAAGTTTTTCCCTTGAGAAAGGGTGATATATTAAAGAAAAAATGCCAAATTGAAACAAAACTGTTCATCAACTTCATATGAGGACTGCGAGAGCCTTCTTCCCAGAAGGACTTACTGAAGTTTTTGCTGTTGTAACAGGGGTATTATGATGTAAATATTTCTAGTATATGACAGTGGAAATATGTATGTGCTGCTGGGGATGAGAGTAGGGTAGAGATGCAGAGCTAGGCGTTTGGAGTTTAGAAAAGTAAGTCTGTATCTGGAATAGTCAAAAAAGAAAAATAGCAAGAAAATTCAGCCTTCACAGCCTCTCTGAGGAACCTAAGAGTGAAAGAAGCTGTTTTGCAAAAATACGAACGTGCATTGACCTGTATCCAATCTTCAAAGCCAATAAAAAGCTCTTGAATGTCAACAGCTGCTTTATTTTGTCAAAATAAACCTGTCTGATCCTTTTTTTTTTCAAATGGAATCTGAACAAGAAGAACCAAAATGCAGATTTTGATGTGTGTTGAGTATCTTTGGTCGGTGGCATGATGTGGATAAGTAAGAATATACTGGTAGTGGCCTGTCTTGCAAATTAAGAAAATACTTCAACGAGAATTTTTATGACTATACCCTTACAGCTTGGCGTATGTTTTCATATTCAGTTACTATGTGGAAGGTGTTGACAGAAAATGAAATTTTAATTTTATACACAGCCAACAAATCTTAATAGTGGCCTGATTTTTAGTAATGAGACCTCAGCAAAATATGTATGTCACCAGGGGGGAAAACATTCATCAGCTTGGAAAAATCCCTAAACCTGTTCATCAGCCACCTGTCTTAAATTGCTCCTCCTTTTCCAAGAGAGGATTTTGTTGCTTTCTGAAGCTGCTCTAATTGAAAATGACACTTACTCAATTAGGAAGGAGAGAAGTGATATTCCCAACTAGACAACTGTGCATGAATATCAAATGCACACTTGTTCATAATCCATCAAATTAAGTATTCAGTTAATATGGAATAATTAACCTGAGAAATTAATATTCTCAGGGAAACGTCACGAATATGAAATCTAGACTAGTAATTTTTTAGAACAGTCAAATTTCAGATGAAATTGAGCAAGCAATTTTTTTAACCTTTGCTGAGCATCTCAGACTAAAATCATTGTTACGGCTTGACTTCTGTTGCAGCGATGGCTGTACGGTCTGTGCTGCATATATGCAATGTGCTTATTGTTTGGTAATAAAACTGTAATAGCTAATATAAATATGTTCCTGTAGTGTTCCAGATGTCACATGTATTTAATCTGCAGAAAGGTAAACTGCAAAAATTACTGTGAGGTGCTTTTCTGTGTGTGTGTCCCCAGGGACTTTGCACACTTTTTTTTCTTCAGCATAATGAAAGAAGAGGCTGTCTGTTTAAAACTGTCTCAAAGTCTGGGGTGCTCAGAATCGATAGGAGCCAGTTATTATCTTGGCTGATCAGTCACAGCGTCTGTACTTGCATGTCTTTATCAATTGTTTTTATCCTAGATCTTTTGATTTGTACCGATTGTAACAAAAAAGGAATGATTTAGCCAGTTGAAATAAAAATTGCTTCCCTTATGGACCATGTAGATTTGTTTGAGGAGAGTTTTCTGGCTTCCATTTAAAAAAAACAACAACCAAACAAATAAATTAAAAATTCCACACACTAGCAGGGGAGGAAGTAGGGAGAGAATTGCACACCTGAATTTAAAAATTGTAATCCTTGTTTTCAGAGGAAGAAGACCAGAGAGACTCAGAAACCATTTTTTTAATTATCATTATGTGAACCTTTCAGAGTTTGGAAGGAGTAGCTTGTGCACTGCAGCCAGTAGAAAAGAAATATTTTTCACAGAAGTTGGCTGCAGTGCACTGGAGCTAATGACCAAACTCATTAGCTTAACGGGGTTCTAAGCTTCACCAGTTTACTATGAAAACATAGTAACCCAGTTACTTGGCTTTAATTTTGCAGTGAAAATAGTAATGTTGCTGTAAACATTAAGATACCTTGGTGTGAAAAACACATCAAGAGAGGGATAAATATTTCAGTAGTAATTTCATCATAAGCTTATCAGTAAGCGTTTGTGATTTTTTTTTGTTTTTAATTAGACCCTCCCTGAAAATTTTACTGCTCCTCAGATTTTTTTTATTTCAGACATTTCTGAAATTTGAGTTGTGATAAGAAGATGATTTGCAATTGAAGGGTTCATGAACAGGAACAGTAGCATTACAGAATACGTGGCGAAGTACCTCAGCCACTTTAACTTTAGGGTATCCTCCAAGGTCCGTACATCTGCTCACATGCATGCCACATTTCATTCATCTGGACAGCCTTGCCTGTCCACCGCACTCGAACATCAGCATGTATGTCTCCGCTTTGCATGAGCCACCGCACGATTGATGTCTTATGCAAATATTAGCAGTCGGAGTTCTGCAGCAGAGTTCCCAGAGTGAGCATAGGGGGGAAAAAGGCACTAAGGTCACTTCTTTTCAGTTTTGGGGGCGTAAAAGTATGCGTTTCTGAGATAAGAAGCCCAGAGGTCTTCTTTTTATTTTTGTCACCGTCAAAAAGGTATTTTCATTTACCCAAAAGATAACAGCACTTGTGTAACTTAAAGTAAAATACCAGCAGAGAAAAGGCGTCTGTAATTTTTGCATGAGTATGTTGAGTGATCTCACCAATACTCCTTTATTTTATGCTTGCTGAATTTATCTTGCAGTACAGCTTTAGCAGCTTCTTACTGCTAGTACTTTAGAGCTGGTTAGCACATCAGTAACCGGCAACAAAAACCCACTTACTTTAGTAGTGAGGTTGAGAGGTGGAACAATTTGCAGCAACATCAAAATCTCTCTTCTGTCTCTTTCTTCCAGAAAGTACCTCTGAGCCTGATTCACGAAGAACATACACTCTACAGAATTACTTGAACAATGACTATAAGTACAGAACACATGATTTGCAGTGGATTTCAGGTAATTCATTCAAGAGAATGTATTTCTGCTAGTAAACGTGTCTTCATGCTGAAGTGACTACTGTATTCTCAAAAAAAGTTAAATTATTTGTTGATGCCATTATAGAAAGGTGCATAGCTCAGAGTTGTGATTTTTTTTTTTCCCTCTTAAATACATGTTCGTGTCCACGGCAAGCTTTATTCTCCTACTGCTAAAAGAGCATCCTTACTGCTATGCTTTTTTGTAGAAGCATGTTATACACTGAAGTGTGTCAGCTTCCCGTGCATCAGGCTGTCGGGGAACTGGAGGATACAGGGCGCTTTTTCATTTGAGTATGCCTGGTGCCCCAAGGGAAAGAGATGCCAGAAGGCAGAGGCTGTGAGCAAGACTGCATTTTGTGAACGTTCTTGTGCTAGAAGCATCCTTCCATTACAGAAGTGGGAAACACAACATTGACCAGATTTTTAAATTTTATTTCCTGCTTAAAAATGTTAGGGGAAAAGAGAAGTAGCTGATAAGCATTTTATTTGTTTGTTAGCAGCTCTCTTGTTCTTCTAGGAAATCAGTATATTCACAAAACAGCTAATGGGGACATCCTGCGTATCGATGCTGACACTGGAACATCCTCAGTAATCTTGGCAAATGCAACATTAGTACGTTGACTTTATATATAATATATGGAGACATTGGGAAAGGTATTGAATTAGTATTTTGTTCTGCATATTTCTTTGGAATCAGTGCTTTATGTGTTCCTTTTGCCCTTTATTGACAGGATAAATACAAAGCAACCACAGTTACATTGTCTCCTGACCAAAAGTTTGCTCTCCTGCAGTACAGCTATACAAAGGTACAAGTGCGCTTCTCTGAGGGTGACGCCAGGAAATAAAGGTTTGGGAACAAAGGGGTGAAAAGGTGGCCTTGAAAGTAGGGATGGCAGAGGCTGAGAGGATGTGGGGGAAGTGCACGAGGATGGGTGAATGAATGAGGTGGATGTCTGCAGGGGAACAGTGAAGTTGAGCAGGCAGCAGGAGGAGAAGAGAGACTGGTGGTGTCTGTGAGCTTGGCAGACGAGATGTGACTGCCTGAGAAAAGAAGCTGGATAAAAAGTGGATGGACAGATACCACAAGGAGGGTGAGGCTGGGTGGCTCATCTGGGGAGACAAGCTGGAAGGGTGGATAAGCATGACTGTCCATGGAGTTGTGTGGGTAAGGAGAACTGTTGAGTAGACATGCTTGTGTATATATACTTGTGCATATATGCTATGTATGTATATGGCTGTTACATTGTGGTGTTAGGACAAAAGAATACAAAACTGAGGTGAATGAGAAGCAGCATGTGCTTACAAGAGAAGGCTGTCCTCTTGCGCTTGGAGACGACTTGGGTGTCCGTGTTCCCTACTGTCAGCAAGCACATGAAGAACCTCAAGCACAGTGCCTCATCCAGGCTTGGTGCTGAGCCATGCAATAAAGGTCAACCTATGCTTATGCCAGCTGGCATGTAAACCTGGCTGTGTGCCACTCGAGGACCGTTACAGAAACCTGATTGAGGTGGTCATTTGCCCTGCAGCATGTGCACTGAGAAGCCAGTGACTTTGTTGTTGTTTCCTTTTTTTTTCTAGAGAGCTGCTTGTTCTGTTTGTAAAAAGCTGAGTGCTGACTTGTGCAGCGTGCAGATACGCGATCGTTGTGTCTCTGAGCTCTGTCCACATGTCCTGGCTCTGCAGTCTGGGAAGGCCCCTCGCACTGCGCCAGCCACAGCCCGTGCACTCAGTCGTTGCTTTTTTGCAGTTTTAGCTTCCTCGCTAGGTACTGCTAAGCCAGTTACCTTCTGTCTTTCTGAATTGTTCAGTTGTTTGACTTCTCGCTGCCTCAGGAGTGGCCACAAAATGCCTTATATTTTTTCAGCCACCCTAGACATCCCCTCTACTCGTGATTTATTGCTGTATAGTATTTTATTTGTTGCAGTCATAAGAGTTAATTTTATTTTAATGCTGAAGCAAGATCTTTTAACCTTTATGTAATAGTGTGATTGAAAGTTATGTTATTATTAATCTTCTTTGCAAGAAAACAGAGTAACAAAATGAATCATGAGGATGTAGACACTTCTTATGTAATAGCCATCTGGTTGTGTAGTATTGTAGTTATTGTTTTATATCTTCATACAAATCTTCAAGAACCATCATAGAAGGTAGCATAATCGTAGCATGTCAACACCGTGGGCTAAATCAAACCCCTCGGCCCCGTGTAGTGAACACACTTAAACATGTCTGCATTGTCATCATCATCTTTCTCTCTGTAAGTGCCCATGGAGTGACAGAGATTTCAAGAGGCAGGTTTCTGAGAGAAAGGATTGATTTCTGTGACAATATGAATGGGAAAAGGTCACCCTGGATCTGGAGGAACTGCTGCAGAAATACTGCTGGGACTTGTGAGGGCTACTAAACAAGAAGATGCCAAGTTAAATAATATACATGGGAAATGAGATGGAAAACAGCAAGTGTGCCAGTAAGGCAGAAGGAGGAGGATTAACTGTGCATAGCTACGGTAGTCTGCTATGTAGCTACGAGGATTTCTGAAAATCTGCCGCATCTCTGGCCTCAGTATCTCTGTCCTTAATCAGGCAGTTGCCTCCACCGTAGTATTTAAGTGATGACCCCAGAGGGGTGACGGTTCTTTCGTCTTTTCTTAAACCTTGCAGAGATTTGTTACACTTGTACATTCATTGTGTTCTGTCTGTCACAGAACAGCATGAGGAGGCTTTTAGAGGTAATTCAAACTGTAAGAGACATGTATCCTGATGAAATAGATTTTCCTAACATTAAAATAATTCTTTTGCAGCTGTGGAGGCATTCCTATACAGCCTCATATCACATCTATGATTTCAATAGCAGGTCAGTAATTTTTGCACAAGACATAGTTTTAACTTTATTTTGCAATGAAATGACATTTCACTGATTTCTCATGGCTGTGTTTTGTTTTTCTTTTTCCAGTTCTATTTTAGATGATGGACTACTACCTAATGATACACAATATATATCCTGGTCACCTGTTGGTCACAAACTGGTTAGTAAAGATAAGTGAAGCTTATATAAACAGTCTTTTTTGTACACATGGTACGGAAGCTCACATTGTATGTACCCTTGAGGTTTTGGGACTTTCCTGCTGCTAGATAAGAGCTGAACGAGTTTCCAAATTGACTACTGTTGCTGGAAAGACTCCAAAATCCCTCTGTGTTTTGTTTTGTTCTTTAATGAAAAGGCATTCCTGAAAGTAGTAGTGGCCCCAGTAGTCATATAATGCACAGGAACTTCATGTTTTTACAGTTTCGGGCAGTAGTTCATCCCTTTGAAAGGCAGCAGCGTTACAATTGTCTATTTACTCATTGCTGTGAATTTTTTTTTATCTCCTAATTACACCATAAGCAATGAAGTATTGATGGATGCGTGTAACAGGGATTAGAGGTTCAAAATCTCTCTTGTACTGTTTTCTTCCTTCTCTTCTCCCCAGTCCATAGCAATTGTGACAGCCACTGTGTTTGCAAGGCTTGTACATTCCCTACGATGAGTGTAGGATCTGACTAAAGATCTATCAGAGGTGAATGTGGTGTTAATTTATTCCTATTGCTGGTAGTATAGGGATTTTAGAGCCCAACCATAGAAGCAAAGGATGTTGAAAAGAACTTTCTGCGTCACAGAGTGAAGCTCTTGAGTAAAACTCTGTTGTTCAGTCATTGGAGAGCTAAAATGGAGGTGATTAGAGAGGCAGGCGGGTACCAAAAACTAGAGGAGTTCTGAGCGCTACTGAAGAAATGCACTATCTCTCTACATGTGATTTTTATTAAATTGAAGTTTGTTAAGTATCAATGGTTTTTGGTGAAATCCAACTTTCAAATACAGTTTTTGTCACCTGATGTAAATTTCCCACTGGATGTGGCGAAGGAAGGAAGTAGCGTTTACTCTAACAATAATGTTTTGCAGGCATATGTTTGGAACAATAATGTTTATATAAAAGCTTCACCAACAGCAGAACCTGTGAAAATCACTGAAAATGGAGAAGAAAATAAAATTTTCAATGGAATACCAGACTGGGTTTATGAAGGTAACTATAGCAAACATATTTTACTTTGCATGATGATGTAAAAACTTCGGGTTTTGTTGTAATTATTATAACCGTTATCTAATTTCTTAGCATTGGAAAGTTCAAAATAATCTAAGTCTGGATTTTAACAGAAGAATGCATCCTTACCCAAGCTTAATCCCTGGCTAGTGTGAGGATCTAGGAATGGAAATGAGTTTACCTAACTTGCAGCACATGACTGGAAATCACCGTGTGTGAATTAGCTTCATATGATAGATTATAAGCATTGATCTAACGTCTCATTTCAGAACCCCGACAAACAGTCTGCACTTCAGTATCTGAACTTCAATTAAATAAAAAAATCCTATTAAAAACTAATGATTACACTACCTAGGATAGAAGAGCCAACTTACCAATTATAACTTAAATACATTTGCATCTCTTTCAGAGGAAATGTTTGGCAGCCATTCTGCTCTCTGGTGGTCTCCAAATGGCAGTTTTGTGGCATATGCAGCGTTTAATGATACCGAAGTTCCTGTTATAGAGTATTCCTTTTATTCTGAGGACACCTTGCAGTATCCAAAGACCATTAGAATCCCGTATCCCAAGGTCTGTGTTATTTATTAAACATGGTTGTTCTGCAGTTTCGTTAAGAGAGTAGTCTCATTTAATCAGTTTCCGCTAATGAAAATATTGTCTGTCTCTCCTCAACAGCTTGCTGTGATTACTCTTTCTGAAGTCAACAGCATCTGGCAATGTTAAAGTATTTTATTATCTCCAGGGGAAAGCAGAAAGAAGAAAGAAGTATGATTTCAGGCTTTGTTGTTTCACCAGAAAATTTTGAGGTAGCAAGTAGATGTTGAGATAAAAAAGCTCTTAGGGAATTGAAGTTGGTACAAAGCATTTGGCAGATGTACACTGTGTTAGGGTTGTACGTGGTATTGATAATGGAATCTTCTTCAACTAATGTAGCATTTTTTTAGTTTTTGGATGCTTCCTGTGTTGGGATGAAGGGGAGGAATCTGCTGATGGAGTTTCTTTGCCCACATCTGAAGCTCTTTCAGTTTTAGCTATGAGTGAAGCCTTTAGTGCATGCAGCTCCTTCTCCCCCTTCACCTCCACGTGAATTGTGCCCTCTGCTTGTGGCACAGTTGGCACTGGACTAAATGGTGTGAGAGTCAGTCCAATACACTCCAGACAGGTTCTTTTGGACACTCCACACGTGGAGGGTTTAATGTTTAATACAAGATGTACCTGTGTGAAGTTACTTGACATTACATGGGATTTTGATTTAGCAGCACAATGCAGCAATGCACTTAAGACACAATACAAGTACAAATTGCACTTACAGTACAATTGCACTACACTGCTGAACTGCAATACAAATGTGGTTCTCATTGCTGGTCTCCATAATGTGCTCACCACCACAGTGCTGGGCATCCCCATTGGCTGGCAAGGAATACATGGGTTGAAACCATCTCAAGCCTGTTACTTTCTTCAGTTCTTTTTGTTCATCATTTGTTTTTTATACTCTGTGTTGGGCTGAGACACCTACGTATCACCCCCACGCTGGTCTGGCCAGCTCAGGAAGAGATTTTCACTCTTTTGATTAACTGGGGCAGAACAGCCGGTGCAGCCAGCTGATGTTCAGCTGATATAACTGTTTGCCTGGTGTAAAAGCCGCCCTCAGTCCTCCCTGTTCAGGTTGGCTGCAGCAGCCATGGTCAGTCGCTCCCTGCCCTTCCCACAGCAAGTGTCAGGAGGACACAGCCTTTGCCGTTCCCCCTGGAGCCGCCGCGAGAGGGGCCAGTGATGCTCATGGCGAGCCGGTGGCCTCTCCAGTGGCTGCAGGTGCTCTACCCTGAGCGTGCCATCTGCGGAGAGATGTAGGTGTGGAATGAACAGCCCGCTCAAGTGGCACCTCTTATTACAAGCCCCTTTTGTTTGGAATACTGCTGACTTCTGGAGGTGGGTCAACTACAGCTACCTAACCGTTACGATGAGGACCTGGCTAGTTGACTTGTAGAGAAGAAGCCCTTACTGACACAGTTAAATTGCTGTCAGTATCTAGTAGCACTTTGTAAAGAACAGTGGGGTGAGCGCTGCAGTCACAGCTTTGGCTGTGCTGCTATAGGATCACTTAATATAAGGTATGGGTTTCTGTGAAGAAGCACTCATTCGTCACAGAATCACAGAATGGTCGGGGTTGGAAGGGACCTCTGTGGGTCATCTAGTCCAACCCTCCTGCCTACAGCAGGCTTCAGAGGACCTTGTCCAGGCGGGTCTTGAATATCTCCAGAGAAGGAGACTCCACAACCTCCCTGGGCAGGCTGTTCCAGTGCTCCGTCACCCTCAGAGGGAAGAAATTCTTCCTCATGTTCAGACGGAACTTCCTGTGCTTCAGTTTGTGCCCATTGCCCCTTGTCGTGTCACTGGGCACCACTGAAAAGAGCTTGGCCCCATCTTCCTGACACCCACCCTTCAGATATTTGTAAGTATATATTAGGTCCCCTCTCAGCCTTCTCTTCCTCAGGCTGAACAAGCCCAGCTCCCTCAGCCTCTC
>Ga0065711_1007404_pt1 | contig 14955 bp, 9 predicted proteins | sample Hoacrofraction12_FD_59098 | JGI IMG/M metagenome (GOLD analysis project Ga0065711, IMG submission 59098) | Hoatzin crop microbial communities from Cojedes, Venezuela - Epithelial fraction 12 v2 (version 2) | ecosystem: Host-associated > Birds > Digestive system > Esophagus > Crop | place... | reverse complement strand
CTGCCACTCCTTCCTCCTCAGGGGGAGGACTCCTCACACTCTGCCCCTGCTCCAGTGTGAGGTCCCTCTCACGGGAGACAGTTCTCCACAAACTTCTCCAACATGAGTCCTTCCCATGGGCTGCAGCTCTTCACGAACTGCTCCAGTGTGAGTCCCTTCCACAGGGTGCACTCCTTCAGGAACAGGCTGCTCCAGCATGGATCCCCCACGGGGTCGCAAGCCCTGCCAGAAAACCTGCCCCGGCACGGACTCCTCTCTCCACGGGCCCACAGGTTCTAGCAGGAGCCTACTCCAGTGTGGGTCTCCCCACGGGGTCACAGCCTCCTTCAGGCATCCACCTGCTCCGGCATGGGGTCCCTTCCACAGGCTACAGGTGGATATCTGCTCCACTGTGGACTCCATGGGCTGCAGGATGGCAGCCTTCTCCACAGGCTGCAGAGGAACCTGTGCTCCGGTGCCTGGAGTACCTCCTCCCTCTCCTTCTTCACTGGCCTTGGTGTCTGCAGCGTTGTTTCTCTCACATCATCTCACTCCGCTCTCTTGACTGCCATTTCACCACAGGTTTTTCCCCCTTCTTTACTATGTTATTCTAGCAGCTTCTCACAGAAGCCACCGTTATAGCCCCCCTGCTACCAAGACCTTGCCACGGAAACCCACAACACACGGTTAGCATGATGCTGAGTACAGGCTAATAAATCGCCATGATTGGCAGTGTTTATTAGCTCTGACTCAGAGTAGTCAACTTGGTCTCGGCATTGCTAGTGTATTTATGCGGCTTCTAGTTGCCTCTAGCCCTGAGCAGAGCAATCCTGAATTTGCTCAGTGTGGGCCCAGCAGCCTGTTGTCAACACCCAGACTGCGCAAGCATGTGCTGTGGTAGGCTGTGCTTAACACGTAAAGCACAACAGATCCCTGGAAACAAATTGCTCTATCAGCAGTGGGTAAACCTGTTTTAATGGATTAATGTCCCCTGCCCCCCAGAATTCCTTCTTCAGTTTCCCATCTCCCCCTCATATCCATGCTGGCAAGGGTCAACCTGTGCTGTGGATGCACATCCATGCGAGCCGTCTTACGCTGGCCACTCTGCTTGCCTTCCTCTCTGTAGGCACCCATCTGTGAGCTGCTTTGCCATCCTGCTGCTGGTTTTCATTAAACTTCTAGTAATGAAATTACCTTCTGTGACTTCTCTCCAACTTTTACGCACGCTTGAAAGTGGGTTCATATTTGCTACTGTCCCAGCTCTGCCAGTAAAGGTGTGATATATGGACAGGCAGAGATTGAACTAAAAATAACCAGAGAGAATGAAAATCATACCTGCTTTTTGGTCTTTGGCTGCATTTTTATATTATTTTGATACTATATGATACAGATCTGATGTCAGAGCATACTGCCCTCAAGCTCTCATTTCCACACTCATCAACAGAGATTACCCTTCCTTCAGCTGCGCTTCGGGACTCAGCAGATTCTTTCTAAATCGGATCTGAGAAATGATTCGTGTTAAAAGAACCCTTTTTCTAAATTACTTGGTTTTTTTGGGGTTTTTTTGTTTTTTTTTAATGACCCCAGGATGGTTTGGGGAATGGCCAGGCAAATGCTTGAGCTGAGGCTGCTGAGGGGATATGGTGGAAGGGAGAATGGGTCAGGAACAAGACCCTGGTCTACTCACCAACATTTAGGGCTTCATATCCCTCACTGCAGTGCTGTTATCACAGAGGTAAATCTCTACTCCCTAGTCCCATTATTCCTATATGTTTTATCTCTACAGCTTGCTGGCTTATAGGACCCTGTCCCAGGAGAGAAACTGTCCTATCAGCCCAAAGTTGAACAACAAAAAAGTGAATGTGTAAACTATAGGAAACATTTTTACTAAAAAAATCAGGAATTGTACATGTTCCCTCTGGGATCCAGTGATAGGACACATGGGAACGGTTCGAAGCTGTGCCAGGGGAGGTTTGGACTGGACATTACGAAATGTGTCTTTGCTGAGAGGGTGGTCAAACAGTGGAACAGGCTGCCTAGAGAGGTGATCGATGCCCCAAGCCTGTCTGTGTTTAAGAGGCATTTGGAGAACTAATTACTTTGCCCTTAACTTTTGGTCAGCCCTGAATTGGTCAGGCAGTTGGACTAGATGTTCGTTGTAGGTCCCTTCCAATGGAAATATTCTATTCTATTCTATTCTATTCTATTCTATTCTATTCTATTCTATTCTATTCTATTCTATTCTATTCTATTCTACGCTATCCTATGCTATCCTATGCTGCTGCTGGTGTTTTGTATTTGTGGCAACGTGGCTTTCATGGTTACATGATCTCCCTAGAACTTTGGTGTTCATATTCCTTAGGCAATATGGGAAATGGCCAGAAGGTTGCCCTTTAGGTTTTTCAAAAGGTAAGGTAAAGAACGAGACAATTTCATCTCAATAAGATTTAATTGTGCCATGATCTGTAGCTATTACTTTGCTTATCAACACTATAAGAAAATATTCAAGGATATTTGAGTTTGGCTGTAGGAAATGCCTAATATAATGGGGAACATAAGTCTCATTGCCTTCATGTTTGTTTTGTTTTCCTTGGTGGAAGGACTTCACTGATGTGACGAGAACATTTTGCACCTGGGCTTATTACTAGCTTCTGAATCAAGGACAATCAAGTACTTTGGCTACATTGCCACACTCTAACTCTTCCCTACTCCTCACTCCAACTGAGACAGGTTATAGATTGGACAAGGTTTGAAATCACTCTCATTTTCAAAGCATGGTTTTGTGAAGAAGCAAAGAGCAGTTACTGCTTTAAGAGAATCTGTCACCTTGTCCTCTAGAAGAAAGGCAACAACAATCTTTTCCAATAATGGACCCGTTATCTCCCTCCTGGAATTTATCAGGCAAGAAACATATTGATCCAATTTGCAGGTTGCAGCCTGTACTTCTCTAAACATGTCCAGACTCTTAGGACATGATGATGGTGAGAACTTACTCTGCATTTAGTTTGCAGACCTGTACCTCCCCCCTGCCTTCTCCCTTGTGAATGAAAAACTCCTCTGTTTCAACTAATTCATTTTAACTCTATTCTTTTGGATATTGTCTCACAATGTTTCTCCTGCTTGGTCTCTCACCAACTGTGAATTTAGAGAAAAAAATAGTGCATAGAAGTATTTATATCTAAGCAAAATAGGCTTAATTGGAGTTAAAAAATCTGGAAACTTTTTTTCTATTTATTATTTATAAATTGTTGTCATTTTTTAATATTCCTTTTGGAGCCACTATTTTTGTTTGCTTCAAAGTGGCACTTCCCTTTTAATCTCTGGTTCGGCTTTTTAAGATTGCTTTTTAAGATAATTGACACCTTATCCTTCTCAGAAGACCCTGTTGTAATGATTCACTGTGCTTTAGCTGTCATAATGAAACAAAAATGAATGTGAAATCATTCATTTTCTGATCGATTTAGAGCAAGAAAGATAAATCTTCCTTGTTTGTTAGTAACCATTTATAGAGGATACTATGGCAACAAAATTAATGACAAGCAAGGAGGCTGTTAATTAATTGTTCGGGCCAACTAGGATAAGAAAATCCTGAATCTTTGCTGAATCCATTTACTACCATCTCAATAGCTCTTGGTTATTTGTTTGAAGAGTTAGTGTATCTTTTTACTGCACTAAAAAAAAGCAGTTTATGATAATAGAATTGAAAGGGAACACATACTCCATTAGGAGGATCCCCTGTGATCCCGTTGGACGTGATCACTAAAGTCTGGGTTGTGCTAACAGTGATCCCCTCTGCTGCTTATAATTTGACAAATAAAGCTGATAATGCCTTTAGGCAACTAAGGACGTAAAGAATTAAGAGTAGTCCCCTGCTTCAAGTGGTTGCAAGTCTACACGCCAAGCAAAGAGTAGTACTTTGGGATGGAGGCAAAAGGGTATTTCCAATCACTTTTTGAAATAGTCCTGGGATGCTGCAGAGATATTATGTTGATATGTGATAGTGGGCATGAGATGAGGGGAAGAATACATAATCTCCCAGGTAAGAGAGGAAGAACCCTTGGGAGGCCTATAGGCAGTTAAGTATATAAACTACAGCCATTTCCTTACTACTAAAGTTGGCATGTTATACCCTGTAAAGCAGGATTGATATGTTTGCTACAACAGAAGGATCAGCCAACGAACTGGTTCAAGACGTAACTTATGGAGAGACTGATCCGCTTTACTTTTTGGAATAAATTACAGTTCGAGAAAATAAATACATCCATATAGAGAGTTCAGAGCATGAAACATTTAGGCATTGTTCATTTTTATGTCTGCATTTAACTCAAAGATCCAGACACATGGTGGAAATGTGTATCGCCAGCACCCCAGAAGGTCAGTTACCGTCTGGCCAAAACTCTGCCTTTCCAGAGAATTTTACAGGTGGGTAACATCTCTGCCGACTCGGAGTGGGGAGAGGAGCTATCACGTAGCAACAGGATGCTCCTTCTCCCCTCCTCTCAGGCATTGTTTACTTTCTTGAGATGTCAGCTTTCCAGTCAGGTGACAGTTGACCTTTGAAAGTGTCAGCTATATGGAATTAGAAACGTATGAAATATGAACTAGAGAACCAAAGAGTACCCACTTGGACTTCCACAATGAAATTCCTTCAACAATTGACTTTCCTTCACAAAGTCAACAATTCTTGCATCTGAATAAGTTAGGAACAAGCTCCCAAGGGTGTGACAGGGATCAAAATAGTGACTAAACAACTAAGAAGCATTTTCTTTTCTGTAACTCTTCAGTAAAGAGCTAAATACAGACTACTGAAACAAAAGAATAAACCTGAATACTCGTTACAACACTGTATTACATTTTTCCCCTGGTGGGAACTCATGCGGTTATTACTCTAGTGAGTCTTACCCCACTAGGTTTCATAATTTCTCTATTAGATTGAAAGGTAACACTATAAATCAAAAGTGCTGTGAGTTGGTGTTTCTGAAAAAGGTAGTGGTGGCCGCTCGCATGCTAAGCACTAACGTGCTCCATAGCTACGTGTAGGTTTGCGACACCATGTGAAGCAGTTTGGCATGCCTTATCTTCCTCGCACAGCCATATATGCATACTAGGAGGGTTACCTACTGTGTGGGGCCTGTACACGATCATGATCCCTCAGTCCCTACTTGGACAAAACTGCAGGTAGCTCTGCTTAGAGTTTCCTTCTTGGTCTTGTGTCCAAGAGAGCTGTATGACTGTGTGTGATGGTGGCTGTATCAGGTAAGCAGTGATGTGCAGTGTCTGCTGAGAGAAGTTCCCTTGCTTGAAAGTAGCCATTAGAATATTCCTTCCCTTCCCTCACTCTGATGTTTACAAATCTTAGCTTTTCCTTAACTAGTTAAGAAGAAGAGGAGGAAAAAGCCTCAGTGCGAATAATAGCAAGGGGATTCTTTTCAGTACAAAAGTAAAGATACCAAAGGCCATCGTGTTTTCCAGGTGCTCTTCTGGTTCTGCCACCTATGATATCTACACCAAACACAGTGTCGACAGTCCGCTACAGCATGGTGGGTTCATACATATTTACCAATTTGCAAATTATGCATGTGGAGCTCTTAGCATAGTTCTTTCTTTGTCTTTCTGCTTTTCTTCNTTCACCTCCTTCACTAATGAGTCAAAATGCTTACATGCCTAGCATCAGAGGTCTGTATTCTACAAAGGCTCGCCGTTTGCCTTTGTACACCAGTTAGGTCTTTGTAATTTAAATGATGTTTTATTTGCTGATTTGGAAGCATCCTCGTTGGTAGAATGAGGTTTTCTTCATCCTGCAACTGTTCTTTGATATAATGATTTATTAAGGTACTAGAAGAAATATTGATCCTGCTAATAGCTTCTGCTTTGCCACAGAATACCTTACATTTTACTCACTAAAAGGGCCATATTCCTTTTCTCATCATCTGATTGACCATAAATGCTTTGGCCTTTCCCCAGCAATTATCACACTTACCAAAGCATTGGGTAAAAGTCAAGTATTTATAGACTAATTAGAGAAGTCAACATGTCCAAATTGTGTACTTTACACAGCGCAAAAACTATTGGACAGCACTTTGAAATTAGGGAGTGGTTCCATACTGTTCAAAAACAAGTTAGCAGATTCGGAGGAGTTATGTATATATTATCGATTTGGACCGTCGTTTTGGGAATTACTAGGTGGAGTTATGTGCTGGGCCTGTGATTCATTAATGGTATTTATGCTTACATTTCATTAGTATTTTCCACTGTGTTCTCCTTCCTCTATCCTAACTTCCTCTTTCTTGAGAAAGCTTTCTGATGTTAGTGCCTGTAAGGCGGTGGTGAACGCATCAATTTTGTAAAGCATCTGGAGCTGATTCCTTTTGTAGTTTTTATTATCCACCTTGGAAGGTGCACTGTTCAATATTACGGCATCCACAAACCATGAAAGGGAATAAGAGATAGTTGCATGGAAAATATGGGGCAAAGCCTTTAAGGCACACAGTCTTCTTCACCAAAGTGAAGCCGAATGGAGATGGAGGTGACCTGAGGACCTGCAGACCAGGTTACCGGTGTCTCCAATGGGCTGCTTACGGTTGTTGACCCAGCATTATGGAAAACAATTTCCTCTATTTCATCCTGTCTTCATTTCCCTTCCTGTAATTCAGGCACAAAGACTCGGCCAGGAGTATGGCAAACCTGAGTCGTTTCCTTAATGCTAATTTAAAGGAAGCTCTTCTTCATGAGATTGGGGGACTCATTGCTTCAAAGTATTGTTTAGTCAATATCTTGACTGTCTAGATTCAGATAAGGTTGGGGTTTCCATAGATTTGTGTTTCAGAGTTAGAACAGTTAGTAAAAAGACATTGGTAGAGGTATGTTAATTTTTGTACTTCACAGTTAGAGATAATTTCTGGCTGTTTACGGCTCCGAAAGATTTTGTTGGGAGACAGGTGGGAGATTAACAGAAATCATTTTTTTGTAGTTCTCTGAAAAATTTCCTCAAGCAAAGGCTGTTAAAGGCAGGACAAAGAGCAAGTTTTGGGGCTGTTCAGAAATGTCCTTTGCTCCTGTACAATCACATAACCCCAGAACTCTGTCCAGAAGGCACAGAGGAGGAGAGTATTAATGTTGCCTTGCGCTGAGATCTGTATCTCTAATTATACAAGTATTAGTCTGTTCAAAATTTAGTTTTAGTTAACATTTGGTACTTGTGTTTTATTTTGCTTAGTGTAAGCACTGTTGCTAATGAAGCTGTCACATAGGTGAGATGACTGTCGTCACCCACGTGTGGGCTAGTCACCCTGCATAGGCAACGGAGACAAGCAGGCATTTCTAGGACAGGAATCATCTCAGCTTTAAATAGACATGAAAAAGAAATCAGATTCATCGCACCCTAAAAGTGTTTCACACTGCTAACGGTGAAGGGAGCTAGGAGTGACTAGCTCAGAGAGAGGAAGGTGTCCACAGTTCGGTGAGATGAACCCAAGCTGATGTGGTGCGTGGGATGAATTATCCCCTCCAAGGCCCCAAAGGAGAAGAGATGCTGCTGAGAAAGTGTAGATAGCGAGCTCAAATTCAATCCCATTTGTTAGATTATTGAAGTTAGCTGTGCAGAGTTCTACCCTGCATGTCTAATGTGCCGAGTTACTGCTGGTCTGGATCTGATTTGAGTGTAGGAGATGGGGCTCTCACAGATGTAAATCTGTCGGGCTCCACTAACACCAACGGAGTTCTGCTAACTGCATCAGCGCAGGATCTGATCGGCAGAAAGGTAATTCTCTACCTGAGTTACAATATCAGCCAGGGGATGAGATCACATCTTCCTTTAAACAGGCCAAAGTGATGCATGTGTGTTCCTTGTTCCAGCTGCGGTAATTCACTGCAACAGTGTTGGGGGGACAAGGGGAAGTGGGGGGTCCCCTTTGCAATAGCTGTGAATGGCTAGGTTGTACCCAGGGCATGGCTGTTCCTGGGGTGCTGTGTTTATGTCACGGTGGCCCATACGGAGTGAACAGAAAGGACCCCACCCCATGGCCAGCATTGTCAATAGATGATCTTAAATAATCTCTCTACGGCAATGTATCTTCATCTCTGAATGTTAATTAATAATTGATCTTGTTATGTACGTAGAGGGCTCTCTATAATTCAATTCTCTATATTTATGTCTCACAAATGACTCTGCCTTGTCAGATTTTCTGGTGAAATAGTAGATCCAAAATTAGCATAATGTAACAACCGAATCGCATATATAGCCGTGATCTGCAAACACTTTTGCCCATGAATAATTTTAGTTATTACAGCTGAACTCAGTGGGATTCACATATGCTTTTGCAAAATGAGAGCCACAATGTTTATTGAATTAATTTCTTTCATACACTACATGTGTTCAAATGAAACTAATTTATCTGTCACATAGCTGGGCATTTCTCAGCATATATTATGTAATTAATTTTTTTAAGTGTAGTTCTAGTGAATCAGAGGCCTAGCTAATATTTCTGCAAGATGTTTAGATAAAACTGAATCTGAACTCATGTTCTGAGATGAATTTTACTTTATGTATGTGTATGTGCCAATATGTATCATAGTATTTAACATATACAATTATATGTACAAGCAAGTATAGATATCTATGCATAGGTAGGCATATACAGGTAGATATGCATGCATATATGTATATATAAGTGCATGTAAGATTCTCTCCATATATACATATTTATATATGTTGCATTTACATACACATTCTATACATTTGAAAATACAGACAATTACTGTATTACTGAATACAGGTAAACCTAGGTATAGCCACAGTGGTCTAACTCAAACCCGTCTATCTTCACTTTCAAATAAACAATCTGATTCCATTCCTGGAGTTTAAAATAGATCATTCCCCTCATGGGGACCGGTGTGCTGTGTAACTCTGCAAAGAAAGAAACTCCTAAGATTCAGTTTTAATGCTCATCAGGTGTCTCAGTGCAGACAAATGTCATCTGCTTTGTGTCCGTGTGCTATGAAGCTGAAGAAATGTTGCACTTTGTAATGACACTGCGCTTATATGTTGCTTTGCTGAGAAGAGGGAATGAAGTGAAGGTAAGAACCTTGCCGTGACCCTGTAAATTTAAAAATATAAAATAAAAAGTTATCTGATATTTTTGCTTTTAAATGAGACAATAAGGAAATATACTGAGCTTGCTCTGAGGATGTTGCTTAATGATATACAAATAATCACTCCGATCGCAGTGTTCGAAATGAGTGTGGTTTATGATCTAATGTCTAAAGATCATTAACCAACATCTGCTATTTTCTGGAAACAGTGCTGAAAAAAGCCAAAATATAAACTCCTTCAGTTAAATCGCCCTTTTTATATGCTGTAAGTAATGGGGAGAGAACCGTAGGGAAGTCTGGAGGTGCTGCTCGCATTTGGGTAAAATGAGATTGTGCTCTGTTGTTCAGAATTGACCTGGAGAGATTACTTGGTTTCCCTTGTAAAGGAAAAAGTGATTGTTATGCTTGCATCTTTTATTTTAAATGGACTCAGGCAGCCATGAAGGCTTTTAGGCAGGACGCGGTACATTTGGCCCGCGGGGCTGGCAGTGCTGGCTTTAATGCATCGCTCGCTGGCCTTAATCCCTTATAGTGTGGACCTCAGTTAGGGTGCTCAGCGCTCTCATGTGGAGCTGGTTTCTGATAGCCTTGCTCACATAGTGGTGTGCCTTGATTCACAAGATGCACTGTTCACGTTGGCGCAAAGTACCAGTAGATGCGAATAAAGCTGTCCAGGGTTGGACCCTGTGGGAGAAATTCTGGACTGGAGATGTGCTGGTGTGTGGGTGTCAATCCTCTCACTTATCTACCCATGTTAGTTCACTAGTACTAGCGTACAAGTTAAGATAAATCAGATGTGTACTGCTGTGCTTATAGATTGAGCTCTTATTATGTGAACACCCTGTCTTCCAGCCTCTGCTCATAAGATATCTTTATATTCACAGGCTTGTCCAATGAACTTGTCAGGCTGCTTGGAAGAGGAAGGCCTTTTAAGACTGGAACCTTTAAGATAGATGACTGTAGATAAAAGTGCATCAGTATACATTAAGGATGAAATTTTCAAAGCAAGGATGTCCTGTTGAGCTCTGTTTTGCTGTCGTTGGCTTATATGTTCCTTCCTTTGCGTGAAACGCAATACAAACATCTCTGCCAGAGGCCTTTTATTTTGGGGTTGATCTGAATTTAAGGTCAACCACTTAAAAAAGAGATTAAACAAAGGAGATGAAATTATACTAAAAGTGAGCTGTTTCAATTAAATTTATTTTTGAAAAAGGAAACAGCCTACAAGGTGGCAGTTACATTGTTATAGTGGCAAGCAGCTACCGTTGCTGAATGTATTTCAACAACCATGTCTATAGGGCAAGATACGATCCCGTTACTCCCTAGTAAAGAAAAGCAATTTGGGATAGTTGATTCCTCAGTGAAACAGCAAAATGCTTTGGGTTTTCTTTACTGTGGGGCAAGAACATCCTTTGGGCTGGCATGACAGCAGTCGATGCACATTTGATTCTCATCCTAACTTTCAACCTAATGAGGTCTGTTTATGTCCTCGCTCTCTGCATGATCACCACTCGTTTAATACTGTCATTCAGGAGTATGTGTGTTTAGGGTTCTTGCAGAGATGCTGAGAACATGTAAACAGGGGTTAGTGGAGCTCAGCAGATTTGGTTGCGTTTTTCAGTTCGTTGTTTTGACATGTGTTCCCTTGCAAGTGGTTTAACCCCTGATGTACTCCAGTTCTGTAAAACGAGGCAAGGCTATTACCGTCCACCAAAGAGCCTTAACCCAGGCATGGTTTTATTGGTGTTAGGGAGCTCCTTAAGAGTCATGAACAATGACATCATAGATGTGCAAAATAGTCTAAATGTTAGTGATATTTATTTAAAAAAGAAACCTTTTCCAAGCTTTTTATTTTAAGAAGAATATAGGTAAAAGCGATGTTTTAGTTTTATTAAGCTAAATTTGTAATCTGTTATACCTTGGAATAAAATACTTCCCTTTGGATGTAATAGAAGATGTCCCTGCATACATCAGGATAGCCTCAGATGTCATTTTCTTATAGGCAGTTGAGAAATCTGCCTGCTTTTCCCTGTGATTCAGAATCCTGCAAGCCGAGGAGAAAAAGGGTCTTCAGAAAGAGAAACGACAGTTCCTTTAAGTTTATGTTAATGTTATCACACCGACTGAAAAGGTCAGGAAATTCAAGATAGTCTGTAATGTTACAGGCTGTAATGCTGGCTCAGGTCAGTTAACCAGCCTGTGGAAGGAGGTGGACTTGTGCTGACTTAGCACGTACAGCCTTGGAGCTATATATTTAACCATACTTGGTTAATTAATACACTAAAATTTTATTTTTATGTATCTTTGGACAGGTACTGCTGGGGAAAGGTCAGCTTAAGCATAGTGGGATACTGGAGTCTTCCCAGTGACTTGAAATGTCGGATACAAGCTGAGCTTCTTTGCCCACCTGCTTTAGGTGGACACGCAGGGCCAACTAGACATGCCCAGACCACGTACCTGGACCAATCATGGTCTTCATAAATCTCTTGTCTTTCCCGAAGAGTTCCCTCTTTAATTGGCCATTGTCCTTCTAGCCGAGCAGGACTAAATGAATTTCACCATTAGAGGACAAAAGAGCTGTGTTCTATGAGCAGTAATGTAAAAAACTTCACTGTGTGGGAACAAAAAAAAGGAGCAGTGCTGAGTAAAAGATGCTTCTAACCTGACATAAAATAACCTCTGTTGCCAGTCACTGCACCATATCACGGATCAAAGCTGTTGCTTACTAACAAACATTTGGGCAAACAGTTTTAAATTTGTAGATGACATTGGAAACCACTCCTGTGTGGTTTGTTGGTTTTTTTTTCTTCTTTCTGAGGTTCTTGTTTTGAATTCACTTAGAAGTCACCAAAGTCATAAGCAAAATACTTCATTATTACATTAAAGGTATAAAAGTGCCCTTGGCCTGTGGTCACATTGACCAAGATTTTATGGTGGAATTTTAAATCCACTAACCATAGGGATTTGTAAATTGAAATATAGATGCAACCTTGAAATGTACAGTTTCAGCATTGTTGGCTGTGATAAATATCAGCCATAAAGTAAACCTGTGCTCTGAACCAGATTGGATCAAGCATTGCTGCTGAAGATCCTTTGCCATTTTTCTGTGTTTCTCTTCTCAGCATCTGGTTCTACAGCTCACTTTTCTCCATTTCAAGGTTGTATTTTTTTCTGAGGCTGGGGTTAAGGAATTGTCACATCCCAAGGGGAATCTTTGGTTTATTTTTTAATCTATCTTGCTGTAGCTTTATTTCTGCAGCAAGTGGTTTCAGTAATCCATACTGATGAGTTGTCCGCTCTCCAGGTAGGGTTGACAGGTAGATTTATGAACCAGGAGAAGATAATCTGCTTCCACAAGGGGTCACTGGTACCAGTGCACATAGCAACTAGTTTTTGCCATGCTTCTGTAAAGGGCAGGTTTAGACAAGCCTCTCATCAAAAGGAGTAAAAAAGAAAAAGGAGCTCTTACTCTTTAGAAGATATCTACAAAGAAAAGGGGCAAAACAGATAAATGAGAATGCTTTCAAGAACTTATTTCAGTAGTCAGGCAGCCAGATGTTGGAAGTCAGAAGTCCTTTGTGCCATTCCTGTCTGAGCTGGGACTTCACCGTTCTCTGCTGATGTGGGACGCTTGCTGACTTCGCTTCAGAGTCTGCGTTTTAATGGCCGTGAGGATTGCTCGAGCTAGGGATAGCATAACAGGAAATTGTGAATTCATCTGTAAAGTAGAATCTGTACGAGTAATTAATGTAATTTCTCCTGAAATCCATATGCCTGCCTGCCTATTGTTAGAAGAGGTTGCCACAGGGTGTAATTTTAGGACACTTCTCTGTGTGCAGGCAGCAAAGGTTCCTAGTGTCAGGGGACAAATCTCCCTTTTAATTTTTCAGTCTGCCTGAAAATCACCTTTGGAGAGAGGCAACTCCATTAACAGGAATTAATGGAGCCCTTTCTCTAGGCAAGGGTCTGCCCAGACTCCTGGTGTTTTTAATAATCAGGACATTTCATGAGCGTGTTATTTCTGTGTTCCTAGAGCTTTATTTTGAAGCTGAATGTCTCAGGGTGCATGTAGCTCCCCAGCACTTTCAAAAATACCCAAAGGTTTTGTCTTGTTTTGGCATCCTGTCTGTGTGTAGCTCCTGGTCCCCCAAGGATAAACAGAGGAAAGCTTTTCTCTGCTATCTGGTGATAATTTTCTAAAGGTCAATGTTGTCATCCCTTTTACAGGAAATCTTACCTGTCAGCTCTTGCCCAAAATGGCTAGGAGATATTTCCTCCATTTCACTTGCAGTGGGGCTTTCCATGTGCACCACTGGCTAAGCGGTTTTGCATTCAGATGTGCTTTGTGCTAATTTATTTTTTTTTAAACAGTGTTCTGCCTTTAAAATCATCATCTTTCTCATTGCTTCCCCGCCATTCACATGAGTTCCAAAATCCCTGGAATATATGGCACGGATTCCCAACATAACACTTTAATTGCTGATATGGATATTTTTTTTTCCCTTTTTTGTTTTTCCTGGGAGAAGAAAAGATTTGATTCATGCGAGGTGAAGAGAAGGTAACTCCCAACAGTATTGTTTTATCTCTTAACATTTAGAGGTGACTTTTAGAGCTGGTCAGTGTGAGGAATGGGTTTCTCATCAGAGAAAATTCTCGGTGCCATCCGTTTTGACACGTATTTACCAGGTTCTGGGAGGACTTTGCCTCCTCCTGCATCCACACTCAGCACTGTCTGGCGAGCAGGACGGTCTCTGATTGCCTGACATAGTCACAGCTGCCCAGTCCTCTTGGCCAGCAGGGAGCTGCATGCACCTCTCCATTTGTTAGAAACAGATGTTTTCCTCAGAGGAAAGGAAAAGGAGATGGAAAACCACAGCAGCTACTGTGAAATTTCCATTGTGGAAAGATCTGTCTAATCCAGGGTGGAATTTCTGGTCACAACCTGCCTGGCCTGGGAACTCCAGCTAGTTTGTGCTTAGGTGCTCACCGCTCAACGTGGATGCGTAATGGCAAGTGACAGGTTGCAGACTTCAACTAAAGCTTCACAAGAATCGTCAACAGCTGAAATCAGTAATTTCACCCCACTGAACATTCCTGTGGTTCTCTTCTAATTAGCAGGCTTTTGTGGGATATGAATACTGCCTCTTGCCCAGCTGTAATCATCTGCCAGTGTTAGGGCTAGAAGAAGGAGCAAAACTAAAAAAAAAGGAACATTTTAATTTGGATTAAATAAACATTTACCTCCTCAAACTGCTCAGAGAGAAATTAATGGTTTTATTCTTCTGATCTACTAATTGCATGTACAGGCAAGCCCATGTAAGCTTTTCGTGCATGCTCTGTCATTAAAGAATGGATTACGCCTAAATGAAATTACTGTATTTCCATCAAAGGTCTCAGTGGGTCAGGGTAGTTGTCAAGATTTATAGGCTAAAAAGAAGGAGGTCAATGGATGTCAGTGGTTAAGAAATATATTGTTCTTCTGGGGGAGTTATCCATTCCTGAGAGTCTGAATGGCTCTTTTTCTCATTCTTAGCATCATTTCACACCCTTGCACTGCATGGACAATAATTCTAAACTCCTGTAGTTTCTTGTCACTTCTTACCCTTTCAACCACCAAGAAACGTTGTGTCAAGTGCATGCTTTCCAAATCCCTGCCTCAGACGGGGAAGCGTAAGAGATCATGATGGCAATGCTTAATTTTCCACCATAAGAGCTATTTTTAGTCCTGTTTTGTCTACAGCGGTGGGGCTTTGTGTTTGCTGGCGGTGACTACAGACACAATTGCTTTCTCACTGCTATAACCATAATAACTGTCTTCTGCCTGTTCTTCTGGCTACATAGAAAAGCAGATGAGAGTGGAAAAGTGAGAAGAAACTTGACAAATTG
>Ga0065711_1043075_pt1 | contig 14956 bp, 6 predicted proteins | sample Hoacrofraction12_FD_59098 | JGI IMG/M metagenome (GOLD analysis project Ga0065711, IMG submission 59098) | Hoatzin crop microbial communities from Cojedes, Venezuela - Epithelial fraction 12 v2 (version 2) | ecosystem: Host-associated > Birds > Digestive system > Esophagus > Crop | place... | reverse complement strand
TATATATATATATATATATATATATATATATATGCAGGGCACAATTCTTTAAGGATGAGAGGATAGTGTAAGTTTTTATAGCTCCATGGCTGTTCTGTGTAATACCAGCTTTTTGATATTTTTCCCGAGAACAGTACTTTGATGATGGGATGATTAGTAAAGGTGAAGATTTAGTCCAATGTCTAACTTCAGAAGAATCAAAAGCAATTAATGTCTTGGCAAGTGAGTTAAGAGACTGATTTGAGGTACCTCATAGTTGTCAGTAAATGAAGAAGGTTTATTGTCCTGAAGGTGCATTACATATAGTAGGAAAAATGAGGTAATGCTTTGCAGAGTTCAGCAAAAGCATTATATAAATTTCTGACTCGTGCATAGTCTCGTCATAAAATTGATAGTACAGTGGAGTCTTTCTGAACACCATGACTTGTATGCCCCCAGAGCCTGGGACTGTAACTTGTAGCACAAGCTCACTCACCTCATTGTCCTGATGATTAATTTCACTCAGATTTGACTGCTGCAGAAGCACGTTCAGAAGCCTGTGGAAGCAATGACATAATCAGTGCGCTGTGCTCCTGACTAAACCTGGAAAATTGACATTTTTTGAGAAACAAAACATGCAATTTCAAGAAAAATCTGCATTAGTGATAGGCATATGTCAGAATCTTAGGTCTGAGCTTTGCCATACTAGAAAAGCAAATAGGACTTTATGGCTCACTGTAACAACAGAAGTTTAGCGCCGGGAATTAAAAGCAGATCCATTAGGAAGAATTCTTGTGCTGACTGCCAGGCTATAATCAGAGTGTGTAGTACTACAAATGTGCACAGTTTTTGGTAACCTGGCAATTCATTGTCATCCTATATATTTTATAAAAGCTTTAAACAAACAGAAATGCTAATGACCAATTTTAAAAGGATTTTTCACTCTCCTTAACTCTTTGAGTAATGCTATGTTGTGTACGTGTGTGTGTGTGTATGCATGCATACTATATATTTACACACACATGAGCCAACAGGGTTTAGAAGACCTTAAAGTGTGTCTACTGGGATAGGGCCATTGTTACGGTATAAAATATAGCAATGCATTGGTTCACATTTTATAGAATATCAGACTACAAACACTCCCCTCTGGTGGAGGGAACAGTTACAATAAAATAGTTACATGAAATATTATTCAAGTGCAATAACATTTTCAACACTGCATGGATTTTGCTTTTCTTTTCCTTTTGGTATCCTGTGAAGATGTTCTGGAATCACTGTATGTTTGGTGAAGATGGTTGTGTTTTATGTAGGATGCCAAGTGTTTGGAACATGTACATGGGTGGACCATGGAAATGAAAAGGACCATCCCATCACAGGCTGTAACAAAGCCAAATAGCGTAGATTCTAACATGGATGTACAACTCTTAGGACTGTAGCAAAAGGAAAGATCTATCCTTAGTGGATCCCTAGATAAGATCATTATGCAAATCTGTGGCTCTTCTGAAGGTGTGAATTTGCTAGAAACCTTCAAAACATGGACATTTAAAAGACACGCTGTTTAATTAAATTAAAAGATGATGAGTGTCAAGGAGGGAACTCTGATAAATGTACAGATAATGCACAGATAAACATATACAATTATGCATTTATTCCCTTGCATAAGAGACTGAATGAAAATCTTTTGCTGCTTTTCATTAAGACAATCTTCAACAACTTCAGGTATGTTTTCTGGATTGAACCGCGCTCAGGTGTGTGAATCAGATCAAGACGAGAATGTTGCATGACAATTTGTTTTGTTTTGTTTTGTTTTGTTCCCCCTGTAATAAATAAGTAGATAAAGTAAATTATTCAAAAGAAAGACATTTGCAGTTGCTTAGGCATGATTTGTGCAATTTTGCAGATGAAAAGCTTATCCATTGGTAATGCCATCTTCAGGTGCCGGAAGTCTAAATTTATTTTTTTTCTAACTAGAATATCCTTAAAGAGTGAAGACTGGGCAGATCCCAGTGCTTTGCTAGGACTTCAAATCCATTTGTATTTAAGGGTGTTACACCTCCCTTTCTGAATCACACAACCAATGGCATAGTGGAGTCACACTATAGGAACTCTGAAAGGATGGTATTTTAGGATTGCTGTGATTAGTTTGGTAAAAAATTGTAAAAGGGAAGAGACATTTTGTGGTCATTTGGCACAATGACTCAGAATCTCAGAAATTCGGTATCCAAAAACGGGTCTGGGTAAAAACGCAGCAGTAAGCAGAAAGAAAGTGAGAGAACCATAACATGCTTTAGAAGCCATTTATCACAGTTTTATAAACTGATACGTGGTTCTATAGTTTAACCCCAGATATAATCAATGAAACAACTGTATGCAAAGGAAATATCATTTTTTGAGTGTAAAAATTCTATAAACAACGAACTTTGGTTCACTTCTGTCCTTAAACCATTACGGCAACATATGTCCTACCACTCAAGTATGTAGACATTCAGCCATGCAGCTGAGATTTCTCTGATATCTATTCTTAAAGCCATAGATCCGGAAGTCCGTGGATTCTCTTTCCACCCTTCCTCTTAGACTCAGTGGAATGCACTGAAGCACATACATCAATAACCCAGTCAATACATAAATTGGCTAATTAGTGTCTCTGTCGTTCCATGTCGTCCACGTGCTGCCTCCAGCAAATGGAATTGTGGCAGTGGGCTGCCAGGTTTCAAACTTGGCTGAAAAAGCATTTAATAGCTGGCCACTGCATATGCCTTTTGGCAACAACCTGGGATTCAAGAGAGTGACAATGACCGTGATGGAAAAGCCTCCCCCTCAGTGCTCCAGGCATGTCTTCTGGGCGTGGGACAAACCCGGTGAGAACACAGAGCAAATGGAATTGAGCAACTGGTAAACTCCTGTGCAGATCAAAGGTCTGCCCGTATCCATGGAGAATGTGAAAAACGTTCAGGGAACCCTGTGTGCTGCTGGTAAAGTAGATTAGTGTTCCCTTTCAAGTAGCAGCATGTGCAGTGTTGTACAAACATTGTCTTCTTTCTGTGGAGGCTTTGTTTAATGACAGCGACCCGTACTTTTGCAGAAACCTCAAACTATTCTTTCCAAGTGATGCATGAAAAGCAAAGATAATGTGGAAAATGAATAAAGCTGTTAAAAAGGCTAGAGAGCAAGATCAGCAGAAATACACAGAGGTCTGGGTTGGTCTGATATGGCAACCGCAGCAAAACCATAGATTCAGTGATTAAGCCACATGAACATTTTGCAGGTACTGAATGTTTTAGCTGTCTCTAATATCTTCCTATCCCTCCAGACATAATTTACTGAGGAGAGTTTCTGGACTGAATTTATTCAGATGTACAAATCAAAATTTGTTAAACCTTCCTATTATCACAGGCTGGAATGAGACAGAGGATCTTTCTTAAGACTTCTTGTGAAGACACTCTGTAGTTGTTACTCCATCTTCAGTAAAACTAGTTAAAAATGTGCCTGTCCACTGAACCTCAGCTTCCCCTTTACAGTAGAGGCTGTCAGAGAGGTTTTTGTGTGGAAAACTTTTCTCACATTTGGCGTGCTATTCAGAATAGTCCAAAGAAGGAGCTTCTTGTAATATTTCTTGTGGGGAGGCGGCAGAAAGGTAACCGGTCAGGGGAAACCCAGGGTTTCAACCTCTAATTTTTTTTCCCCCTCTTGCTGTTGTGATCTTAAACCAGTCTCCTCACCTTGCCTGGCTATATATCTCTGTTACACAAGTGGTGTACAAAGCTTTTCCTCCTCTCTACCTTCTTCATGATAACCACCAAACAGAGGAGCAAGTCACAAGTGTAACTGTCACAGCCAGCCTTCCTGACTCAGGCTCCCCTTTGGGCTGGGTAACTTGTGTTGGTCACTACCTGTTGAGATTCAGCCAGCAAATGCTGTTGGAGCCTGGAACATACCTCACATCAGGCTCTGCAGTAGCAGCGTGGAGCGGCAACCTCCCGTTTTTGTCGGGTATGTTCTGCTTGGCACCGTTTCTAAGCAGGCTGACACAGCCTTCTAGCCAGCCCTAAAAAAGAAATCAGAGCATGTCAAAGAGCAAAGTGAAATGCATCAGGCCAGATCTTTGCTTGGTGGCTCGGGCATCCGTGTGTGACTGTAGCTGTTTCTGCCAGCAGAGGAACTGGTATTTTGTTTCCTCAACAGAGGTCTCTCAGTACTGAGAGCAGTTCCCCTTTGGAGTCAGATTCTCAGGCTAGCTCGGTCATTCATTTCTGTGATAAGGTGCTTTCTTCACACTGCATTGTGGTGTTTATGTGGCAAGTACTCACTGAGTAAATGGTGATTAAAAACCTGCTAATTTTTGTATCACTAGCAAAATGCTACACATATTCCTGCATGTGGCTTTAATTATGCCAGGTTAAACCAAGAACATGAGCATTTGATCTCATTTCCTTTATGAGATTTTAGCAGGGATGGCAAATCAATAGTAAAAAGCCTTAGGGTGTGGTCTTAGAAACTTTGTTGCAGAAATTTGAATTAGTGACAATGTTAGACTGAAAACAGCACCAAAACAGATGGAATGAATCAGTTCTTGGACTAAAACCTTCTATTGATCACCTCAACAAAAAAGCAAGTAAACAATCTGCTTGTGACTGCATAAATCTTTCAGCATATACTCAAGTCCCAGGGAAATCAAGCACGTGTTTAAGTGTTTTGTTCAAACCTCCGCAGGCAGTTGATAAGTACTGTTCCCTCCTGTGTGGGCTACGCCCCATCTGCATTACCAGCATTTATAGGGAAAAGGTGTGGAATGATGGAATCATAACAGCCCTGTTGCAGCTCCCAGCGGAAGTACAAGACCACTGAATTCTGCATGCAATTGAAACCGTGGAGCTCTGGTGAATTCAGTTCTCTGGACAGACAGCACCGCCAAATGCACTCTAGACCTCCGATTACATCCATCACAGAAACAGAAATGGAAACGTTGAAGCCTGGGTGGTTAAATCTTTTCCAGTCTTTTCTTTTTTTCCAAAGAGTGTTTCTCCCCTCTGGGAAAAGAGGGAGGAAAAAAAGTAGCATGATGCTAATTATGAGATTTTTTGAAATGTCTGGCAGAGGAAGTGTGTATTGTCAAGTAAGTGGGGTATGCTTCTTGCACTGAATGAGACTGCCTTTTTTGCTATCTTCTACACTTATTTGCTGGCTGAATATTGCATAGCTCAGCAAAAGCATTGTTTTTGTCCTGAATTTGCAGGAATAACCTAGAAGCAAGGGATCTGATTTAATTAGGTTGCCACGATATCTGTTTAAATGAATGGGAGGTCATCCAGCTGTAACTCATACTATGCAGCATGGGTGAACAGTCCATCCTGCTTTCCGTTCAACTAATAACAGAAGCCCATGGTCAACCACTCTGCCCAACTCACTTGGTCCCCATCCTCTCTCTGAATCCTGAATTCCCTCCAGTGAGGAGTAGAAGACTAAGGAGAAGAGGACCATCCTTGTGTGCTTCAGACAGAGCACACCACATCTCCCTTCTCAAACTTCTCAATAGTCTGCCCTACTATTACTTGCATGTGGCTTGACTGGGGGGTTGGATTGCTTATGATCTGAGTATCTGCACTGGCAGCTGCAGCACCTTGAACTTAAGCTTGTAGCCTGGCCACATAAGGCCAAGCACTACAGTGAAAAAATGCAATGCCCTGGCTCATGTGGGGTGCAGGAAAACATACCTGCTGACCACCAGAATCTGACATAGGAACACCCTCTCTGAGGCATAAAAATCTGACGCTGACAGTGGGAGGGGAGAAGTTCATCTGTGTATTCATCAGAAGAGGGGACTTTCCAGTGCACAGAAACAAGTGGCTTCAAGTGGCTTTCTTGAAACCACACAGAGGACCCTGGATCTGGTGAGATCCCCATACCATACACTGATGTTACAACCTGAAAGAGAAAAGACACTCTGACAGGAGTCCTGATCCTTTTCTAATAATAATTGCTTCCAGCTTTGCATTCTAGCAAAGTTTACAATCTCACTGTTGCTAGAACCAAGTGGTTCATACTTTTTTCTTTCTGTAGTATAAACAGAAATCTTATTTGGTCTTCATATTTACTCCCTTCACTCCATCTATCTTTCCCTCCTACTCCCCCAAGTCTTGGTACCAGATAAGTTGCCAGAGATAAACTGGTACGTCCGCAAGCATCTTGAGTATTACTATTGGCTCCCATCTTCAACAGAAGCTTCACTGTATCAACCTGGCGTCCTGACACAGCATGCATCAAAGGTGTGCAACCTGGGGAAGAAAGTCAAACGTTCTTTTAAAATTTTTGTCAAAGCCACAGGATACATATATTTTCCTATTTGCTAATGTTAGCACTGACAGATTAACAGATCCTTTCTCTGACAATTGTCCAACGGTTGTACTCAGCTATTTGCAGGCAGGAAGCAACTGTTATGCCAGTTACTGACCACTGGTTTTAAAAAGAGCATGACTTCATTAGCAAAAGCCTTGCCTCATTAACTGTACTTCTGGACGGAAAAGTGTTTTTCTTTTCACAAGCTCCCAGTACAAACTGTTGGCTTAGTACACCATTTTGGAGGCTGAAATTCTTCAGTGAACAGTAGTCAGATGGTTCTTGGCTAATTTTCTGAAACCCCCAGCCTCATTCTGTCTCTATGTATTCAAAAGATTTATGAAATCAAGCCCTGTCCTGTGCAAAAGGGTGTTTGTGTGAGCTGATGCTTTATGTAGACAAAAACTTATTTCAAAGACTGTATTTGCTCTGGAATATTTTCTTTCCTGTTGTCATGAGAACTTACTTTATATTCTGCAAACAACTTCTATGCTGGAAAAACCGCTGAAATCTACATTCAAGCCTAATACTCAGATTTCATCATGAAGTATTATGGTATCTTTTAATTGCTTCCTCTTCCTTCCATTCTGTTAAGTGCTGAATAAAAGCAAGTGATTTTCCTGCAGGATCTGACAAAGCAACTTAAAAACACTAATCTGAGAGTAAGCATGAGTGTTAGCAACTATTAGACTATAAGAAACTTCAGACACAACTGAAGAATAATTCTTACTGGATTCAGTGAGACTGCTAAGCAAATACATGCTGCTCAACCTGAGGTTATGCAGACTCTGCCCCATGTGCATGATATAAGCCATATGTTTTGTCTTGGAAGACTGATTTTTAGTTACATTTGTATGTACAACCTAGTAAGAAAGTTTATTCTGGAGCTGAAATACTTCCATTTGCTGATCAGTCTGTCTCCACCCCCTGCCCTTCATACCTAGTCCCTCTCCCAATAAAGATCTGGACAGAGAGCCTTTCAGCTTGATTAAGCATTTTCCCTACTGACCAACAGATGCTTTAAAGACAAGAGTTAGGATGTCTGGTTTAAATCGTAGGAAAAATCAGTAACTTGGTAAAAGGTGGTAAAGATTAAAATAGACTGTGTTCATATGGTCCCTTTAAAAGAAATTGCAATTAAAAAAATACTTTTGAATAAACAAAGTCTTCCTTGAGAGAAGCTTCCAGAGATCTAAATCTGGCTCTAAATTGCTTTGGAAATACATGCATATAAAATCCAGCCAATGGACACAACTTTGTAATAACATTAAACAGTAATCTGAACGCAAAATGAAAAGGAGCACATTCTCATGGATAAAACACATAAATAATATGCACATTGTACAGCCAGCCCTTTGGCAAACAATTACATGACAAAATCATTCACACTGTCTGTACACTTACTTTTTAAGTGCAAAAGACTGAATCCCCTACTCTAGAGATTTGCAGAATGTATAGCATTTGGCTTTGAAAAAAAGTATTATTTTTCCTTCCCTGAAATGACAACAATTTCTCAGTAACTCCCTAAAGAAGGTAAAATAGATTCATGATAAAGTACTGTCTGATTATAGCAAAACAACTTATTTGTATCCATATAAAAAATCTTAACAGCAGAAAAGAAGTATCCAAACTGAGGGTTTCCAGTGGATGTTCTAAATAATAACTCAAATTTCCCATATTCTGCTACTAAATATAATTTCCTGAACACAAAATTCAGGCTAAAAAAAATGGAAAATTTAATTGCAAGCTGAAGCAACTAATCCCCTGAGAACAAGCTCAGGTTTCATTTACCCTCACTGTCGCAGCACTCCAGGATGGAAGGATCTTCTCGAATCACTGCAGTTAGTGTGTTCACATCGCCATTAGCTGCTGCTTGGTAAACCACAGTCAAGTCAATCTCTTCTGCTGCATCACCTGCAGGGGAGGAGTATGTCTGTGAGTAAGCAGAGAGCAAGTACAAATGATTAACAATGAAAATAATGACACTTATTTTACTGAGTTTTTATGACTATATAACTCAAGGTGGAACAAAGTGTATCTAAACAGCACTGTAGTTTTTGTTAGTCATCTGAAACTTGTTTTTCATAACTTCTCCCAAAAACTGTCAGACCTGGAGGACATGAGAAAACTTCTGGAACGTTGACACCTCTTATAAGAAATCGTACCAACATTAATGTAACATGGCTTGAGAAACAATGAAGTAATAGCTGAACTAGTTCATAATATTGTAGGCTACACTTCCATGAGATAGGATGAAACCAGGACACAGGTATTTTCAGTTTCAGTGTTATCCTTCCACCAGCCAGAAGACTGAGGGTTTTTTACTTCCTTTCCCTGCTGTGTCCAGGGGGATTCTCTTAGGAGAGTGAACTTCTGGCAGCAACAGTTTGTGTTAATAATTTCTGCAAAAAGAAAAAGTGGACTATTGCTTGGAACCCAGGAGAGGTTTATTTTCTTTGGCAATTACAGGATGAGGTGTTATTTAAAGCAGATGCCTTGCAGGACCTGTTCCTGAACACTCCAGGCTCCACACGCCTACACCTCCCTTGGCTTCAAGTGGTCTATTAACCTGTTAACTCCAGGAGTCAAAAGAGTTGATTTTTCGGTGCAGGGTCAAAGATGATGTAATGGTAAAATGCTCTAGATATGTATTGTTGGTCAGCCATGGTCTCATGTTTTATTTTAAAAAGAGTTTCTCATCTCTGCTAACGCAAAAAGAAGTACAGCTGCAGTGAGCTGTGGTGTTCACTGTGGCTGAGGGTCAGAGCTACAGAGCGTAACATTTGTCCAGCCACTGCACTACCCAGTTAGCAGAAGAAAGTAAAGCTGATGCCTAAACCACACTAGAGAGTTAATCAAAGGAAAGACAGATCAAGTGACTGGTGACTTATCCCTCCCGTTGTGTCTTCTGGAGATAGCATAACTATGTAAGCTGTGCAGAAATAGGGAAGTGTTTTAAAGACAATTTGAAAAGTTAGTAAAGTCTTTTTCATAATCAAATAATACATTAACACATGGATATAAATTATATTTTCAACACTGTCATGTATATCTTTGAGTGATAAAAGATCCTTAAATATTACATTAAATTATTAGCCACACTATTCACATTGTGATCAGATGTTGCAGCTGAACCCACGTGAGCTCCATGCCCAGCGTAACTCCCCACATGTAACCTTCTCTCCCTGGGATGCAATCATCACTCTCGACTTCAAAACTTCACTGCCATGGAAACACAACCAGCTCTTACCCTGGTAAAGGTTAGTCTGTCAAAGCTGGAGCTCTGGTTGTGGGGTTCGGAGAACTACAAAGCTCATGTTAGATCTGTGTTCACCAGTGCACAGATTCCCCCTCCATCACTACTCAAGTGAAGAGAATTTAATTTATTTTCTTTCTTCTAGCTGGCCTTTTAAATAGCACATTTGATAAAATTTGTAAATTAAAAACGTTAATTTGATTTCTCTTCTACTGGGGAGTCTGTTCCTGAGGAAACTGTTCACCTGGCTTAGAAGCTTGGACCTGTGTGCTTGGGAGATCAGGAAAGACTAAGAGTTATTGCTGCTGGAGAGTCATCATCACTGACTAGTCTATGAAAAAAGAAGTGACTTTACCACAGGACCCATTAATCAGATTTCCTTATCAGGCCAGATCTGCAGACTGTTCTCACAATTGGTAAATTCAGCACAGACACGATAACAACAAGCTCAGGTCTCAGCTAGTCCCTCACTCAAACAAGGGTGCAGTGTGGGCTGGGCCAAAAGCAAGGAGGCCAGGCAGAGGTTCATCACTTGTGTTTCTCCTCTTGGCCAGGCTCTGGAAGTACACAGGAGGTGCCAACCATGAGCACCAACACAGCTCCTCTCACAGCTGCGTGTGATGGTTGTTATATGGGAACGGTACAGAGCAGGTGCTGATGGCACCAGCAAAGAAACCATCAGAGGTACTGAGACAGAGACTGGATCAAAGGGGCTCTCACCTCCTTTTATGCATTACACATGTAAATTTTGTACTTTTTGCCATTTAGCCTTGTAAGTACTGTTCAATTTTCCTGCTGCGAGTCAGGAGCAGAGCAATCCACCCACAAAAGAAAACCCTCCATCTCCTGAGCAAAGCAGTTGCTTACCTAGAGGGCAGGATGGCAGGAAGATGAGGACATGGATCCACACCTGCGTGTGGGTCCCTGACTCCCACTGCCCTTTTGCATCTAACTAACATCAAAACACCTCCTCCCCTGTGCCTTTGCTTGTGCTGGGCAGAACCTGCTTTCCCCAGAGCAATTATCCTCCTGTATGGGGAGAGGAAGCAAAGCTCTGGATGGATGGATGGACAGATGGATGGATGGACGAATGAAGAAGTGTTCCCAATACCTGCTCTTGCAGAACAGGGGCTCCACTCCTGTCAAAGGATGGTGGCATGAAGCCACATCCAAGATTCATGCTTTCCCACCCATAAGTCCTAGCTGTCAGAGCACGGAAAGGTAGGTGGATCAGGCTGTCACCTTGCTCGAGAGGGAGACTCAGCCAGGAGGAATTGATGAGCGCCCATATTGTGCATCTGACATAAACTAGACTGACACTAATTCCATTTCTGTAGGGAGACATGATTTCAAGTTCGGTGTCTTTAACATGACCTGTGTGCCCTCAGGTGGAGGGCGAGGAGTAAAACAGATGTGTGGTCTGATGCTTCACATGACAAGGAGCAGGAAATGCCAGGAGAGCCTGGACGTCATTTATGATGGATGCACTTGACTCCAGGTGACACAACATCTCCCACTTCATCTTCCTCCAGCTCAGCCTGTCAAGGAATGAGGGGGCACGGCTGCAAAGCTTGCAGGCCTTTTTTTTTTTCTTTGCAGACATCCTCCTGGGCAGAAGAGGAATGGTTCAAAGAGTGGGCATTTTGCAGAAGGCGACAGTGATGCACTGAGCGCATGTATCCCCCTCCATGAGCTTACCCTGCTGGGGAGCTCAGCTGCGGCTGGGACACCAGCGCCACGTGGGATAAAGGGACTGTAAACAGCCAAATGCCCAACCCTCCATCTTCAAATGCCTTAGTGTTACTTCTTTATTATCTTGCAGCCCTGTAAAGCCCAGTGAGTACTAGTGCCATTTCAGATACATTTTATTTCAGAAAATTGCTGTGCTGCTGGTGAAAGGAAGCTGCCGGTCAGTTTCAGGAAGGCAAAAGGTCCAACTGAGAGCCTGCCTACCAACCAAAGCTAGGGAGAAACCGCAGGCTGGCATGGCAGTGGCACAGAAAGGTCTGGAAGAGTCCTACTCAGCAAAGACCAAATGACATACAGGGCTGTGACATCTTCTTTTGTAGCTGAAATCCCCTGAAAGAATCAAAGTTAAAAGCCAATCTATATGAAATAAGCTGCAGTATTTTAAAAGCACGTAATTTCTTTAAGACAAAATAATTGGCTTTTCGTCAGAAAAGACGGTATATACAGAAATATGCAGAATGATCACAGGATTCAGAGAAATTAAATTACACTGTTTGCGACATTAATTCTCCTCTAACTCTTCTATGAAGAACGTATGTCTTACACGATTTGCAACATTGGCTTATGTGTTGTTTTACAAAGTACACGTTAGATGTACATAAGTGCATGCCTTCTCCTGGATTGAATTTTTAAGGTCTAAATAAATCTGCTGCAGCTTAGTGTACGTGGTCTTGACAATGACTGATTTAGACTTTGCTAAGACAGTAAATTTTGAAAACTGAAAGCTGGATAACAGGATAATATATGTCCACTGTGAAGAAGAAATATTTATGCATATAATTTACTCCCCTCTTTCCTATAAACCCTCTTGTCTCCACCAGCAGCCAAATGCCTTATGTGATTTCCCACAGCTTGTCAGCAGGACAGAACACTAGGCAGTTTGTTTGATTTCAGCATGCCAGAGTCAAGGGTCAGCAGGAGGTGGATGAGTGCAGTTTCTGGAGATGGTAACCACTCTCTAATATTATGGATTTATTGATTGCTTAACAAAGTAATAATCCCCGTGTGTGCCTGGCTGTGAAAGTACCAGTCCAGGCTTTTGTCTAGCTTCTCTGTTTAAATGGTAAACATCTGGAGCCCGGTACAGCACGCATTTAAATGGCACCAAGCAGTATTAGCAGGGGAGGGGTTTCTGATGTTGCTTGGCTTCAAGTCCCACGTTGTTACTGCTGTTACTATTGATATGTATTACAAGCTATTAATAAGCATTACCATAGGAAGTGTTGCAAAGAGACAGTACGATTTTCAAGCCTGGAATGCTGTTTTTTTGATCTGTAGCTGGGATAGTTTTCTGATTTGTGGGGTGGGGAAGAGGTTTGTAGGGAGGGTTGGATTTTTTTTATTAGACCAACAGATATTGATTTGGTGTGTTTGAAAGTTGGTCTGCATTATTCCATTGTTATCAATTGCTCCAGTGAAAGATATTCCTGTTCTCCTTGCTAACAAAATTATGCCTGCTTAAATCAGCAATGTGCCAAGACATTAACATGCTATTCAGATAAAATACACCATACACTGTAAATTTTGAATACAGCTTTCTTTGCATGATAACCAATGGGTTCAGTGTCCCATTAATGTGTGTTGTCTGCTCCTGGTCCCCATCCGCCTCCCAAGCAGCTGGCAGGGAAGGCAAACAGCAAGCCACAAATCATCTAACGAGCCAGCATCCCTGCCGTGGTGGTGGAGGGGAAGATGACGAATTTATTTGGAGTGGACCCTCTTGCTGGGGCGGTGCTGCGTGGGGTGTGACATGGGGCTGGAGATGGTGCTGGACAGGAATAAGGATGGGTCAGCATGGAGAGTGGCCTGGCAGGAGGAGGGGCTGCAGGTGAGCAGCAAGGGGTGGTACAGGCAGATGATGCCTCCCGACTCTCTCACTTCTATCCAGATGTGGTGGTTTGGGTCAGTGACGTCCTGTACTGCTGTCTACCCCCTTATCCATCTGGAGACTTGACTTCTCCTTCCCCAGCTCTGGGCATATTCCAGCTCATTCCCGGCACCACTTCCATCGGCTCCATGGCAGCCATCCCCACAGCACTGCGTGTGCAGGGTTTCCCCTCTCCCTCCCCAGCCTGAGCACTGCTGGATCAGCACGAGGCACACAGCGTACTCGCAGTGCCTGCAGAACGAGAGCTTGAACGGCTGTTTGGGGCTGCAGAAGCTGTCAGCCCCACAGCTCTGTCCTGTTGCGGAAAACGCTCCTTACACCATTCCCACATGGCCTAGGACCACCTGTCCCTACTCCTGCAGCACAGATCCCCCTTCTCCCATAGCGCTTCCCTTCCTCCTTTATCCTTGCTAGTAGTATTTTTTGCCTTTTGTCACTCAGTTTTGCTTGACGGCTTCCCACTCTTCCCCATCTACTCAGGGTGGGGCCCTGGCTGGGCTGGTGTAGGCCAATATTCTCAGGACTTGCTTCAGGCTTTGACTGCTTCTGTGGCTGAAAGGCAGCCCTAAGCCCATGGCTTTACCTGGGGTGTATTTACTTTGGGCTCACCAAAGAAGCACAGGCAAGCGCAGCAGTACAACCCGTGGGACCCAGCCACCCAGAAGGCGTTGCAGTGTCCATCTTCCCCCTGCCCTTCATCTTTTTTCTACAGTCAGCACCTTCGTGTGGGGCCAGCACGACCATGTCAGCTTGGACACACTGCAGGTGTGTGCTGGAGACTGTGGCCACCGCACACAAATTATCTGTCAAGCTGACTTACAGGGAAATTTGCTGCAACACGGATAATCAGACAGTGACAGCTCCCTGCTCTGGGAACATGGAAGGAACGCCACTACATTCCTTATAGCGGGTTAAGCTGTAAGACATAGAGGCTTGTTATCGGCAAATAAAGACACGAAATCCAACCATTTAACTTAAAAACAGACAATGGAGATACTCGTATTTCCATAGCAACCCTACCATGTAGAAAATCTTCATGTTGAAGCTTTTAAAGATATCTTAAATTCACAGCTATGGCAATACTTACCTATGCAGCTAATATCTGTTGAGGCAAAGTCGATCACTTGTCAGCATCCAGTCCTTTTAATGTGTACAAACTAGCAGAATTATTAAAATTAGCTCTTCTTAATTTTTGACTCCATTTTAAACTCCTCCGCTTGCTAATATTGCAATTGTTTTTCTCTCTGTATCCAGAGGAGGACCAATATGCAACACAAACAGTAAACACACGCGTACATCTCTCCATGATAAGCATGAGAGCAGTCAGATGCTGTTGCTCTTCTGCCGCAAAATTTCGTTTTTCACCATCACTGCAGCGGCAGGCAGAAGTGCCCGCGTCCAAAGCCGACGGCAGGAACTCCCCCGCGGGCAGCCGGAGCGCACCTCTCGCAGACCCGGCCTCGCCAGCCGCTCTCGCCACTCGCTCCGCCGAGCGCTCTCCTTGCCCTGGCCCGGCGGCGGCGGCGGGCGGTGAGATCGGCCGCGGGTGACTCACCTTTGTGCTGATCGAACACCGACGAGGAGCTGAAATCCATGGCGGTCCGCCTCACTGCCCGCCGCCAGCCCCGAGCAACGCCATCTCCGCGGTCTTCGGGGCGAGGACCCCCTGCGCGGCGGCAGGCAACGCCGCGGCGCCAGCGCTCCCGCCAGGGGACGAGGCCGGCTTTGCGGCTGCGGCTGTGGCCGCCGCC
>Ga0065711_1043074_pt1 | contig 14956 bp, 2 predicted proteins | sample Hoacrofraction12_FD_59098 | JGI IMG/M metagenome (GOLD analysis project Ga0065711, IMG submission 59098) | Hoatzin crop microbial communities from Cojedes, Venezuela - Epithelial fraction 12 v2 (version 2) | ecosystem: Host-associated > Birds > Digestive system > Esophagus > Crop | place... | reverse complement strand
AACAGGCTGCCCTGGGTTTTGTGGAGTCTCCTTCTCTGGAGATATTCAAGACCCGCCTGGACAAGGTCCTGTGCAGCCTGCTGTAGGTGACCCTGCTTTGGCAGGGAGGTTGGACTAGCTGACCCACAGAGGTCCCTTCCAACACCTGTGTACCATTCTGTGATTCTGTAATAGCGTGAGCATGTGGTAGACACATACCTTCACTAAAAAAGGTTCTGTGATCCTTTTGTAAAAAAGTTTAAAGTCCTAATGCAAAGTTCGTTATGGTCAGCAGAGTCTTCCTGTTTCCACTGATGTCTGCAATTGGCTCTTACAGAGTTGAAAAATAGCTATATTGTGTAAATATTGTGGACAGTATTGGTATGTCTGCTGTTGAGGAGTTTCTTAGTCTGTAGCTGCATCAATAGTGACTGTTGGAGCCACTCACAAAGGCATAGTAATAATGGCACTAATAAAAGTCTCTGAAGAAACTTTGGACAAAGCTGCTCTTTGGAGAACAGTCCCTGCTTGGCACCGTTCAGGCAGGAGCTGTTGGCTGCGTACACCCAGCGAGAATTTGTAGTCCATTACAGGACCCTCCTCTAGAAAAGAAACTTGAGGGATCTGGTACTCTGCAATATCTGAATTGCGTGTGTCCAAGGAAGCATAAGCTATATCAAGAGCAGAAAGTCAAGATACAGAGACTGGCTCAGGTACAAAAGGCTTAGGGGGTCTTCTGGTCACATGGCATTCGTGGCATTTATGGGTCTTCATGTTCACACAGCTTAGGTAAGATCTCTCCGTATCTGCAGTGGAGAGATTTAGCTGAAGCAGCCCAGAGTGCAGCCAGCACACCTGTATGGTGCTGGTTCTGGTCCTTGAGCTCAGTCCCTGTCTCTCTTTTACGTAGCTCAAAAGATGTACCCCTACAGTATTAGTCAGTATCCACAGCAAACCAGCTGTAACTTAGTTTCTGAGGAGAGGGAACTGGTGAGACTAAACCCTGCATAACAGAGGTTTGTGCAGAATGGCAAGGGTATGTAAGACATGGCTAGGATTCGTCTGGCTAAAAATAAATGTCTACATAGAAGTGTCTGCACCTGAATTAATTGCCTTATGCTTGTTATAGTCAATGAGGACAAGTATGCATCTCTGCAGCATGATTCATCTCATCCTAAGATAGATGTTTAAAGTGGCTCAGATGAATTTCAACCAAAGAAATACCCATTTCACTCTTCCTGGCTGTAAGGGGAACCGAGATGATTTCAGTTCCGCAGTAAATATCTACACTGTAACCTGCTTTTATTTACTGCTTATTGTTGCTGCAGAGATTCTAGAAGAGGAACTCTTGCAGATCTAGATATCAAACTTGTTGGGCACATATGCGGTTGGGTTGGCAATAAAAGAGATAGTCAGATGCAGTTTGATTGTGGCGTGCCACCCTGATGACGGGTGGAAGCGTGGATGTGTTACTTCAAGGTGCAGCTGAGGGAAGAATGTCTTACTGCTGTTGCATGTTGGGAAGTTGTGATACCCTACCTAAGTACTAACTTGTTACTAGGCTTATGAACAGCTGCATTTGGGAAACACTGAAATTTACATCTCTTTTGTGTCTTCCCTTGTATGAAAAATACGTGTATCCTCTGTCACTTCAGACATCACTCTTATCTGCTACAGAGGGAGCTCAGAGCTCGCAACGGCACAGGGTCCAGTGTTGCAGAGGCTACCTGCCTACTTGCCTTTGGTAGCTGAAAGCACTTAGGAGAGCTAGGCTTACCATGCTAGCCCCTAAGCTTAGCTGGGTAGGGCTCTGTGAGTAGGGAGAGAGCAACTGATGAAAGCAAGCTGTTTATTGTTCTCCACAGCAGCAAGAGAGACTGCCATTTTGACTCACAGGACGTGAGGTCAGCCTGGAGCCTCCCACTCCATAAGCCCTGAGAAACTCCAGGAAGCTGTGGCAGCAGTGGAGGACAGGACCAGCAGAGCCTATAGGCCACCTGCTGGAAACCAGGGACCACCTATGGTGTGACCTTACCCCAAATCTACCCATGACAGCTGTCTGTTACACCTAATAACATGCCAGAACCTAAAAGACCCCACTACTCTTGCCAGACCTGGATGGACAAAGTGGAAGGCAAGTCTGAGGGATAAGTATTGCATTTTTATATTGAATAAATTGTAGGTTAGCAGTTGCTGTTACAGACTAAGTAGGATTTAAATGCAATCAGTGTCTGTTCTCTTCTCCTCTTTGTAGTCTACTCCTTAATCTCTTTTTATATAGTCTCTATTTTATTATAAGTCATGTTGTGTGTATTCAGCAGCTACGTTTACTTGCTGATCAACAGAAACTCAACTACCACTGGTGGCTGGGGAGGGCCAGACTCCCTGCAGGGAGAGCAACAGGGGACTCTGCTACTCTGAAGGGTTAGGGTTCCTCATCAAGAACTAGGTATTATAGCACCTGTGGAGGGCTACTAGGGATTGATTGCCTTTTTTGGTACCATGAAGGGCAGCAGGCTGGAATGACTTGTCTAAGATCTTAAAACAAGGCGGTGACAAAGCTGGAAATAAACCCTGAAGGCAAAAGCTATTTGTAACATCTTTTCTGCAAATATTATATTATTTGGATGGTTTCCAGCTGATTATTGCAAAATTAAAAAAAAATAAATTCTGCATTACTGAACTTTTGGGGTCCCCATTTGATTTTAAATCCAGGGATGTCCGTGTCAGTCTTATGCTACTACTCATCTACTGTCTTATATCCACCTTGCACATAATATTTAAATTTTCCTAGCTATAACTCCATTGATTCTGATTTGTTGTAACTTGAATTCTGAAGAGACGGGACAGACTATGGTCCCATAAAAGCAAGTAACAAGAAGATGTAAGAAAGCAATGGCTAAACATGGTGGGAACCTCTGCCATTAACTTTATGCTTTATTTATTGCACCTTATTGTATTTCCTTGGTATCTAAATGACACAGGTTAAAAGTCCGTTATGTTCCCTAAGACTGACACATTCTCTAAGATTTTAATATACTTGAAGTCACTGGCAAAACTATTCTAGACTTCAGTCCAGAACTTATCTTTTGTACTTTTATATACACTTGATAGCCTAAAAGTTAACCCACCTTATTCATCATCTTTGTTTTTCCCCTAGCCTTAAAAATAGCTTAGACAGAACAGACAGTGAATGTCCTGCAGAAGTGATTTCAGATTCCATAAAGTTATTCCCTTCTTTCTGCAAAAGCGGTGTCATCCTGTCGTGATCTGAATTGTGTTATGACCCCAAACTAGCAAAACCACAGATGATTATGTAGTAACATTAAAAAAAAATTAATAGGTTGCAGTTGCCTCTTATGGACTATGTTAAACATTTTAATAGTTAGCATTTCTTCTGGTAATGTACTTTCTTCAAAGCTGTAAACTTGTTCATTATCCAGCATACCACGTATCTGGCCAATTTGGATGTCCACATGTAATAAATATTATGGATATCATGCAGACAAGCCAAAGTTCCTAACACTTCTCAAACATCAGATAGCCTTCAAAACTCAGAAGAAAGTTTACTGCTCTCTGGATGTTTAACAAAATAATTTTTAAGGAAGAAAAGATACTTGGGTAAGATAGATACATTCACATTTTGTGCATCTACCTTCTGCAGTAATTTAGGAACTAGCCCAAGTAAGTACTGAGTCATTTTCAGGTATTTCAGACATCTTTGAAAACTCGTGGAGGACAGAGGAGACAGTAGACGACTGAAAAAAGGAAACATAACAGCTTTTAGAAGAAGAGATAGGAGAGAACCCAAGGTAGCCAGGTAGCCTAACTAACTTCCACCCCTGGATTCTGGAATAATTTATTAAATAAGCAGTTTGTAAAGGCCTAGAACATGATAAGCTGATAAAAACTTACTGATATCACTTTGTCAAGAACACATCATGTCAAAGCAAACTAATTTTCTTCTTGAATATATTGCCTAGTAGATATAGATGAAGCAGGAAAAATGACTTACGTTGTTTAGTAAGGCTTCTGACTCTGTTCCCTGTTGTTTTTTGTAAGTAACTAAAGAAGTATGGCCTAGATAAAATCACTAAAAGGTAAGGATGGATGAGGGCAACTGATCAAAAAATACTGCCTTGGAAAGGTAGTGGTAGCTTACAGTCAATTTGAGATGGCATTTCGTGTAGCCTTTAGGAATTTGGGGACAGTTCTCGTCAATGTGATGGTATGAGTGACTAGACTATATGCTTATAAATTTCAAAATTTATGTCAAGCTGGAAGAAATTGGACGTACACTGGACAAAGGGATCAGAATGGTAAAATGATCCTCCCAAGTTGCAGACACAGCTTAAAATCAACAAGTGCAATAAGTACAGGTTCTTAGGCTGATGAAGGAGGAATCAATTGCACAAAAGCAAGACAGACAAAAAAACCCCACCAGATGGGACAGGAACACCGCAAACAAAACTGCATACATCTGAAGAAATTTAAAAACTAATTGAGATCCATAAATGCAATCATGTGACCTAAAGCTGGTTCTCATGTATGATATATACTGTCAGGGAGACAGAAAGATTGAATACTCCACTAGAAATGCAGAACAGCTCAGGTTGGAAGGGACCTTGAAAGATCATCTTGTCGAACCTTTCGTAGGAAAGGAAGCCTAGATGAGAAGCTTCTCAGAGGCCTGAACCTGGTTTACTGTATCCAGTTTGGGACAGGAAACTTAAAAAAAATATAGATAAATAGAAGTGAGTTCAGTGAAGTGCAACAGTATAAGACAAGAAGGAGAACTGCAATTTAGCTCAGTCTAGACAGTGGAAAATAGAGGAGGGAAGTGCTGACATCTCCCAGTATGGAGAAGACTTTTCTGTGAAGAGTAGTGATCCGCTGTTCTTCAGTGGCCATTTAGGGAAAAGCAAGGAGAATCAGCTTGATGTTCAGGTTAGAAAAATCCTTTTCATTATGAATTTAGGGAAGCAGAGGAACAAGCTTATGGCACTTCAGGACATGGTGTAGCAGTCATGGTGATGCTGGGTTGACTGACTTGATCTTAGAGGTCTTTTCCAACCTTAATGATTCTATGATTCTAAGCTTTGTAGAAGGGCTGTGGAATACCCTTTGAGGGAATTTTTTTCTGGACAAATTAAGTAACTATCTCTTGGGACTGTTCTTTACATATTTCATTCTGCCCCAGTGCTGTAGCTTGACAAAGTGATCTTTTGAGATCCCTCCATTCCTAAATTTCTGGGATTCTGTGAAATCTGTACATAGGCATGCAAATGATACAAAATGGATCTTTAAATATTTCTTCCCCTGTGAAAATGGAATGGGAAAATTCTGAATGATAGAGTCTAGCCCTTAGTTTAATTTCTTATATTAACTCTTGATGAAGATTATACTATTAATTATTTTTTTGTTGCTAGATACTGTTGATTTTTTTTTTATCTCAAGCTTTCTGTCTAAATGGCATAAATAAAAAGTTGTTCCCCTTAGACCTGCTGTAAGTGATTCCAGGACATCCGTAAACAGAAGACATGCAGCTTGGTTCAGGTGTTTGAGTTCTGGGCCAAAGGACAAGAATGCCTTTATTTGTACTTTAAATTTCTACTGGTTTCTCTCTGAGTCCTTTAATGTGTCGTTAATCTGCCCTGCCTACTATGAATCCTGGAGTTATAGTATTGAGACTGTACACAACCCTCTTGTCATATAGGTAATAATATTATGTGTTCGGCTTATGAATACAAAGCAGTGGTTTACTGTTAGCCACATCTTTCATTCTAGCAAACCAGAAAAATGGTAAGATGTTTACTCACAAAAGGTATCTTGCCTGGTTTCTCCATACTTGGTATTATCTTGGCAGTTATGAAAGCAGAAATTACTGCTATTGTTTTACACAAAAACAGAGATTCTGCAAGAGAAATTAATGTAAATTGGAACACTTTGTAGTCTTCAGAACTTCTTCATTTTTGCTGCAACCCAGATTATTTTAAATTGTAAGTAGTTTTGCAAAGCTGTTAGCATTATGTTCTCAGCTCACCCTAATTTTTTTCACAAGACGTATTATCTATGGTGAATCACAACATCTTTTATTAAAATAGTTATAAGAGCATTAAAGCTGTCAGGTATAATTTGCAGCTTTTTCTCCTTTAGATTTAGCACTCTTTCTGAAAAGAAGCTGATTTAATAACTAGGGAATCTAAGTTACAATCAAATTTATTATATTTACCAGACCTGAATTTCAGATGAGATACCATTAAAAAGTACTTGAAGGGGAGAGAGCAAAACTGCCAGTGGGCATTGAATTAGGAGACTGAAAAATATCTAATAATGTTGTGATCAAGAGTGTTACAATGATGAGAGAAAGAGGAATTCTGTTTGTCTTTCTCTGTATCTCTTACATGTTGTGCAAGCTGAAATCAAGGCAAGAACCTCAGCCCAGTGTTTCAGTTGAGGGGAAAGAGTGTCCTCTTTTTAGATTTTTCTGGGACTTAACAGTATGCCTTTATAACCTAGTACTGCAGCTCTGCCTACAAATTTCTAAATTACTGCTAGAGAAGTAGAACTGTTGTTTATGTGCATATATAAGCACTTGCCACTGTATGCTGCGTACTGAATGTAATCCCATCAGTTCTGCATCCACAGAATTTCTGCTGAATTCTGGGTGAGGTCTGTGCTTGGAAGGCTTCTGGATCAAGGCTTTTGTGTCAGAAACAGCTCACTAAAAGGCCTGTATGAAAACAAATGAACAAAAAACCAACAAAAAGCAGTCTTTTCCTGTTGCTGCCATTAGTCTCCTCAGTCTCAGTCCACCAAACCCTTAACCAAGTCTGTGACAGATATTTTATTTACAGATATATGTTAATACGGCCTGTTATTTTGTGACCACATTAGCTGCATTTGTACTGTGGAGATTTTTAATTCCAAAAGGTGCCGCCAGCTTTTGTGTACACAGTTTAAGCTTAAGCAGAGTTTTTGTTCTTCCCAAGGACTTCTACTGACTTTCATATATTTAAAATCTGAAGCTCTGGTTCTCTTTGATTCATTGTCTGTTAAAGAAAGTTTGCTGTACTAAAACTGGCGAAGGGGTTAAACAAGAATAAAAAAGCAGTATTCCACAGAACGAGGATACCATAAAATATTTTTTTCCTGAAGGTACATTTCCACCTAGCAAACACTGAGAATAATGGTCACACAAATAGAAAAAAGAAAATCCAAAAAGCCTAGGAAATCTCGCTTGATTTTGGAAAGCTTAATTGAAGAAAGAGTGTGAGGTTTGAGCATTCCTACTGAGCTCTTGCACAAAGGTGATTGTCTCCATATGATGTGGCACGTCATTGGCAGGACAGAGTAAGTCAACTGTGCATCTAGCTCTGCTGTTGCTCTAACCCTCCACAGCTGAGAATGTTCATATCAGGAAGAAGAGGAGGATGCATTAACTCCTCCTGGCATTTCAGAAGATGTGTGTGCTACAATGCAGAGCCCTTGGTGCTGAAAGTAGCTTTGACAAAGACGTTATTTCACAGGGCCCATAGCTGGAACGAAGATACAGGGTCTCGCTCTAGAATGCCATATTCTTTTAGTCTCTTTACCCATGTAGTTCTTCGAGGAATCTCATCGTTTGAGGATGACAAATTTGATAAGAAGAATGGAAGAGGATCAGATTGTTGTACAAGAAGAACAAAATGAACTTTTAGTAGAGGGGTAAGAACAAAATGAAATGTCGTAACACCCAGTGCAAGGTCACTAGGTATTATTATTATTAAAGGCAAAATACTAGAATTTCTGCTCTAAAAATGCTTAGTGATGAAGAGCTTGAGGACTCTATACATGAATGAGTATTTCTTGCTCCAGTCATCAAACAGCCACACCAAAGCGAAGTCATAAATGACTAAGATGAAAGGCAAGGCTGCGGTGGAATGTGGAACTGATGAGATAGCTCCATAGTGGGAGCAGAACTGGAGATGAAATCAAAGATGACTGAACTGAGTTGACTGCACCTTCCTGAAAATGTAAAGAAGCAGGGAAGGGTGAGAACCTTTCAATAATGATAAGAAATCAGAGGGGAAAAAACAAAACCCAGAAGGCAAGATGGGAAAATGGCTCACATGACATTGCAATCTTACAGCTTAATGCTGTCAGCAAAAAGAGATTGGATGGATTTGTGCAGACTCAACAGTAATCACTGTGTGGCAGCAGTTAGTACTACTGAAATGCTGGAACTCATGGGAACCAACTAGGCTGTAGTGACTGGGAACAGATGTCCTTAGAAGAGCATGAGACAGCATTCTGCAGTGTGAGAGAAATCCTTGCCTGTCAGCCTAAACCAATGGTTTGTTTTGTGGACTGGGACATGTATCTCTCGTTAGACAGGAATTTTAGCTTTTCCCTTATTTTGTGTCAACAGATACCCGGTCTGGTCCTCAGTGAAGCTGGAACAGTCTTTTCTGTAAATGCAGCCTAATGGATATTAATTTTCAGCAGTTACATATGTTCTAAATACCAGCATGAGGACTAGCAGGGGTGCCTGCATTTGTGAATGTATTGAAGGAGTGCAATGTCAGGAACCGGTCCTGTCCAGGTCAGTGTAAATTCATGTTTTGTCGTGATCTAGATGTAACTGACCTTGAATTGAGCCTGCTATATTCCCCCTTGGAGTAAGACTGGAAATTGGTTAAGCTCATGCAGTTCTATACTGTTGAGCACTGGCAACTGGAGCTACTTGTGTGAAGCTTTCCTCCAGGAGGTTTGAGATTGCTGCCTGGTATTTGCCCAGTGGATTTGAATTTGCAGCCTGCTAAGCGTGGCTGAAGTCCTGAGGGTCAAAGCACCCACATTCAGCCCCAGTCAGGAAGAGTCCATGAACACGCGATAGCTGCGAGCTTTATGCCTATGCTGCCCATCTAAAGCAAGGGGGGAGGAGGCAGACTGCTCTGTGTTTAATAGAGAAAGGAGTAAAAACTCTGATCTCCCTGCTTAAATGCTGTTCCATAGATCAAAAAAAAGGTCATTTTACAACCTTCAACTCAGAAGTAGTTTATCTGAGGACTACTCTTGAAAGGAATTACTAGTAAGGTCAGGCTGTAAGGCCAGTTACAGGCAGAATTTAGTATTAAACTAATGTTCTTTGTCTTGTGGTGTATATTGCATACAGGCTTGCTGCTGTCTTGTTGCCTGCAACAGCTTTTCTTCTCAGTTTGCTGAAGAAGATTCATGTGAATAAAAAGGTACCATGAATAAAAAAGTAGCATGCTTATCAGCCTTCTTGGCAGCTCACGTCTGTTCTCCATAACCTGACAGGACTACTCTGGTGACTACCCAAATACTCTAAAGCAAAGATCGTAGCTGTATATCTTATGAAATTGGAAACCTATAGTGATTTCTGTATATCCTATGAAATAGGAAACCCTTAGTGATTTAGACTTGGTTGACAAAATTTTCAGAGGCTTAAGGAGGTATGAAGTGATGTAAAGCAAGTATTTTAAATTTTGACATGTGAAAAAAATGCCACAGATTAATTAAAGTGTAATCTCACTACAGAAAGATGAGGTGAGGAATTTAAAACAGGAGGAGCTTCAAACCAGGCACTGAAATCCTTATCCTTACTTAGGACAGAAGTAAGTAAATAGCTAAAGACATTGAAGAGATCTTAATGGACCTAATTTTCTGTACGTACTTTCTGAAGTTGACTTACTGAGCACTCATATGAGGCATCTTCAGAGTTTTTGAATGTAATTGCCCAGCAAGAGACAGCAAAGTGCAGTTCTGAGAATCTTTGCCTTTCAGTCTTATTTTAGGCTGTGTTTTTTGAATATTTGCTCTTGGCCTTACAAAATGCATAATTTCAAATTATTTCAGTAATGGAAGTTATTTGATACTCTGTTCCTGAAGAGAGACTCCACTTGAAAAACATCCTTATAAATGACCAACTCTTTTCAAGCATATTACCAGTATGCTGTTATTTTTCAAGTGTGGCATTTGTGTGTCTTACAGATTTATTTTCACCGTTCAGAAATTCTAAGAAATAAGCATAATTCTCACTGTTAATAGATAACTCTAGTGTCTCAAGTTTTTAATAGCTTTGGAATGCAATAAATTTGAAATATTTGATAGACTCTGCATTGTATAGACTTTGCTTACACCCAAGGGAAATTGGAAATATAATAACAGCTACAAGATTCGCTCTTGTTGTCTAAATACTGTACAAAGATGTTTAAAATGACTAGACAAAAAATTATGAAAGCAGCATATGACTCAAATTATAAATAAAATACGGGGACTACTGGACCAAAATCTGCATGCGGGAAAAACGTAGTGACAGTCAAATCTAGAGAGAGGATTATTCAAGAACATTTACGAAGGACTCATTCCTCACACTTTTACAGTTGACAGTCAAGTGTTTTGAGCAGCTGGACTGCAAACAGTCTTTCCAGAAATTTACTGAGTGACTCTGTAAATGTTTAAGCAGTTCTTAGATCTTTTACTCATTTCTCTGTGCTTGGTGTACCTGGGCTTTGCTTTAGTCTATCTTTCTATGGTGATTTGCAGAGTTTTCCAGAACTGTGGAAGCTGTGGCCAAGAATGGCTGACAAATTCCGAGGGCTTGCAATGAAGAACTAAGAGGTTTTTTTACCTGAGGGAATAAAACACCCAAATGTGCTTATCTTCTGTTCATATCAATTGTCAGAACTCCAGCAATGGGGTGGTGCTGTGACGGTTTACCTAAGCTGAAAATCTGCTCCCGTTTTTTGGAGGAACGGGGTCTGCAGTGTCGTCACCATTACCCCACTGGAAGACGTAACCAGAAAACACGTACTCTAAAGAAGGGTGCAAGATTACAAGCTCTGTATATTGGAGCTCTCCTTAGCAGCCCTCAGCAGAGCAGCAGAACCAGGTCCCCAGATACAGAGCTGGAACGATCAGATGATTACAAGGATACAAGGTATGAATTCCAGAAAGTTCAAGCAAATTCCTTGTGCTTGTTCATATCAAGATTTATACAAATAGCATAACACGAGGCTTGGCAAGACAATTTTCCTTCAGTTTTGCCATGTGTTTCTTCACAAGCCTGTCCCCCATTAAAAAAAGCAGAATACCTAATACTAGAGGTCTGTGTGATGTCTCACTGTTTGCATGCGTAGTTCTGTTGGCTGCAGTGCTACTGCAGTAAGGGCAAGGTAGTCAGAGCCAATTTGTCTGTATCTGCAGAACTGAGTTCTCAGTGCTTGGTTGTGCTATAAAGCCAGTCCTTGAGAATCCCTGATGGTAATTGTCATTCTCCTCCTCAAACCCTGAGCAGTGTTTAAAGCGGAGGAAGCACAGGAACCTCCTGAATAGTTTCGTCCCCTGTTGCCTGTCAGTGATTTCACTGCAATGCCCAGAAAAAGCAAAGCAGTTCAGACGGCATCTATTTCTGGTGTGAAATCCTAGTTGTGGATTCGCAGTGCTGATGTGTTTTTAAGACCCTCTCATGAATTTCTAAGCTCTCTTGGAATAACAGCTGCTGGGAGGGGACTGAAATTCCCACAGTGGATTTCAGGTTCGCAGACTTTGATGAAATCTCTAAACAAGAGGGTGGGAAAGCTTTTTTTTATCGAGAGCAGCTATGAAGGCAGAGAAGCAGACTCATCAGTAAAGAGCTTTTCATCTCCTTGTCCCATTTTTCTGAGAAATGAAGGGTAGCATATGGAAACCCAGTATGAATTTTGAGGGGTGGGCAAAGCAGAGACTCTTCTCTGTTCAGCTCCTCTGCAGGGAGGTATCCCGGGTAGGGATAAAGATCCAGCCTGATACTCAGAAGTGTGTCGGTGACCCTCATAAAAGCAATGCCTTGAGAGCCAGAGAGAGGGAAGGAGAGTCATGCTGAGGGCTGTGTAGTAGCTCAGAACCACTGTTGGTTTCTTTTTCCTTTTCTTGAAAAACTATTTTTCACGTATTTTAAACCTAGGAGAGACCACTGCTACTGTTGGTTAACTAACTCCCTGTGTAACATCAAACATAGGTTGCAGCTGTGCATGGCAAAGATCTGGGGGATAAAAACTCCTTATTTGAAACACCTTAGTAGTTGCTAGGTCACAGGCATTTCCAATTCTTCACCAGCACATGGGACAATATATGAAATACTTTTGGTGGCTTACAACAGCATGTGAAAAGATTACACTGACGGCAGTTTGTACAGTACGGTGCCTTCTCTCCCCCTTCACCGTGTCAGTGTGGTAGTTCACTGACGTATTAGGACTATAGTCTGGCCACTGATGAAATAGCACCGAATGCTTTAAGATGGTGAATATCATCAAATGTAAAAAGTCTAACCAGTGTCAGTTAATGGCGTGTGATGTTGCTGTTGTCAGCACCCCACCATGTTAATGTCTTGACCGCCACTGAATTTTCTACTAAGGTCAGACTTAAACATTTTTAGTTGCACACAGCATTAGCACAGTTAGCCAAGCAATCAAGGCTTGAGATAAGCTTGTGATACAGTCTCAGTGGTTAAAACTACGTTCACCAGAGCTATATAATGGCAAACACCTGGATGTTTCTCTGGTTGATTGTCTCCTCAAAGGAAAATAAGACCCTTGCACCTCCTGGGTGCCTGGTGAGATGCTAGGTAGATGGGGACTCTTCAGTTTGGAGAGGACAAGGCTATAAGTGGAGAATAAGGTTTACAAAATCATGAAGGGAAGTATCAGGTGAATGAGTAACTATTATTCACCTGTTATTCAGCAGTTAGAGCACAAGGATTAGGAGATATTCAATGAAACTAATAGGAGATTGGTTTGAAACTGATAGAAGAAAGTTTTATCTTGCACAGAGAGTAATGAACTTCCAGAATTTGTTGTCGTAGGAGACTATGGAAGCAGGCTGAAAGCAGGGTTAGGCAAATTCAGGGACAGCAGGTCTGTAAGCAGATATTAAGGCAGTATGCAGGGTAGTATCTAGTACACAGTGTTTCCCACTGCCACTGTCATAGAGAGGGTAGTGGCACAGCTGTACCCCAGTCTGCTATAACCATGTTCTTATGTTCTTGAGTTAACTGGAGAATCAAACAGGTTGGGCACCGTCTCTCAAACCCAACCGAGAGCATGCATTTTCCATGACCTTCCACTCTCTCCAAAATGTAAAGCATTCATTCTCATACTTTTGCCCAGTTCCTTTATAAACTTCTTCAGACTGGGCAAACTGAAATAGCTTAAACAGAAGATGGCAGTTCTCTGTGGGGAATGGCTTAGTAGTCTCACAGTTCCTCAGCTCCCCGCAGCTACTGACTCCTCCAGAGCAGCCCCTTCCTCCCTGTACAAGAGGGGAGGGTCTCCAGTCTTGCTGTAAAAGCAGAAAGTTCAGGAGAAACAAGCTGAGATTCTGGTCAGACATGCTTTTGTCTTGGCCCGTCAAAAGGAAGACATTAGTACATACCTAGAGTAATTACTTGAAGAGAATGGTTGTATTATTTTCTGTCCCTTCACATCGCTGAATCAGAGCGCAGTCACATACTGTTGAGTTATTGGTGAAATAGCGGCAGAATGATTAAGGAAATCAACAGGTAAAGCCACGTAAAATACATTAGTTATCAACAAAGTAATTGGATAGCGTTTAAGCGAATGAAACAGACACAGGCATGGAAAATATTACAAAGGATTATAGTAACTGTAGCAGAGTGGAGGTTTCCAAGTGACTACATTCCAAGTGACCCGACTACATTCACTACGGCAAACAGAGGACTTTCTCATCACTACTCTACTTCAAGGAACCACAATGAGACCGGGTGGTCACCCCAGAGGTACCAGGGTTTCCCAAAGAATGGGAAATTACAAAGAAGAGTGAGCGGAGGAAAGCCTTAGAGATGAGGAAAACAAAATCTGAATTCTGTTAGATGGCTAACAAGCTGTATTTCATAGAACGGATGACTTTTAAGCCTGTTGTGGTTCAGTGGTTACAACAGCAGTCAGAGCAAAAATGCTACATATAATACTGAAAATAATTTTTTAAATGGGGAGAGAGCAAAAGTAGAAAATTGATTTACAGAATGGGGAAAAGTGATCAAGTCAAGCTGAAGGCTACAGGAAGAAAGTCAGTCACCAGTAGGTTTAAAAAGAAATGCAGATTTTCTAAAACGTATTTGTAAAGCAGGAATTCCTAGTGATGGTGTAAGATGTTTTGTTAGATCAAGTTAGCACATTTAAAATAATGTGGGAAAGGACAGAGTTTTTACTGATTTGGATCTGGGAAGGACGAAGATGATGGAGATGGTGATACTGAAATATTTTCTAATTCATTAGCAAAAAAAGAATTGTTAGTAAACACAGGTTAACTTAAAGAACTTGCTATGGTACGCCACAACACCCTACAGGAGCATGGATGTTCTCCCTTCCCCAGGCAAAGCCTCCAGCTCCACCTCCATCCCCACTGAGCCGTGGGCTCGCTGCAGAGCTGCCTCCAGATCCCTGCGTGGCAGGGCCATGCCTGGGCACCCTTGTCCTCGGCGACTGCTCCCTTCCTCAGCAGCAGCGGGCACCCCTCGGGGCTCATCTGCTCATCTGCTGCTCGGCCGGCTCTGCTCCTAGCGACGGCGACATGGTCGGCCACCACGACCGGTTCACGGGATCACACCCGTCGAAGACCTCCGAAGGCCCCATCATGGCCTCGCTCACCAACGCTTCGTGCTGCTGGTTGGGGTCGTGGCGCTGGGTCCCTCTCCTTGCTGCTGGCTGGGTGGTGGCGGTGGTGGCGGTGGTGGTGGCGTCTTGGGCAGGCGCTCTTCGTGGTGCGCTCCTCCGGCTGTGCCCCCCGGCCAAGCCACCCGCCGCCCGCAGCAGTACCGCCGCTCAGCCAGGGGACCCGCACGACCCCGGCCGCCGGTCCCAGTCCTCCCGCTCGCCGGAGGGAGGTGGCTGGGCCGTGCCCGGTGCGGCCCGGGGCTGCGGGGAGCGGCTGGGGGCAGGCGGCGGGGCCGCCCCGCTGGCTTTGCCCGCTAGAG
>Ga0065711_1043073_pt1 | contig 14957 bp, 15 predicted proteins | sample Hoacrofraction12_FD_59098 | JGI IMG/M metagenome (GOLD analysis project Ga0065711, IMG submission 59098) | Hoatzin crop microbial communities from Cojedes, Venezuela - Epithelial fraction 12 v2 (version 2) | ecosystem: Host-associated > Birds > Digestive system > Esophagus > Crop | place... | reverse complement strand
CACCTCTGAGCTCTCCCTGCTAAGCAGCTGGCTGCACAGCGGTGATCTGCCCTTGAGCTGGGACGCCTCTCGAGGTTACGCCTCTAGGCTGAGAGACCCCTTACCAACCGCGTATCTGTGGTAAGTGACCCGTATTGCACATAACGTTGTATTATACCGCACTAGCTCTTGTGTTGGTAACATTGAATCATTATTGTATCCTCTGCAGTAAGAGAGTGAACCTTGCCTCTGAAGTTTTAAGTCTCACAACATCTTCAATAAAACCCATTTACTGATACCTTTGGTGGTTCTTCAAGGGATCTTATTCCCCCCGGAACAACATCAGATGTGTCTACTTTCCCATGAAGCTGTCCCTGTGCCTAATGTGCATCTCTGTTGGAAGCAGTAGAGGGTAGGCGTTGCTATACGGTGAGGGTGTCTTTATTTAGACACAGTAAAGACATGGTGTTGCTCTGGTATCAGGAGGTCAGTCGGTTTGGGGTCGTGACAAGGTTTTGAAAGGTCTGGGGGTGAGAGGCTTATCACTGTGTCCATGCCCATGCCCTGGTCATCTGGAGTAGCTGCTGATGTAGATGCCCAGAATTTGGATATTCAGCAGCTGAGTAATGAAGCGTTGTTTCACCGAGCCGTATTAACCAACTGCACTTTATACCTGTGTTGTTCATTTAATCTGCAGTGCTGTCCAACATTCCTGCAGGTACGTGTGTGTGCATACACACGTCTTTGCAGATACGACAGTAACACAAGAATTTATTGAGGCATTGCTACTGTGCTATGAATCTACAATGTTAATTAACACAAATGAACTTTTTAATTGCCAGCAAGCACTCAGTGGCGTCGTATACATCAAAATGTCAAGACGAGATTTTATGTTACAAACTATAGCTCAGGAAAAGATAAAAATACACCTTTCAGTAGTGGTTGGGATAAATGGCAAACATTTTCCATGTGTTTAAATTCTTCTAAGAAACTGTTTGTATAACTCTGATACAAATAACAACCCGGATGTCGCACAAACAAAACCTGTATAAATGAACTTGGAACAGACGGCAGAGTGCTTGCTTTATAAAGCAGCGTACTGAAGTACATGCAGTAGGAAGTGAAATATTTAGAGCATGTGGTGGCAGGAACGTGATTTGCGACGTCTGAGATGTTTACAGGGAAATCTGCCCAGAGCAGGAGCCCCTCAGAGAGCCTGACCCTGGAGATGTTAAGGTGGGAAGGTGATGGGGTTTCAGCTGACCTCACAGGGCACAAGCCAGGACACGGTGGCTATGCCTAGACTGCAGTATAAGAGCAATCTTTCAGGTGGCTGTAAGAAGAGTGCTTTGCTGTTTTCTCAGTTTCCACCTATATAGCTGCTATACAGTCTTTGGAGGTAGCCACGGTGAGGGTACTGGCATGGTGGTTGTTGCTGGACACATGGGATCCCAGGTCTTGTGCAGACTGTGCCTGCTACAGGTTTTTAATACAGAGTCTGGTGTTGAACATGACTGTCCATAGTGCGGCACAGAGCTTGGACGTCTTCCTGCCCGCTTTCCTACCACAGGTCATCCAGCCTGGTTTCCATGCTTTTGCCTTGCTGCAGGTGGAGACTGAGGGTGGGAGCCTGAAGTGAGAGATCCAGGCCCAAGAGCTCAGCTCCTGGGAGCGCTTTTTGGCCCACGGTGTTTCAGAAGTGCCAAGAGAAGGTGAAGCACTTCTCTTGCAGCTCGTCCTGCTGGACAAGCTGCAGGGAGGGTAAAAAGGAGGGTGGTGAACCAGGGTTCTCCTACAACAGCTTGGGCTTTAAGTCTATGTCAGGCTCTGTCTTTAGCACTTGCTGCCTTTTTCATTGCTTTGAAAAAGAGCAAGATTAGGAACCGTGCAAAAGCCAGTTTGATGGCAATGAAGGCAGCATCTGTCAACTCTGCAAAATGGGGGCAGCAGAAATGGCTGCGCAAACCCTCCACCCCTCTCCTGCTGTAGAAATCATAGGTCCTAGTCCTTCCCTTGTGGGGGAAGAGTTCAGCATCCTGCCATGTTGGTGGCGCACGGCGGCACTGGTGACTGGGTTATGGACAGCTGTTCCCATACTGATCACCAAAAGCAGCTAGCGATGCCACTGTCTCCCTCCTAGCAGGGCCAGGTTTGTGCTGACAGCCTGGGAGCAGTTGCTTTTGCAGGTACCTACAGATACTGGAGTCCAGTGCTCGCCTGGTTATACTTTCTAGTAAACAACAGCCCCCATGTGTAGAGCCCCAGGTTGGAGTGAGCGATTGTCGCAAGCATCTCTCTTGAGAAACAGTGACATTCAAATCAAGCAAGCTTACCAGTGAGGTGTTGCGCTTCGTACTTTCGCAAGCGGACTTCCTCGCTTGACAAGGGGCCGCAGCAGGCAAGTGGAGCCCTGTGGAGGCAGGATGCTGTTGTGTGAATCCCACCTCTCTCCCTCAGAGGTGCCATGCACGCAAGGCGGAAGCCATAGCACGAGCAACCTCAGAGAATACAGAGGATTAAAAGTATGGTTTAGTTTTCTGCCCAAATCGAAGTCAATAAGACAGTCAGATAATGGCAGCCACTTCATTGCTGGGGTGGTCCAGGAATGGGCAATAGAGGAAGGGATCCACTGGGTATTCCACACCCTCTACTACCCACAAGCCAAGAGGACAGTAGAAAGGACAAATGGCCTCCTCAAGTGGTTCTTAAGGCCCTGGGACTCAGGATGGCCTGATTGACTTTGGGAAGCTGTGACAAGGGTGAACGACCGATGTGGGGTAAACGGGTGCCCATGACTCAGGGCCTTTTACCCCACAACACCATCTCTTGTTCCTAAGGACGGAGGGCCGGATGACGCCAGAAACCCTTCCCATTGTCTGGGTCAGCCAGTATTAGTAGGCCTGCCAACAGTGGGACAAGTCATACTGGTATTGAAGACTCCCATAAATGTCTGTGTGTGGGTAGTAATAGGTGCTGACAGCAGAGAGCGTAGAATTAACACCTGGTGGATAATTCCCTTCTTTTGAAACTGGTTCGATAGGACTGAATTCTCTCTTGTTTTCTCTTGCAGGGAGAAGAATTCGCAGAGTCTGAGGAAACCTCGTTGCAAGCCAAGAGCTTGTGCTGTTCTTAAGTTTATCAACAGTTTGTGTGGGGGTTTTCTTGTCTTACTATCTTTTTAATATGCATATACTACTATTGCTCTCACTGTTTTGGACGACCTGTCCCATCTCTGTTAGTACCGGAGAACAGGGTGAAAATGTCTCGCGTAATCTGGCATGGGAACTGATTCAAGGATTCACCCGAATATGGAATCACACTGATCAAGGACTATGCATTGTCGAGCCCAAATCTGCTGAGGAGAGTTTGCGGTTCTTTGTTACCCCAATTAACCTGTCTTTTGTATTCAATATGACTAATGTAACATCCCCTGTCTATCTCCCAAGAGTGTGGATAAATAAGTATGACAACTCAGTTCTAAAATGGACCAAGGCCCCAATGGTTGAGGGGGTGGAGAACAGATGGGCACCTCTGGAGGCATCCTCCCTCTCCCCCTACCTGTTGGCCAGTGATTGTAAAACCCACAGCCCTGCTTTTAATGTGTCCATCCCGCATCCAGTAGTGGGACCTGAATCGTTAGTCGCTTTTAGTAACTCGAGCAGGGTTGTAGGAAACAAGGCTTTCTCTAATTTGTCACTGACGTGGTTTTGCGAGCATTATCCATGGGATCCCAAATTTGATCCCCTCAAAAGGCCCAGCTATTATGAGGCCAATTATGTCACTAATTTGACCGTAAGCTGGTGTGTGGAATTGCCAAGGGTGGTTGCCACCACCACCCGGGATTTGTCTAACTTAATGTGGGCTTGGTCACGCAGTGCGACATTGAAACCTTTCAAGTTAAGCCCATCTAGAGCACCGGACAATAGTTCTTTGTTTAGTTGTAAGAAAGTTATAACTTGTAACGAGGGTCCAGGTGACCCACCCGAAACTTGGTTTGTCCAGTCGCTGCGGGCTTTGATTAGAGATATGTGTACTTGTTGGGGATACCCATCTATGGGATGGAAAAATAATGATGCTCAGTGCAACTCCACCAGCAGCAGCCTTACAGCGGCTCAGGTGTGTGGGGTTCCCGGAACCCATTATCCCGTAAAAGGTACACCCATGGACTCAACCCCCAAACTGATTTTTATAGACTATGCTGATACATGGTCCTGTAAATCCAGTATATACCCGGCCCCTCTTGGCCTAGCCTGGGGATGTTCCGATGGTAAATTCTATTCATATCTCTCACTGAAGCAACATGCAGGACTCAGGTGTGGAGTGGTGCTTCCATCTTTGTGTCCATCTCGAGTTTTTAATTATAAAGATCGTATTGAGAGGTTAATGAGCACACCAACTGGGCCATAAATGCAGTCAAGGTACCTAATTATTATACCACAGGTCAAACCATATCTCTTGTGTTCAAAAATATATTTACACCACATGTAACTTTGAAAAGACACCAATTTGTATTGGAGAATGTAACTTGTCAGTTACATCTTTTGAGTAATTGGACCAGATACGCATTCGGAGAACTGAATTCACAGGTACAACAAGCGTCTGAAGTGACTTTACAGAACCGTGAAGCTCTAGATATGATGTTACTTAAAGAACATGGAGGTTATGGAACGTTAACTGTGACGGGTGGAGAGTGCTGTGTTACTATGCACAAAGCCACCACTTCGACTGAAGAAGCCGGAGCAATGGAAGAAATACCTGGCCAGAAGGGAGAATTGTTCCAATCCATGCAGCCAAGTGACTGGTTTGATGGTGGGACACCAGGTTCCTGGCTGCAGTCCATACTACGATCCTTGGGACTCAGGGGATGGGGAGCTTGGTTAACAAAAACAGGACTGATGTTAGTTGCTGGTTTTGTATTTTTAATGATGGGCATAGCTGTTGTTCATTGTATGATTACCTGTGCCATCTCTTCCTTTTCCTCTCTCTTTTCTCCCTCTATCTGCTATGTTAGAATCACTGCTCTAGAAGACGATCTTTCCAAAGACAGCACTAAGACCTCTGAGCCACGGGGTGGTGTAGAGCCCCAGGTTGGAGTGAGCAATCCATCTTGAGAAACCAGGATGGAGACGCTCGAATCAAGCAGGCTTACAAAGGAGGCGCTGTGCTTTGTGCTTCCGCAAGCAGACTTCCTCGCTTGATAAGGAGCCATGGCAGGCAAGTGGAGCCCTGCGGAGGCAGGATGCTGTCTGCTGAAACTCGCCTCTCAATCTCCGAGACGCCACGTAAGTTAAATGCGTGAGGCTGAATGTCAGCTCTTCAGAGGGGGGTTGTGCGACCACAAAGACCTGCCCTGCACCTGCTGACTCGCAACAGCGCTCCTTCCCTGAGGAGGGACCAACAGGCACCCGAAGGGTGAGTAGGCAGGCTTCTTGGCACACGTCAACCACTAGCAGAAACCACCACTGGATCCAAGGGTGGTGGCATCTTTTTCTCTCATCTCCATTTGCTTTCCTCTCTTTCTCTATCTTTGACCCAATTTATAGGCACATAAGGGTGATGTTGTTTGAAGTTTGTCAGTCTGATATAGTTTTGCAAAATCAGACATTACATCGTTGTAAGTTTTGCCAAGTCAATATCCGTTGTAACCTATTTGTGTTAAAAGTAATGTCATTGTAAAGATGCGAAGTTACCATCCTTTGTAATTTCGCTGGATTCCAAGTCAGGCTTTGGTTTTAGTCGAACTGCGTGGGTCATTGTCATGACTCCTGGGTACTGCACAGAGAAGTGAAAAAGCTCACCTCCCTTTACCCCCTCAGCGGGACGGGACACTGGCACAGCAGACACGAGGTGGGGAGCATCTCTTCACTGCGTGAGGGTTCCTCCCAAATCACGCTGAGCACTCATGGGGTCCTTTGGACACTCAGCAAGCACTCAGAGTTTGCTCTGCTGGCTTCAACGTGAGCACAAGGTCTTGAGCACTCCTCGCCACCCCGCCCTGTGGGTCTGTGACCCAAATTCACTCACAGTCCAGCTCCCGTGGGCTTGGGCATGGGATTTGGTTCCTTGTCATTCATGTGGTGCAGCTCTCAATTCTGTTGTGCAAATATCCCAAAGGCTGCCCAGCACAAAGCCGGCACCTTGTCTGCTCTTCCAGTCTGCAAGCCAACAGAGACAAGTTCTCCTAAGGTTGTCTCTTTGGACATTGGTTCTAATGCAGTGATGCGTGCTGTCAAAGGGTCTGATGTGGATTTTTCACCCATTCCGTAACAGAGATTACCTGTCAGTTTTTCTTACTGTTTATGTGTTTCCTTTGAGAGCCCTGTCCCATGGGTTGGTGACAGGGAAGCAAGAATTCAATTTTATTTCCCTATTTAGAAATAAACGCAGTATTCCTAGAGCCCAGACTAAAATGAAATGCATTTGACATTTTCACAAGGAAAAGTGTCGTGGAGACAGATTGCTCCTTGCACACACATGCGCTTCACTAAACAAGAAGCTTCTGAAAAGAAGGAAAGGAAATGAAGACTCTGGCTCTTACAAGCTCCCGACAGGAGCTGTTGTTTCTTGCCAACAGTTGCAAAATGGACTCTGGAGAGCAAATGAGTGAAGAGAAAATACCTAAGGAGGGAACAGAGCATATGAGAAGGGTCTCTTCTGTGTGGATCCTGCAGCCCTGTGATTGTGCAAGAGCTGTTGAACGGGGATCTCTCGTTTCCATCTAGGTGTGCTTTCCGTGGCAGTCTCAGGGAGAGAAAGAGCCCATGCGAGGCAAGGGCCGAAGGCCACCTGCTGTCCCCTGTCCGCTGCCCCTCTGTCCTCTGTAGTGGTCGAGCATGGCAGCCTGCCCTCCTGCCCTGACCCGGCCCAACTTTCTCATGTGTCCATGTCTGCCAGCATTACCAGATTTCTTGGTTTTAATCTTCTCACTGCACGTTAGGGGACTCGGTTCTTGTCCACTTAATTGAGGTGTATCTATTAATTTTTGGACTTCCTGACAGTCATGTAAATGTGGACTAGATGACCCACAGAGGTCCCTTCCAACCCCTACTATTCTGTGATATTCTGACCTATTGCGTTTAAACACATCTGACAAACTGGTCAAGAACTCCTTGCATTTTCACTGTGCTTGGGGGACATTTCATTCCTCTGGGAGGATTCACAGCGGATGTGGAGACCCTGGCCTGAGACCAGCTGAGTGGAAGGGACTTTGCGTGCTGGCTCAGAGTTTGCCTTGAAGCGTCATGGAAGAAGGGGAGACGCTTTGAATGTCGTCTCCTGCCCTTTTTGCCTGAGCTCTGCTTGCTCCTGGGGGCCCTGGGACAGCATCCACTAGAGGCTGTGGGGAGGCATGGGACCCATGCTAGTGCAACGGCCGCTCTTCCAGGGTGAACTTTCCCACTGTCAGCTGCTAATCCGGACTGAACGGAGATTTGTTGCAACTGCCGGGAGTTTGAGGTTGGGTTTGGTGCCCCAAACCAGAAGGCACGCAAAGCAAGGGCTTCCTCCCCCAGTGTCTTGGGGAAAAAAAAATAAAAATCTACCCAGCCCTTCTCAAGGCTTTTTAACACCAACTCGCACAGTTAAAAACTTTGAACAGCTTTAACGTCAGCGCGTATAAGCTCGTGGCTGATGGGGACAGGCTCTGGCTGAGCCGTCTGGCTTGCCATCAGCCCCTGGCAGCCTGGGCAAGCCCCTTGGCAGAGGTGTTTGTCACAGGCAATGTCTGAAGGGGAAATAAATGAATCCTTCAGATGAGTCTTGGCTGGAAGGAGGAAAGGGAAAAGGAGGGAGAGCAGACAGGGTAATCCATGCTCCACAGCGAGGCCAGGAAGATGCCAGATGGAGTCCAAAGGTGGAGACAGAAGCTGGGGGGGGCTCACATGAAAAGGGGGTGGCATGCAGACAAGGTGACCTGGAGTTAGACGAAGCAGGCGAGGACAGAGCTGTCAGCCCCAGCACTCTCTGTTGTTCTGCTGGGTATATGCCACCCCCACCCCACATGCGTACCGTTGGACTTCTGCTCTCCAAGGGGGCCTGGGAGCCCGCAGCTGCTCTGAAGAGGATGGAGGTGAAGTGCCAGGGAGCTCTGCCCCTGGCTGCGGGGAGCTGAGGACAGCATCATCTTAGCAAGTGAAAGAGCAGCTTTGAGCTTGGAAGATCTCTGTTGACCAAAAGGTCAATTGCCATGAGCATGCCAAACCTCTGTATAATATATGCTGTGCTGGGAGAGTTGTGTGGCCTGTGGAAGCACTGGGTGGCATCAGCCTGGACGTTTGGGGTCACCAGGGGCTTCCCACACTAGGGACACCCAGCAGAAGACAGCATTGCTTTTGCTCCCGGTGGTTTGGGGCTCATCGGGGGTGACATCTGGGCAGTCTCCAGAGATTCTCGGTCACTCAATATTCAGCCCATTACTGCAAGCCTGTGCCCACCTTGTCACAAGAGACACTGAGCCCACATCGGCAGTAAACAGTGTACAACAACCGGACTTGAGCCTGCAGCATAGTGGAAATGCTGTACTTTGACCCGTGAGAAAATGTTTTAAGATCTACTGGCACAAAGTGCCCAAGAGGTTTAATTTTATATCATCTGCCCCCCCCACCCCCAGCTCCTCAAACGCACACCTTGCGCCTAACCACGGTGTTTTCCCCTAGTTTTATTCTGAGCTCCAGGAAACCCCCACCAAAGCTGGAGTGCAGCATCACAGGTGCCCGGGAGCACAGAGTAGCAGTAAACCAGTTTGTAAGTAGTTCCCTGAAGCAGTGGAAATATATCTCTGGATACTAATTTTAACATAAAAGTGGTTTATTTTGGTGAAGGTAAGCCTGTTCCGTCAGGGCATTGGGCTTGTTCCCTGGAAGGATCCCGCAGAGCTGGCGCCGCTATCCGGTTTCTGGCAGTGACTTTCTGGAACGGCGGCATTTGGAAACCGGTGTTTAAAGGTTTCAGTTCCTTGCAGGAGTTGCCCTTGGGAGAAATCTTGTTTGCTTGATTCATGCAACTTCCGCAGAGACAGAGGAAAGGAAAACAGCATTTGTTTGTCTTTTTGTAATAAAGTACTTTTTAAAATTCTTTGTAAATCGTAAAGCAATTGGTAAAAACCCAAAGGCAGATGTGCCACAAGGACCAGAAGAACCATTTGTTTCCAATCCAGAGAAAGTTTTAGCTAAAACTGAGTGCATCATACCTGTTCCTGTATTTTGCTGAGTGGGAAATAAGCAATAAACCTTGACATGTCAGCTTACGAGGAGTGAAAGGTGCTTTGATTCCCTAATGAGACCAGGCTATCTGACTAAAGAGAGGAGAGAAATACTGGTTCTTACAGTAAGAAACAACCAGTTTTCCATGTTTATTTTGGAATAGAAATTCCGTTTTTAGAATAGATTTTGAATAGTCTAATTTAGATAGTGTAATATTTAATAAATTTAATATTTAATTTCGAGTCATGTTAAGTGAAATGGTGACACAGTGTTACCACGCTGCAAATGAAGTTACGTTAGACCCAGGGACGATCATACCCCAAACTTATTTGTGGAGTTATATACACCACGTACAGCTGTTCAATGAATACGGAAATTACAGAGAAAATAATTTAATGAATATAGAAATTAGAGGGAAAATCAGAAGAGTGTTGGGGAGTGACTTTCTGGCCCGTGCCCCAGCGTTGCCCGTTGCAGTGGCCGCTGCTTTCCTTATTTCTGATACACGGGATCATCAGTACGAGGAAACTTGGCTGTTGTTAGCACGAACCTGGGTATTACCAGCAGGAATACTTGACGGACGTTAACAGAACATGCAGACGTGTTTTCCCCATAATTTCAGCAGCTTTCTTGATCCCTGCTTAAAGGGACAGCCTAACAGATGTGGCAAGCTACTGGCTTTACCAAGCAGCCCCAGCGGCCTTCAGAGCGGGCTGGCGGGAGGCTGGATGCAGGAGCAGCCACGAATCGATCTCACACCAAGGATCTGCTCGTCAGAGAACATCGCTCTTCTTTCTCTGTCACAACTGTGAAGCTTTCACAAACTAGCAAGATTTCGCAGGTGCAGCCTCCCTCCCAGAGACGGGTTTCTGCGGATTTTTCCAGGTGTCTGTTCTCAGCTTGCCCCTGAGCTACCGGCTCTTTTTCTTTCTTCTTTTTTACTGCAAGGCTTGGCTGTCAGTGGTGGGCGCCCAGCAGACTTGCACATGCTTTCTGCTTACAATCCATTCTTTGTGCTTTTCTTTTACATCCCCTTCTTTTCTTTCTCTTTTTAAAATTATCATCTTCGCCATCATGTCTTGCTCTCTGCCCGGCAAAGTTGCTCTGCACCTCTAGTCCATTTTCCCTTATATTCTGTAGCCTGTATGGAAACTACTCCTCAAATATGTCTTTCAGGGATAGCCTGGCTGCACCTGAACACAGAGTTCCTGGGAAGAAATAAGACAGCGCTATTTTTTTTTTATTTGCAGCATCCCTCCTTACATGCTCCAGAGAGAGCCGTGCCTGGCCTGGCTGATCCTGAGGAAACTCCCCAAACTCCACCTCTTTCCTAAGCGTCGGCTCTGGTGGCAACAGAGCATTGATAAAAAGGCACTGCAAGCTCACGAATGCGCTTTGCTGCGGGTGTTCTTCTACAAAGCGTGCAGAAGGGGTATTTATAACAGGGATACAAATGCCTTTCGCAGAAAACCAGATGGTCTCCAGGGAGCCGGCCACTGGAAGCAGAAGCCTTCTGCTGTTGCGCCTGAGGCCGAGCAGGAGCAGCCCCAGCCTGAAATGCAGTCACCCCACGAGCAGCTTGCGAGCTCAGGGAGCAGCGGGGTGCCGGGGCTCTGTGTGGGAGGGCACTCAGCCCGGAAAAGGTGGGGGTTCAGACCCCACTGGGGCATCTCCCTGCCGCCTCCCGCTCACACCTCCTGCTTGTCGCTACCTGCAGGACTGCTCTTGTGGAACGTTCCGCCAGGCAAGTGTTCGTCTCCCAGCGCAATTTGGCAGCTAGTGATGCAGGAGAAGCCTTTGCCAGCAGATCACAGGCATGCAGAATAGGCTCCACGGCCACACATCAGGGTGATAAAGCTTGCTTTTTTTCCCCCTCGGTCTACACACATTTACAAAGACTACTGTTAAAATAACTTGTCCAAACAAACACAAAACACCAGCTGTTCTTTTATTATAACATCTTAATGATGCCCCCCCCAAGAAAAACAACCCAAGCCAAGCCCTGCAGACAACCGCTCTCCCTCAGCATGAAGCCGACAGAAGAAGAAAGCTTAACGTGTGTGCAGTGAGCTAGGTGGGGTTTTTTTTTCTGCCTTTAGATTTTTTTTGTTCAGTCACTCAGAGCTGTGGATTGTTAAAGAATTGGTCACATTTTTAAAGCCCTGAGAAAGCTTGCGTTCAACTCCATCTTCTTGAGATCTCTGAGCTGGATGCTGAATTCTGCCTTTGTGCGGCAGCAGCCACCCTTGCAGTACACTCCAGCATGCAATAAACACCACCATTACTCTTAGGATCCACAGACGTGCTGATTAACAAAGGCTAAGAGCTAACCAAGGGCAAGCACGGACGTACCACCAGCGATGCTCCCGTAAGCGCAGTCCCACTTTATCGATCCTGGCCCAGATTTCTATCGCTCTAGCCAGGAAGGTAACAGGTAAAATGCCTAGGTGCGATGGCCCTCCGGAGAGTCTGGTACTGCAACTCCTTCTGGCTCTTCCTCACAACAAGCGCTCCTTCCTAAATCTCATAGTTTATGTTTAAAATCTCTGGAGCAAAATTAGTGAGCTGGTTTTTGACTTGCAGCACGGCATTACGTAGCAGTAAGTCCTGGGCGCAGTCCAGTGTGTTCGGTGATGGGTCTCGTTTGCGGCAAGGTGAACTCGGTGTGTTATTTGCACACGCAGCACATGACGTGACGCAGTGGAGCTATTCCACTAATGTTTACCAGACACAACGGGTCTATCACAAGGAAGTTATCAGGAACATCTAAACTCTTACTGGTATAGGGGATCGGAAGCTAGCGTACGAATAAGAGACCTTATCTGGTTGCGTGGGTCAGACCTAAAGGGTTAAGCCCAGAGGAAAAGACGCTTTCCCAAGGGAAGAGTCAGTGAAACTGTCTGGTCCGGGAAACTCCGCTTCATGATGACAAGACCAGGTACTAAAAATACATGCCCGGGTGGTGGGCGATCTCCTTTGCGTCCATCTCCTTGCAAGACTGTGTTTTGTAAAACCTCATTTATAAGAAAACCATTTTAAAATGGCAAGGGCTGCCTTGGAGTTTCGTCCGTTATGGTGCCCAAGCAGAGCTGCTACCTCAAACTCCCTCCTCCTTTGCAGTCCTTGATGTTATGATTTTTAGAAAATACTAGAAACTGCAGAGACCACACTCAGTGAACAACACCTCATAAACTGACACCACAGTTTTACTGGCAGTTCACTCCAGCTTTTTCTGTTGAGTTACCGTTCATGAGCTGCACATCATTCTCACTACTTTATGGTCCCTGCTTGCTCTGTCAACAAAAGTTCAAGTATTTAAAAACACAAACAGATACAAAATACCACACAGCCTGACAAATGTCCGTCCTTTTGTGACTCTCCTGTGAAAAGAAAGTTCCTTTTCAGAGAACGCCGGGGAAAGTGCGGGGCGCGGTCTCAGAAGCTGGTGGCGCACTCGTTTCTCGTGCTAGCACTGGTCTCCATGTAGCCACTGGCATCTTTCGTCACCACAAAAGCCCTTTCTGCAGCTCGGTGTGGCAACAGCAGCTTGTAGGCTGCTGCCCTGTACTTCTTCGAAATGAGGTTGTAGAGGATTGGGTTGATGGATGCACTCAGGTAGAAAAGCTGCAGAGGGAATACATTAAAGTACTTGGAGAACAGCATCATCCTGGCGTCCTGGGTGTTTATAAATACGATCCTGCCAACATGGAAAGGCAACCGGCAAATTACAAAGGCCAGAACCACCACAGCTGTAAGACAAAATAACACATCTGGTAGTTAAGGAGGAAGTTAACTTTTCAACCATCCAGCAAGCTAAATTCTACGTGGCTGACTTCGCAGGTTCTTCTAATCAGTACAAATGACATGGAGAAATAATGACATTAAATTCTTGGAAAACCATGGAGATGGGAATAGCGTCGAGTCTGATGATTGATTTTTAGTCTTTGGATTAAAAGGTAGCTGGTAAAATCTTGAGCTAAACTCTGAGATGAGTTTGCTGAGAAAAATGGAAACAACTAACAGTGTCATAACATCCACACAATAACAGCAGGCACAACGAAGATTCCCCTCGGCTCGGCAACGTCTGTAATGCCACGTATGTGATACGATAACGAGAGTCAGAATGGGAAAACGTGTTTTTGTGGAAGCACACGGCAGCTCTGTTCGCTGCAGAGCTGTTCTTCAACACGTCTATGCTACTGAAAAAGACCGTGGCGTAAGGGCTGAACCTCGGCCACGCAAGCCCCCACTGACTTCGCACCATTGTAACGGGATGGTTGCTCGCGTAAAGCCCTGTGGTTTAGTTGGTCTGTTGATTTTTCTCCGCTGAAGCTCCTGCACGTATCTCCAGACAATTACTGCTGGAGACAGCCATTTGACTAGATGGATCCCTAGCCTGAGTCACCCCAGCTGTTCCCCTGGTCTGGTGTGGAGTTTTAGCACAACACAAACAAATACAAACTCTCTTGCAATGGCAACACAGCAGAAGCAGATGAGGAACAATTAAATAAGTGTATTACCGTACCCGTATGTTTCAGTATTTTTGTTTATAAATACATGTAAGTAAAACAAATAATCATTTATGGAACACCCTTCATGTTGCTCAGAGCTTAAAAGACAAGCATATAGCCAAAGCACGTTTATGCCTGAAATACATCACACCCATAGTGCTGCTGGCTCTTTGAGATAAGGGGGAATCAGTCTGGTTCAGTGGGTTCTGAGGGCACCGCGGACACGGCTGTTCCTGTTGCAAAACCTTGTGCCTACTCCAGTGTAAATACCTTCCTCACTTAAGTTAGCAAAATGTACTTTTCTTGTGCTTATTAGTTTCTTTCATAGAATGATAGAATGGTTTGGGTTGGGAGGGACCTTAAAGATCATCTGGAAGAGACTACTGATGTTACCATGGGTTTTCTGAAGCTGCAGGCTACCTCGTGCTCTGTTTTGCCCGGTAAAACTCAGCATAGGGGTATCTCTACAGAAGGCAGTCAGGCTGCTGGATGTGCAGTGCTCGCCAGGTGAAGCCACAGCTGTGAGGGAGCGAAATCCCTGCCACGGTGGACCGCGGGAGCACCGGAGGGCTCGGCAGCACGGCTGGGATGTTCCCCTGCGCTACCCCTACCCTGCAAGGGAGCTGTGGCTGCCTCGGCCCCGGTCCCAGCCCCAGCCACGGACACCCAGCCCCAGTCCCAGCCATGACCCCTTAGCCCCGGTCCCAGCCACGGCCCCCCAGCCCACGGGGGGATGGAAGAGGGACTCACCCAAGATCTTGACGCTCTGGTGGTGCCCCGTCTCCCAGAGGACCGCGTTGGGCCCCGCAGGCGCGCATTGCTCTGCCACAGCTCCCGGCCGATGAAGCCGCAGAGGACGTTGAGGCAGATGACGGGCAGGACGAAGTAGGAGGTGGTGGCCCGGAAGATGGTGGCCAGCGGGCCGGACCCCATGGCCTGCAGGGTGGGCCTGCACTCGCAGCTGAAGTCGGTGCGGCTGGCGAGCTGCTCCACGCTGACCGGGAAGAAGAAGGGGCCGGCGGAGAGGAAGGCAAAGACCCAGAGGACGGCGATGACCCTGCGCTTGGTGACGAACGCCTTGGCGGTGAGGGGGAAGCAGACGGCGAGGCAGCGCTCCGCGGTGAGGGCGGCGACGTGGAGGACGGCGCGGCAGGTGCGGCCCTCGCTGAGGCAGCAGGAGAGGATGGGCAGGTCCCGGACGGCCACGCTGCCCAGGCGGAGGTTGGTGGTGGCCCTCCTGTCGCGGCAGCCGCGGGTGACCGGCACC
>Ga0065711_1043072_pt1 | contig 14957 bp, 4 predicted proteins | sample Hoacrofraction12_FD_59098 | JGI IMG/M metagenome (GOLD analysis project Ga0065711, IMG submission 59098) | Hoatzin crop microbial communities from Cojedes, Venezuela - Epithelial fraction 12 v2 (version 2) | ecosystem: Host-associated > Birds > Digestive system > Esophagus > Crop | place... | reverse complement strand
AAAAAAAAAAAAAAAAAACAAAACCCAAACCTCCTAGCCAGTTCGTTCAAGGCTATTTTTCATTCTACTTATCACTGCCACCAACATTTTGCTTAGTCTTGAAGAAAACGTTGTCATTCCACAGTCAGATGTTTTTGCGTATACATCCATCATCGCCTGATATATCCTGACCTCAGTTAAAACTTATGTTTTCTAAATTGTACTTTTATGTTGAGCAAGCCCTTAGGCTATGCTGTTAAAAGTTTACATAGAAAAATCATTTATAATTGGTTTGTTTGAGTTATGCCTGTTGCAAAGCCATCAGAAAGGGCAGTATTAATTAGCAATGGCTTACATATAGTCTAGACAATAAAAAAGTAAATAATTTTAACTTTTTAAAAAGCTTTCAGTATTTTCCAGGTCTAACAAATGATACTGATAGAAATTACATTTAAGAAACAAAAATTTGCAGTATGATTTACAACAAAGCTTCTCCATTTGAATAATATATTTTTCATTGAAATATTTTCATGATATACACACATTGCTCAAATAAAAATATGTTTATTGTGAAATCGAGACAGTCAACTAAAAATCTTAATTAATTCCATTTGCTGTGCAATAGCTTTGTTGAAGGATTAAACAATAAATTTCAGTTTATTGCATAATGTCCTAAGTTTCACTAGAAAAGATTTGTTTTCCATTTGGGTACATAATGATGACAATTGCAGTATTTAAATAGCGCACACAACAAAAAACTTTCCAGCGCTCTAGCAAACCCTTAGATGCATGTATTGTTCCAGCAAAACTAAGGAGGCAGTTCTTCTGGGTTAGACACTGCAAGCTTGAGTCTTTGTTGTCAAACACCCTCTCCAAGTGCCTGACATAACTTTGCAATGTCTTATTACACATGGATTAATAAACCATTGGAATTGATTTTATTTATTCACAATGTCATTGGGAAGAGGCATAGGAGTTTGGATCGCAACACTTTGCAGCAGATGATGTTATTTTAGTTCATAATTGGTGGTGACAAAGCCACAAAACAGTAATAGCATCTGGTTAACGCCAAGAAAAAAATGATAGCAGTCAAAGAACTTATCTTACATCTACCTTCATATGGAAACAGATTGTTTCGTCATCCTTGAGGAGACTGACAACAGAGCACAATTTCTATATCGGTTTGGATCGTAACTTGCTTTCTGCTCAGGACCACATGTGTTGCAGTTTATCCTACTGTCACCTGATACTGCAGAGGTCAGCGTGGCGGGGGGTGAGGAGGAAGAACTGACAATACAAAAATGACTGCAAGCAAAAGGCATTCTTCGGGGCTGATTCTCATCTCAGAGCAACCAAAGATCAGCATGTATTTAAACAGATAGGGTTACTTTAAATAAATGTACAGTAGCAAAAATTCCAGGAAACCCTAAGGCAAACTGGAAAAAATAATCTGCTCCGTTTCCTTCTAGTTCTTTCCTATTTTGTACTGGAAAAAAAAGAATTGTGTTTTATTCCCAACACGCAGAACAGCTGAAATGAAGGAAGGAGGGAAGACTAACATGCTTCTACCTCAGGGCTTCACTCAGCCTGAAGACAACCACTGATGCAAGAGAGACCTTTCTTTCATGGCTTCCATTTTTCACTGACAAAGGTAACAAACTGTAGGCAAAAAAGGATAAGAAATATAAAGCTCCATCCTTGAGCTGTTTCTAGATATCTTTGCGATTCTTACCTCCCATCTTCTGTTCTTCTTTTACAGACCCATCCTTTCCCAACAGCTCCAGACACACATTTTTGAAGTAAATGAAGCTGACTGAGATCTTGCTGACCCAGGTTAAATCCAGATTTATGTCGTGAAAGCCAGAGGACCTGTATCAATATCAAACCGGTGTGAGAAAAAGTAGAATCAGACCCAGAGGTATAAAGGTATGGAAACATATATGTCCCAGTCGCCTTTTATTCACATCAGTTTAACATTAATGAGGTGCCATTGGCTTCGGTGGAATCGTTTGTGACTTACAGAAGCAGAAGTAATTGGAGATGCCAACAGCGCATGTGTTGTTTGGCACCGCTCTTCCTGTGCAGCGCAGGAGCAGAGATGCCAGGAATGCCTTTCCCTGCCTGACCCTGCCCCGAGCCCTCTCCCCTGCTCCCGGCTGGGGTTATTCTTGCCCAACTGCTCTGGCAAGAAGCTCCTGCACACGTGCTTGGCATCAAGCACGGCCCTGGAGGTTCTCTCCATTCTTTGGCACCACATTCGGGTACATGGCCGAGGTGTAGTGGACCGGCTCCGTGCACAGCCCCTGTTTCCATGCACAGCATATTTCCCCGTGAGTCAGTCGAAAGCGCCTGTTCGTACTGTCTCACTGCCAGGTTAAAGAGCAGTTACCACAGGAAGAGGGAAAGAAATATTTTACAGGTTTGTAATTCATTAAAGCACTGGACATGTTCCAATATGAGTCTACTGACGGGTAGGAAAGAAGGGAGACATGTTCAGACTGTGGTCTACAGCAACACACCTGTAGAATTTGGGAGCATTTCTACTGATTAAAACTCTGTTTTCTGGGTGTTCTGCCCATGCCAAGAGACTTCAGCACACAAATAATGCCCTTTTGCTTGCATGATTCAGGCTTATGTCATTTCAAGTTTTAACGGTAGATTTAAGAGGGTCATTTCAACCATGCCCTATTAGACAAACACTTGTGAAACAAAAAAAATCCAGCATAGCACAAACAACAAAACTACCTTCGATCTTCTTGGGTGTGGCTCTTTGGTACCTTATACTTAAGGGAATTCTATGCCCATGAAGGAAAACACTTCAAGAATCCTCCTCCTACTACTACAGTCACACATTTACCTGCTCAGAGAAAAGAGTTCCTGTCTTTTCTCTTTTAGAAAACTTGTAAAATATAATCTAAAAGACTTCAGAGTCATTGGCTGAGATCCAGAAACCTCTACATATCTTTGTATTAATCAGAAATGGAAAGTTTAAGTAGAAGTCCATAAAATTGTATCCTCTGAAAAAACTGATGACTGTCTGCTAGGATCTGACAGCACTGGCCTTAAGATCTCCTCCTGAGTTGCCTGTTACTTTCCACAACAGCTCTAACTAAGGTCTTTCATGATGTAAAAGAAAATTGAATTGTTCTTAAAATTCACAGAAAGCTTTAAATTCCTCCTCTGTTTTCAACAGGAGGCAATATATGTGTGACACCAGAGGAAAACTTAAAAAAAAAATTATGTGCAAACATTCACAAAACATCACACAGATTCAAAATTATTGCATGTTCTAATTCTCCTTCTAATACTTTACTTGCTACTGTCAAAATATCCCTCCAGTCCATCCAGTGGCAATGTGTACACCCTTATTCATTGACTTCTACAACTTATCACCAATAATTACAATCAGTAGCGAACGTGCTCTTCAGTATCATACCCAAATTAGTATCCTAAAAGGTAGAAAAGATGAAGCTAAAGTAAGGGGAAAGAAAAAAACATGAATTGAAAAATAGATTCTCTTGCTTTGTCCAGTCTGCTGCTAAATGCACAGAGAGTGGAAAAAAGTCTCCCAGGAATATGTCAAACCAAGCAACATAAATGCAGCCTGAATGCACAACGAGTCAGCAGCAGTGCTGCCAGCCCCAAAGAGTCACAAGTCAGAAATGATGCCCTAGAAAACCAGGGAATGTTCAAGCTCAATGAATGTAAAGGTTCATTTTAATTGTTTGTGAAATTTGCATTTGAAATTCATGCTTACAAGCTTTTTTCTATCCCCACAAAGTCTAAAAACTTTTAGTAATTGCTAAGTTTCTCATATGACTCTAGGAGCTGAGGAGTTTGTAGAAAAGATCAGAGAGCTTGAATGGGCAAACTCAACAATTCTGGAAGGCAAAGCTAAACGGGAGGTGAAAGCCATGCCACCGTGGCTGGAAGTGCCCTGTAGACCTGGCAAGAAATGACCCCAATGGGATCGGGTCCCAGCCCAGGGCCAGCCGTGCAAAATCACGCTCCTGGCATGCAGCCACGGGACAGCTGGGACTTTTCAGTCCTAGCCTCGGGGTAGTGCTTCTCCTTCTGCTTCAGAAAGTTTGGGCAAGTTTCTTAATGGGTAAATATAGGCCAGGCAAGTACATTCTGCTTGGAAGGAGCGCATTTCTGAGTAAACTCGTCCCATTTATAACTTCACCTGGGGTGAGTTGTGTGTTGGTTTCCTTACCAACAAAATCAGCACCACAAAGAGAAAAGAAACACACCTTTAACTTGTGCGATAAAATCTGCAGAGCAGCCAGAACATTAGGGTTAGCTGCCTTGGTCTCTCTGCCTTTAAAACCCAAATTGCTATTTTTGTTTTAATGCACATCAGTCTATATATTTCCTTTGAACAAGTTTCAGGAGCCAGTGCTGTTTATTACAGTTCCTTTCCCGAAGACAGCCAGGAAGCAAGAGAAACTTGCTTCAAAAAGCTAGCCAGGTTAGCCACCAGTCTTCAGAGACAGATGTTGGACATTTTAAAATCACTGGGACAATCTTTTTTTCTACACTGATGCAGCATCATTGATTTCACAGGGGTCATAACGCTGCAATGAGTGAAATTTTCCCCAGTTACAAAATCACAGCAGCTATTACTGGCCTGTAGTAGTTTACTCAAACCCCTTAAAACAGCAGACCTGTTGTTTATTGAGACAGGAAATGTCAGTCAAGATGCCAGTGTTATTCCATTTCTTGTAAAAAAAAAATTGTTTGGGGATCTCTAAGCCCAGCCATTCTAACGTAGCACAGAAGCAATGACACTTGGAAATCAGAGCATAAGACATGAAAATGGAAAGTTAACTTGTGCTTGTGTGATTTTGAAAATGCACCTCCATGCCTGTGGATCTCCTCCCAATATAAATTTTGTTCTGGTATCTTAATGACTTTATTAACAATTTACTGAAAATGAAGAAAAAAATGAAAGGCATAGACTCTTTCTGAGGATGACGGTCACACAGGCTGTAACTGCATCAGCTGAACAGGAGTGATTCTCAGATGGGAACAGGCAAAGGCACCCAAGAGCATTAGCACTGGCTGAGGGCAGTGTCGCCATCATGCCTGGCCAGGACTTGTCTCTTATTCCCAGGGCTGCCACTAGAAGAAACTTTTTCCCCAGGGCCATCCAGGCAGGGCTGTGAAATCCCCAACTGTGGAGGTTTCCATGGACCTGCTGGATCAAGCTCTGCACAACCTGGTATGATGTCCTTTTCTGCTCCACAAGACTTGGGATCTCCCAAGGCCCCTTCCAATCTGAATTGTACACTGATTTTGTATTAAATAGTAATTACCCTGAGAACAAAACATTGTCCTCTACCATGTTTCACATGATAAAGTGTAAATAAACAAACCCAAACATAAGCAAATACTGAGATGAGACCGAAGCTCACATATTAAAACCCTTTTGCCACTCAAGGGCCCCCTTTTTAGGCAGCATTCGCATGCAGAAGTGATTCTCTCTGTCTCTACTCTCTTCTAAGTGCCCCCTCCTCCCTTTACCACACCCAACTCATGGTTTCCGTGCTCCAGCTCACTCACACTCTCCCGTGTCCATGTCAGGATACACCACCCATCCAGTGATGAAATCCACTGCCACCCAATGCCACGGCAAAAGCCCAAGCAGAAGCAAGGCAGGGTTTCACTCCCGTTACGGGTAGGAAGCCTTCACGCTCAGCCTGGAATGAATTAGGAGCTGCGGCCTGGGGTGGAGCCTCTATCCGTGAGGCTCTTTGGTGAGGCAATACCCTTAAGTTTCAGCGTCCACCATGGGCAACGTGAACAGTATCGAGAGTTTCTCACGTTACAGACAGATGGAAGCTCCCCACAGCAGCTCCCAGCAGCAGATAGACAGTAGATAAATGGATATATAGATATAAAGAATAATACAAATTTTATTTTCTACTTTAGGAGCCAGCGTAAATGGCTCACTGGCCAGTAAATTTATGCAATAATTGATATCCTTTGAAGTTGGAAATTACACAGATGGCATAAGCACAAACACAAATATGTTCGTATCATACTGAAAATAAGATTTGCTTTCAATTAAGCAGTTGTTAAAAGTACATCTCTTTTTAAAGCACTGGCTTATGATATTGGATATTTCTTCCTTGGCATTTTTAGTACATAGGAGCTTAAATTTAGGTTGCAAATCAACCAGCCTGACCTCTTCCCAGAGCTTTAAACTCTAGACAATTTCCATGGCACCCAGAGGCTGCTCAGTGCTTTTAAAAACTGGACCACTTCTTTGAAATTTTAGGAACCTAACTTCCAGGTTCCAGTCCTGACAATTCCAGACTAAGAAGTTTCAGAAGACAGTAGTTTTCCTTAGTTAAATACAGACAATTATAGACAAACCTTACTGGAGTCAGATACATAGTCAAAAGTTTGAAATGCTTTGTGTCAGTAATACTTCAACAAACTGTATAGGCAAGAAGCACCAGCTATCAGAAAGAGTTCTAAAAAACACAGATCATCTGTTCTTCCATATCTCCACATGGAATTCTGAAATGTCATCAGTTTAAGGTTTCAAACGAGAAGATATTTTCATCCATTTAAAGAAAAAAATCCATTTCCCATGCACTAGATTCATGCGACACACTAATGTTAGAGGATGTGTCCATTCTGCTCACTGATAGAAATTGTACCCTGACAATCCCAGTGATGGGACTGGAAGTGGGTTGAGCACCACAGCATCTCATAAGACGTTCTGGATTCTCCATGCTATTCCTGCAGATAAGATATAATTTGTGCTCCCCTCAGGCACCAAAGGCAACATACCAGTGCAATAACCTTCTGAGCATCCCAAAATTTACAAATAATCCTAAAGACCTGCTAATATGGTTTAGTTCAGCAACTCTTCACAGTGCAGAGTGCTGACAGAAATGTCAACGAAGCGGATATTAAACAGCCTTGAGGACGTCTTGAAGGAGAAGTCTTATGAAGCAGTTATTCTAAGGAACAAACACTGAGCAGCATGTTGAACACTTCGCAGCTGTGGCTTCTCCAACCCCATATTTTGTTCATAGACCATACAAAAGCCAAAGTTTAGGGGTTTTGTAAAACTCCCTAACAAATGGCACAGGAAGTACAATGGTGAAGTTACAGCACAGTCACAGATGTGTTGTTTCTTCACTCATGTTCAAGTTCTGTTTCTAAACTCATATTCAGATTGAATAATGGAAGTGTCAGTGAAAATGGTGTGTATATATCTGAGCAAAGTGACTTTGCATATTTTCTCAAGCACTCATTCACGCCTTCTGAACACTTCTACAGATTCAACCCTGACTAAATAGCTCATCTGAAGTAAGTATTAATAACAAAGAAATATGCTACACTTCAGCAGTATTTAACCCTGTTCTTCCCATCCTCCATAAATAACACATATTTTCCCTTGTAGCCGCAGAATTAGTTGAACTAACAATTAAAGAGCTGAAACAAGTCAAGGCACAGGTATATTTTAAATGTACTTATTCAGAGGGTAGAGAGAGAACAAGGCAAAATTTCATCAGCATTAATAAAAACATATTTTATAATACACGGGATGACCAATCGTTCTCAAGCTCCAAGCTACGCAACCTCATAGGTGTCTGCTCCGAACTGCTGGCTCTCAGCAGTCACATGCAAAGCAGGTGGCCATGACCTTCATTAATAGGGTTTTTTGAAAGTTTGAAGGGGTTCAAGAGTCCTATAGAACAAATTAATGAGTCTTGATTGACAGAAGTACTTAGAATAGCAATTATTATAAAGAAAGGCTGTTATCACCAATGGAACAACAAGTGACACAGAAGCCAGAAGTACTGAGGTTTGCAGTATGGCACAAAAACAGAAAAAAAAAAATCCAGATGTACTGACTCAGATGCCCCGTGTTAATTCCACTGAAATGAATGATGTGATCTAGGGAATAAATTTTTTCATGTCAGTTGAGACAACGTTTTGTCCCACCTCCCGCGTGTCAGAGGCAGGGTGTGCTGTGCCTCCTGATGCCTCTAGCAAAGCTCTGCATCTCCACCTCTCTCGCTGTGCTGAGCTGCACAGCAGGAAGCATTTATTTGGTACCAATTCCTGCCAGTGAAATGCTCAGGAAGACAGAGCTGGTGTCCATAGAGACACCTTGAAGGCCTGGAAGTTCCTGCCAAACTTCAAGAAGTACTCCAGATTATGCCCCAAATTCTCTGTGGAGTTGTGACTACCTAAGGCAATGCTCCCGAGACATCTCAGCAGAGAAGCAGTTGTAAATTTTGCACTAAGAAAGCAAATTAAAAGCTTCCATTAATTTTACTTTTGAAGTTGGATAGAAGGATCTAGAACAGTAAATAATTATTAACTTTCTGGTTAGCTACAGATTTCTTTTAGCTTATCGCTGAGCCAGCCTCCACCTCAAATCTGCCATCCATTAACGTGTGACCGTTAATTCTGTCCTTCACATAAGCATCTTCAAAGTAAATCTGTAAAAACTGTGAAACGCTCAAACCACAGTAAGAAGACATTTAAGTACCAGAAAGAGATGGCAAGCTTGGATATTGCTTAAAAGAAACCAGAAAAAAGCCATGGTTTTTAGGGTTTTTTTCTAATTATGACTGAGAATACATTCATCTTCCATAAAAGTGTCACTTTATATCCTTACATTAAATTTAGCAGACTTTTTTATATAGTGCATATTTCTGAGAAAAATGCATGCCTACAACAACAGAGAGTCAAGTAAGAGATAGTCACCGATATTTTATTCTTCTGGAAGTGGAAAATCCAAGCACATAAATCAAAGTGACCCTAAAGCAGTGACCAGCATGCCCTGAGCAGATCAACAGTGGTTTCATTGACCTCCAGGCTCATACAGGGTCATATTTTCACACAGATGAACTGGTGTTGAACTGCTTTGCCATTGCATTGTGCACAAAGAGACCCCAGCTGAAATGTGTCTCTGCTTTCTGTTAGGGTAACCTGGATCACTTCCCAAAACAAAAAAAATCAAACCCACATTCCATTTCAAAATGTGCTTCTCTGTCCTGCCATTTTTCTGGATCCCTTTCTTCTAGTCTTGATTTTCATAAATACCTTTGCATGAATTTACAGATGATATTTGTATTAAAAAAAAAAAAAATCACAAACCCCAACCCTAAAAAAGAATAAAACCAAACCTCAGCATTTGTTAATAAAGCTGCTTCTTTGTTTCTGAAGATTTTTCCAGGGCACTTTTTCGTGCTTGTGAGAATCAGACTATTCAGTATGTGCATGAACTCTGGGCAGCTCATTTGAAAGCTGTAGGCTTTCCTTCTAATAGACGTACACTTACGTGTCCCTTACATTACTGTAGTATTTCACAAATGTTAATGTGATTAACCCTGCAGTTTTCCTGCTTGGCGGGAGGGTGCACTGAGGCACTGACTATAAACGAGAGGTTCAGCCCTCTGCTGAAGGACACCACAAAGCTCACAGGCCATTGGAGTTTTCTGAATATACTTGTATAATGTTCAATCAGTGGGTAAGCCTTGTTTGTCTCCCAGCATCAGAAGGCATCAAAGCCACTGGCTGGCTCTTGGCACAGGGATGAATTTCGTCAAAACCAGTGTGCCATGGCCACGCAGAACATTTGTGGCACAGGCAGGACCTGAATCCAAACCAGTCCTAACTCCCAGTTTAATGTTTTAATCACAAACCTGTCCTCATCGTTATCCTGTAACATCTCTCTATGCAATTTTGGGAGTGCTCACAGGGCAAGATGGAGAAGCAGCAAGCGAAGTTGGGAATAGACAGAAATGGGCGGCTGTGCAGGCTAGATCACCCCCTAGAGAGGTGGGCTTTAGTCCCTACCCTAAGGGTTTTCCATGGTTTTCATAAAAAAATTATGGCAGTTTGGGGGTGACTTCTGTGGCAGAACTGGAAAAACAGAGGCAAAATTTGCCTCTTTCACAGGCCCACATTTTGTTTCTAATTTCAGAGCCACCATGCATGTTAATAACAAATGCACAATGTTTTTGTTGCTTTCTTTTTTTGCAATGGAAGTGATTTCTCTCTGTCAAAATCAATCATAATATCAGTTTTAATCAGATAAAGCTTTTGGCTTCAACTATCTAAATTGCCCTTCCCACAAAGCCTAAGACAAGCATCAGTACTCCATCACAAAATAAATGTGTTGATATTTGATAGTTCATTTGAACACAATGGTATTTACATCTTAGTTGGTTAGATTTTCATTTAACACAAGTTATGGGTTCACATTGGAAATAAAAACAGTACTTCTCTGTTCCTCTTGCCATTCATGTCTACTTTTGTTTCAGCCTAAAATAACACATTGCTAGAGGGTATTTTCTTAACACTGCCAAGCCTGAATGCAAGCCCTGTGGAAAATGTTTGTGTTGGGCTTGCCGTGGTCCGGACTAATAACAACGTGATGATGTATAGGTGAATTCCTGCTCCTCAAGTCCTCTGTGACATACAGATTAGGCCTGCCCTTATCTTCTAAGACATCTGGATGAGTGTCTGGGCTTTAATTTCACAATGAAATCACTGGGGACTAGAGTTATGTTATGTGCTTATGAACAAAGTGGAATATCCCTGGTAAGGGCAAGAGTGGATTACCTTAGATAACTCTACTTAAACCAGAGAACATTTGAGAATGTTGAAGAAAGAAAAGAGGTTCCACCAGTAAAAACAAACACAGGCCTAAATTTGTGTTCTGTGTACTAAACATTTTAAAGCTCCTGAAGGTTGAAATATAACCACATGTAAATGGACTGATAAAGCTAAGGCATCTCTTGAAAAACCAGATCAGGCTTCCGAGGACAACTACCAGCACTAAATCCTAATGGCATGCATAAATCATTTGGAGACAGACTTATTCAGAAGATGCCACTTTAAAGTCAAAATACGTTGCTTTAATCCCCAGAAATAGTATGTGCATGCTAACAGTTGCAGAAAATGGTTTAGGGCAACATGAAATTAGTATCCTAAAATTCATAAATACATGCTTTTCCTAAAATGAAACTTTTTATCTATTTATGCTCATAAAACTGTCAGAAAAAAAAAAAAGACCTGTGAGAGCATAAAAGGGTCAGTCCTGCCTACTACAGCACAGCCATGGACAACATTAAATACATCAAAGTTCATGTGATGTTCATGGTCGGGCTCTGAGGGTTACAGAGCTGAATAATCAGCTTGCCAGCCCCAAATCCTGTGATCCAGGACTACCACAGCTTCCCAGCTTCACTGTAGCCCTGAAACTCTATGCGCTTTTGGCAGCCTTTGTAGAAATTTCCTCCACGCTTTCAGCCCCTAGTCAGGCTATAATCCCAAGGATCTGAGCCTGCCTTGCTTGCTTGCGGCCATGTTAATCTATGTTCGGGTCTGGCCTGCAAGACAGCACAGGCTTGGCAACTTGGATATGGGCTCTCACCACAACGCAGAAACAGAAGAGAATCAGACTGAAAGCCTGAAGGATCCAGGCTTATATTCCAGTATTGGCTGCAAAATGTTCCCCGTCTGCTTGCGCATTCAAGTTGTAGAAGTGCTGAACACTCACAATGTAGAAAAAATGAAGACACAAATAATGGCCTTGAGAGTAAAACTACCAAAATCTCATTTCGTTTAGTATATTAACTACATGTCTTCTAATCTGTTTATAAAGTTAGAATCATCCCAGACATTGAATGCTTTTAGTAAACCACAGAGATTAATATGTACTTCAGAAGGTTTCAGTTAATACACTATTTTAGTTAATAAATGCGTAACGAGCTATTCCATTTTAAACAAGTAGCAATATAACCTGCAGAAGTTGAGGCTTTGTTTCCCTTGAATATCAATAGGAAATACAAAAGGTTTCATTGAAAACCATAGAAAAACTTCTGTGGACTTTGCTGGGTTCAAGATTTCACCCAATAATTTCTCATTTTTCATCACCACAGACAAATAAAACATTTTCCTCCACCTTACTTGTATACTCTATTCACAATCTCTCTACATAGACAGGAAAATATTTTTCAAATGAAGTGCCTGTGCTGTTCCCATATAGACAAGTTGTTCTATTTAGGCTAATCCAGTCATGAAAAGAGCTAAATGAGATGTCGAGCTTTCTTTTTGATCCTCGGTTTAACAAGAGTTTTAATCAGTAATAGATCTCACGTACATGTGACGCTCTGCAAGTAATGCAAGAAAAGTAGATCAGTTTCTTTTCTGAGCCCTTCATCTGCTTACTTTGCTTAACAAGAAATCACAACACAGATCCTGTCTCTGTTGTTCATATGTTAGAGTCAAAGGGGGAAGCTCCATGCAACCAAACCTTCTCTAAATTTGTGTAGTTGCAAACTCCAGACTGCAATATTTCAAGGTGAAAATGCTAACCTTGCCCTCAGTGGTGCACCTGGGACACTGGCCCTGGAAAAATGAGTGTAGGACACAAGGCATCATTATATGCCTTTCTTAACAGAGTAAAATGTCTAATATCCCATCAAGGAGCCAACCTTGTCAGCATGGATGTGCTGCTTGGCTGGAAGGCTGGTGGGGTCCTTTAGTATATGAAATTATATATCACTGATCCATTTGAAAGACACTAGAGAGGTAGCTGAGTTTTGTTTTTCTTTTCATTTTGCATGGAGATCCTACAGCTCTGGGCAAGGCACACAACAGCCATTGTGTGTTGCAGTCAATCCCACTGAAGCTGTTGCCACCATCACGTGCAGCAGCAGTTACACCTCTGCACTGCAGGCTGGAAGCAGGTGCTCTCAGCATCTCAGCTTTACAGACCAGCAAATTAGCTTAAACCACTGGTAAAATGCTAGAGTAGTCTTTCCAGTTGTGCCATAAGGGCAAACAGCTGGGTGGCAGCTGCATCTCCAAATCATGCATTTATCACTGGGAGCTGTTGCCAAATAGAAACTGAGTCAGAGCCCTAAAATCAGATCAGAGGTTTTAGTGCATGGAGAGGAGCCAGGTCAAGTGCCTAAATAGTCTGGGCTTAACCTCACACCTTCTAGAAGACCGTAGGTTGGTGAGGAGGAGTTTCCTCATCTTTGACAAGTTAACAGATGTGCCTGGGGATGGAGGCGAAGCTCCAGGTTGCCAGAGGAAAGCAGGAAAGCTTCCAAGACCAAGCAGACTTGTATCTCCTGCCACCAATGACTGTGGGTAGGCTGAGCAGACTTGCTTTCAGTGTTCATATGAAGGCACCAGCGTTAAGAACAGCAGTGGTACCCCACCCACAGAACAGATTCAGTCTCAGCTTTCCTCCACAAGCGTGTGTGGGCCCACCTCTACTACACGTCTCTCCTGCTGTTCTGCAGTCATCTGGAATGCTCGGTCTTGCCAATGCATGTACACCTACACGGGCCAATCTTGCAATCATTTACTCAGGCACATGGGTTGCACATAAGTAATGAGCTGCTAGCATCCTAGCATGTTAGACAATATGCTGACAATGTCATAACATTATTTCAGCCTTCTTAAAAGATAAGACCCAACCTGTTCTAACCTGCTCAGGTCATTATCTTGTTACCACAAGATCCCATCACTAACCAGTTCAGAGTACGTAAAGCTGTAATTTGCACTAAAATGAATTATGTATTGTTTACAGTTTACCATTAAATTACAATGAACAAAAACAAGCATCTAGGATGCCTCTTTCAAAGTCTTCCAGATGAGTTTAAATGTACACAGAAATAAAAGATGCAATAGAATTAGCAGTAGGCTGGAGCTGGGTTGGCTAATTTTCACACTGACTTACTTAAAATCAAGAAGGAAAACAGTGAAGATCTTTATACGGACCATCAAAAAGCCTGACTGCAAGTGGTTCCAATTTGCTTTAGTAATTAAATCGAAAGGAGTTTAAGGGTTTTTCACCCAGGTCATTTACTACTTTGGAATTTTACTGCTTGCTTTGCAAAGAAAACAAACCGGAATGAGTCACTAGTGAGTATAAAGAGTGAGTGGATGAACACTGCTAAACAAACCAAACAGTGAGCTCAAGTGGATATAGAAAACACAAGTCAGAATTCTAAATATGGATCTGAGAATAGTGTAAAAGGATTAGACGTCTTTGTCACATGAAGAGCAAACCCGCATGCCAGCATGCCTTTCCAGTGCAAGCAGCCACTGATCAAAGTAACATCTACCAGTTTGTAAATATGCTAATCTTCATGTTTACACAAAAGTGTCAGCACTTGCTTTACATCACAAAGAGCCTCATACAGTTGAAGATTAATTACTTCCAACACTGAGATGGTGTGTAAATACTGGTTTCACCAGAACCCTACCTTTTCCTGTATTTGCACAGCTCAGCAGAGGTGTTTGTTGCTAAGACAGTTCAGGGACACTTACAAAGTGTCAAATATCTCCAGCTTTATACAGATGGATAGACTTTTGACAGGTATCTTTCGGTGATTATGCGGAGCAGAGATTAGGCATGTTTAGGCTCCATGTTGTAAGTACTGGATGGAAAAATATTTTTGCCTTTTTGCATGAATTTTAGCTCTGAATAGCACTATCTCCCCTAAACCTGATCTGTGCCTTCAGCTTTTACACTTACGTGTGATTACAAACCATTAAAAGCTACTTTTTCCAATCACTTTCCTGCATTATAAGGGCTTAGAGCCACCTCAAAGTCTGCTGAGCTCTTGAGAGCTTCCATATCTGTTTGCTGAATGCCCAGTTCTAACTCCAGTTTAGAGAAGGATAAAAACTATTCCAGGAACACACAAGCACATCATTTGTCTAGGAGGGAATTTCAGGAACCTTAAACTGTGCTATAGAGCAGGAAGAATAGTCACAATGCGCATCGAGACTGAGATCAGCACCTAACATTGCATTGTTGCAACAGGGAACAACAATAAGAAGATGAAGCCAAGGTACGACTGGATTTTCAAGGTTCAAGTGCTTAAGCCATGGCTTGTAATATCTCTTTAAAAGATATTTTACATTTTCATTTCCATTACTGTGTATCCCCTGAAAAAAAAAAAAAAAAAAAA
>Ga0065711_1043070_pt1 | contig 14958 bp, 9 predicted proteins | sample Hoacrofraction12_FD_59098 | JGI IMG/M metagenome (GOLD analysis project Ga0065711, IMG submission 59098) | Hoatzin crop microbial communities from Cojedes, Venezuela - Epithelial fraction 12 v2 (version 2) | ecosystem: Host-associated > Birds > Digestive system > Esophagus > Crop | place... | reverse complement strand
GCTGAGCCATTAACTATGGAGCGTGATGTTAAAGAAGTCTTGATTACAGAGGAGAAAATAGATGTGTGGGGATTTTAGTTTTTTATTTGGTTGTTGGGTTTTTTCCTTTTTTTTTAAAGGATCCAAAGATATGAGGTCACATAGTGCTTTCTCTTAAAGTCTCTTCTGTCCTTGAGATCTCTACCTCAGAGCGGAACCTTCCTTGTTGCTTTTCTCCAAGTGGACACTAGGTTCAGGAGCCCTTCAGCCGCAGAGCTAAAGGGTTCACAGGGTTCATGGCAATATGCCAGACAGCAGTCGTCATGGCATGTTTTGTTTGTGAGCTCAGGGCTGTTCGGTAGATCAGGAACCAGTTTTTCCTGGATGGTCCATTCTCCTTGACGACCAGGAAGAAAGCTGGCTTCAGCTGGTATGGTCAGGTCAGGACTTAGCAAGCGGTGTATGTATGTGCCTCGGGAAGCTCTGTCTTCTCTCAGCTTGGTGGATATCCTGCTCTATGCGCTGCTAGCCAAGAGTTTGCTGCCAGTCAGCAAAACCGTCCTGAGTCGAGATATTGTTGAATAACGTAGGTTGGAAAGGATCTCTGTAGATCGTTCCGTTCAACTCCCCAGTCAAAGTAGGGCCAACTTCAAAAGTTAGATCAGGTTCCTTAGGACAATGTGCAGTCAAGTTTTTGACTGTCTAGGAGTGGAGATTCTGTAACTTTTCTGGGGCCTTCTTCCAGCGTATGGTCATGCTCATGGTTAAGATCTTTTTAGTAATATCCAGTTGAAGTTCTCTTGTTACAACTTTGATCCCTCCTTTGTCCTCTGTTCTTAAGACTGAATAAACATTTCCCTCGGCATCTCCTTATCCATCACGTGGGTTGAGACCCCCTTGGTGGCCTCTACTGCACTCACTTCAGTTTGTAACTCTTCGTCGTGTTGGAGAGGCTCAGACTGGATACGATGCTCGAACTGGAGATGATGCTCAAACTGGCTATGATTCTCCGACTGGTTATGATGCTCAAACTGGCTACGATGCTCAGAGGTGCTCAGCAGAGGGGAGGAGATCCCTTCCCTTGACATGCTGGTTGCATTCATGCTGATGCAGCCCAGGATGCGGTTGGTGGGAGTAGTTCTCTTTACTGTACTTCTTCATCATGCCGGTCTTTCCACCTTCCCCCTTTCTCTCCCCCCTTTTTCTTGGCTTTCCCGAGTCTCCTTTTCAGGTCACAGGTATTTGTTCTGAGCCTGTAGTGTGATATCTTTACCTCATCTCTGTCTTCCTGGAAGCATTGTTCTTATCCTTGATCTCTTATAATTTAAACCAGTTACTAGTCTATGAGGTGACTTTCTTTTTGTACCAAGATAATTTCTTTAAGATCTTTTGGTGAAGGACCTTATTGAAATATCTCCGTGTTCGGGCAGTGGTAATTTGCCTGTGGTGCTCCAAGGTCTTTCCATGTCCTTTTCGCAGCAGTTGTTTGTGCTGGAGGGTGGGGGTGTTCTACAGACCGTATTTTCTCTCATAATGGGGAATTGGAGATGAGCAATTGATCTCTGTTCTTAAAAAGCAAAACCATTTCACTGATACAGAAGATTAGAATAGCGACTGGCTGCTGTTGCCGTAGCTGGTAACTGCCGTGGTGCTGTCCTTCACATCTCAGCTCAGGTGTGTTTCAAAGGAGTTCCAGGCCGAAGGGAACCGAGGTCTGCCCCTCTGGACTCAGTGGAACGAATATGCTAGCAGTTATGGCATCCCTTCTCAGAGGAAACTTCTGTTTTCGGTTTGTTAGTTACTGAGGAGTAGATAGTCTAGAGAATAGGTTCTGTCATCCTTATAAGCTTCTACAGGTTTAGGTTTTGGGGTGAATGCCCCGAAGTCTTGCCTTGTCTCTGCCCAGTGCACGTATCTTTTGAAGCAATGCTGGTCTTCACCATTGAGCTTTCTACTTTACGATGTACTGCAGTCTATGCAGGGCTTAGTTTGGTACAGATCCTTCCCACTCCACTCCTTCGTTACATCTTGCCTGGCTGCTCTGCGGCGTGTGGCAGCGGGAACCTCTGGGCTGTCTTCTGTCAGGCTGTATCTTGGCAGCCTCTAGTCCCTCCTTGCCTGGGCAGATCCCCACTGACCTCTGGTTGACAGCTCCCGCAGGGCAGGCGAGGCAATCCCAGTTTGTGCTGGGGCAGCTGGTTAGCCTGTGGTAGGCAAGCTGGTGCCCTTGAGGTCCTGCCATCATGGCCAAGCAGGATGGGCAGGATTATCTCCAGGGTGGGGCCAGTCAGACCTGAAAGCTGAGGGCTGCTGTCTGCGGGAGGTGTCAGTTCACCCATGTCCTGGGGCTTGGTGCAGTCCAAAATACATTTGGACATTTGCGGGCGTTTCTGTGGGCATTGTGTCCAAGCTGGATTGCGCTGTCCTGTCTCAACAAGCAGAGCACCTTGACCTCTCCTGTGTGTAGACAGGCTACCGGCTTTTAGTATTTCTGCAGAGAAGATCCAATTTGCTACATAAGAATGTATATCCCAGGTATTTTGGAAACCCTTGCAAATCGCTTCTTATCCTTCTACATGAGAAGTAGGAAATCCAGCCAAATGTCCTGGAGTCTGTCCTCTGTGACTGGAGCGGTTCCGATATAAACTTGTTTGCCCTAAACACCATCAGGAGGTTAAAATCTTCTGCTCCTGAACTGGCTGCTGCCAAAGCATCTTTTGGGTGTTTTTCTAGGTTCAGTGATCCTCTTGCTGTTTGCTTTATCAAACACTAACACTTTCCTGGTGCTTGTGTAGTTACACAGTTTGTACATGGTGAGAGCTGAAGGACCTGGGCTGGCCTTTTGTGGTTGTTGGCTGTTACACTGACATAGCCCTGTTTGTCAGCAATCACCCCAAGAAACTTTGAACTTGAAGAGCCCTAGTCTAGCCCCAGGAAAACACTGAGCTGAGTGAAGGGAAGGTACGAGTCCAGCAGTAGGTTCTCCGTATCGTGATCATTTTCCTCTGAAGATAACCCTAAGAGGCCAGGGGCCAGCTAAAAGGAAACGGTGGCCTGCAGGATGGTTAGTGATGCACTGATCGGGCGTGTAGATAACTGGGTTTGTGACCCCAGGGACAATGGCTTCGTGGCTTGGCTGGCAGGCATGAAGTACACAGCTCTCCCTAGGCGCCTGAACATTGTACCTGTTGCTGAGCATCAGGTGGTAGTTGTGATCCCTGAGGTGCTGAAGGCATAGGGAAGAGCGGAAAAGGTTCTGTATGTAAAACTTCGAATGATTACATAGAAAGCTGAAAAGCAGGAGGTCTGCTGTGGCAGTCTCCAGCATGCTCTTCGCCACCTTTGCCCTGTTCTGTGCTTTACCCAGCATCAGCAAGAGAGGTGAGGAGGAAGAGTCCTGGTGTGTTGCTGAGGAATTGGTCTGAAGAGGAGGAGTTCAGATCCTGTGGAAGCCAGGATACTACTGAAATAGAGTGTGTTTGTTTTTAAAGAAGGGTCTGACTTCATTTGAAGCACTGTAAAACTAGGTTTTGAGTATTTAAAATCTGGAAAGTCGTGATACCAAGATGTGAAGTGTGCAAGGACAAAGTTGGCCATATTTGTGAAGATATGATGCTATATATTAAAGAGATTATAGACTAAAGTTTGATAAACATACATCATAGATCTGTAAGGATTAAAAATCCTGTTTAAACAGGAAAAAAATAATTTACTACCATTCACATCCTGTTTCATTGGGGTGGCAGTGATGGCTGAATCACAGAATCATAGAATGGTTTGGGTTGGAATGGACCTTAAAGATCATCTGGTTCCATCTCCCTGCCATGAGCAGGGACATCTTCCACTAGACCGGGTTGCTCAGAGCTCCATTCAACCTGGCGTTGGGCACTGCCAGGGAGGGGCAGCCACAGCTTCTCTGGGCAACCGGGGCCACTGTTTCACCACCCTCAAAGACAAGGCTGAGACACAGAGAAGTCAAGGAGAAGAAACAGATGCTGCAAGAGACTTAACCCATGCTGCTCGAAGAAGTGTAACTTTGGGGTCCAATTCTGAAATAACAATTTTAGATGTGATTAATGTTTTATTGAGCAGGTGACTGGGGAGGCCGCAGGAAGAAAGCTGCGTGTCCTGTGAGAGAGCAGCAGGATGCTGCCTGCAGCCTCTTTGCATTTATACCTTTACATGAACAAGAGCCCAAAGGTAACTGTTCATTTCAAAATGCAGTAACCTAAAAATACGGAAGCATGTTAAAAACCAAACTGAGCAGGGCAGCTGTTTCTGTGGTTCCAGGGGATGGATATTAAAAGAATTACAGAAATAGAACAAACAAAATGAGTACGTGCGTAAATACTGCAGCGAGGAAGAGCAGCCTGTGTGAAGGCTGGCCGTGCCTTGCAGTCCTGTGGAACGCAGATGGAGATAAGGATCGGTCCGCCTGGATTTGCAAGAGCCAGTTGGCTAGGTCCCGTCCCAGAAATTCATGGGGAAGGCGAAGGAAACGTGGGATAAAATGAAGGTTCTGTCGTGGCTGGGTGATGGGTTAGAGGGTCGCGGACTGGTAGGAGAGGCGGCAGAGGAATGAGTGGCCCGTGTGCGCGTGGTGTGCCCCCTCTCCTCCCTGCAGCCGAGAGTGTTCACTGATGGATTTCTGTGGGCATGTGTACTAAGCCTATGATACTAACTACATTAATGAATGACCTGGAAGTGAAATTAATTGTCAGACGGTATTTTTTGCTGATGATATGAAGCTAACTGGAGTTCTAAAATCAAGGGCTGACGATGAAGAACTGTAGAACGGTCTGGGAGTACTGGGTGACTGGATGATAAAAGGAAAGATGCCATTCAGGCTGGATAGATGTAAAATGATTCTTATGGGGGGAGAATAAACGTTCCAAACTTGGCACAAGAAATGGTCTCTGGGCTGTCTCTTACAGGGCAGGGACAAGTTCTTTGTGTCCTAGTTCCATGGAAAAACCAGCTCAGTTCGCATCTGCAGACAAAAAACAAATGGAATAATAGAGACCAGGAGGGTGAGGAATAGAAACCAAGGAGAACATCATTGTAGGTGTGTTTGTGTTATGAGTGATGTTTGTGGTTCTGGTTTCCCCCAACTTCGCAAAAGAAGTAACAGAACTGGAAGGGTAGCAAGAGTATTAAGAGGTATAGATGAGTTTCCCTAAGAAGAGCAACCGAGTAGGCTGCAAGTAGTCAGCCTTGAGAAGAGACCGTAGGGGAGTGGGTTATGAATGAGGACTTTAAAATCCTTGAGAAAGTTAACAGAGAAATATTATTCCTCTCTCATCCGATTCTGAAAATGCAAGTACCAAGCAGAACTAGCTTGGACAGTTGTTGAATGGTGGAGCTGCAGACTGTTGACAGTTCAAAGAGCTTACAACGCTTCAGAAGGCAGTCAGATTGATGGGGAAAATCAGTTGGGGTGTGGAATACCGAAGCACCACCTTTTGCTTAGGAAATTCTGTAAATGTATGTCAGACAATCAAAGAATATTCTTGGAAAGTACACCTGTTTGCTCTGTCCCGTGTATCCACTCCCAGCTATTCCTGGAGACAATACATTAGGCTAGAGATTTGTTCTCATACCTGCCCTTATGGATTTTTTACTCTCTCATTAATCACCTCTATAAATAGGATTTTTCTGATACATGGGGAACCACATCACCTCCACACCCCACCCCCCCCAAGTCAGAAATCTAATTACTGATTGTTTTCCAGTCCTTTTCGTAGCAATTGAGAGCTAAAGAGTAGCTGTAGTTGTGTATCGGAAGGCTCTGTCAGTCGCTAAAGCAGACTATAATTTTTATCTTGGATTCAAGAGAAGACTGCAAAAGTAATGGGAAATCTTCAGTGATTTCAACGTTCTTACCTTAAATAATTTGTGGATTGTTTGTTTTATTGCTGTATTTCTGCTGCAGGAAATCTGATGAATTTGCCATTCTGTACTTGACTGATAACTTTATTTGGTTTTTTTGAAGGTACATGGGAATAGGACTTTCTGCTCAAGGGGTCAACATGAACAGGCTTCCTGGTGAGTCACTGCTAAGATTTGACTTGGCTTACAGTCTCTGTTAAATTTGCGTTTGAAATGCAGATTTTAATTTATGTGTATGAATTGGTGAATGTGTGTTTCTATTAATAAAATGTCATGACTGTAAGTGTCTTGCATCTGGAAGTTTCAGATGATGGAGTGTTACGATAAGCTGAGTTACTAGTATTGTGAATGTAGCCATGATGATTTTAGGCGATAATAGAAATTAATATTAAACTAATGAGTAATGAGCTTTCAGACATGCAATCTCTTCTTTGTGTCTGGAAAAACAAGTGGCAAAATAATTTGACATTTAATCTGTATATCCCACTTGACAAATTTACATGAAAGAATCTGAAGATGACAGGAAAACTGGCGTGTCATATTGTCTCTCTTCTTTCCCTCATCCCACCAAAAAACTAGAAAAATGTGATAGGAGTGGTATTTCCGGTTAATATTGTTGCTTCCTTTGGTTGAAATGTTTGTTTTTAGGTTAGCCTCTAAGCTGGTTAAGTAGCTTCTTTTTAAGAATAAATAATCGGTAATCTTTCTTTAACAATATCCAATTTATTAGGTAAAATTAGAATTAATCTGGATGTGGATCAACATAGTGACTTCTTAGCAGGAATTTTTTCAGCTGGGTTTGAAACTAGAAGTTATCTGTGTTTGGTAGAAGGTGAATGTTCTTCAGGTGCCAGAATGAATGGCAGTTGGCTCCCGGTGGTGGTGGGGGAGCTTTTTTTGGTCTTGAGTGTGATTTACTTCTGGTGGAGTTGCTTTAAAGCTGTATTGTGTGTTCAACACTTATTACGCATCGTGATATTTCTGAAGTATCCTAGCAAAAGGAAGAGCTTCCGCAGCGTTTGCACTGAGACCATTGTGAGTTCACTTCGCAGTGAGTATTTTGCTTTTGTCTTCACTGGCACCTGCGTATGCAGAGCGCGGAACATGCTCGGGTTTTGCCTTATAACCACCAACTGAAAATGTTGCAGCATCAGTGCAAAATCCCTCACTATTCTGTTAGCAAAATACGTGATTCTGCAGCTCTGTTATAATTTTGTGAAATTTAGATTTCTAGAGCTGTGTTTCTGAAATTCTGCAAAGACTGCAGGTGGAGTCTCAGCAAGGAGACCAGAAGGAGACTGACAGTCCAGGTCCTTGGATGATTTCAGGAAATAGCCAGCATTCTGGTGCCCGCTCTTCTTGCTGTAAATCTGCTGCTGAATTTTGCAGTGGAACAGCCGCCTTGCCTTGTAACTGTAGAGAAACATGGAGATCTTGGTTTGCGTGAGGGAGCATGTGGGACCTTTTGCATTGACAAAGAAGAAATTTGGACTAGTAGGCTAATTAGTTAATGAGGTCAATTAAAATTTCATCAGTGAATCAGTAAGCATTGTTTTAGTGACAAATGGCAGCGCAGCAGGGGGGCCATTCCTATATCACAACCGTGGTTAAGTTGCAGGCAGACTTTCCAGGCACCCTTGGATCATGTCGGATCGATCTGGAGAGCTGTCTTCTGGCTGCTGTCAGACGTGAGTACTAAGACCTGTTGGTCTGGCTGGGTACAACCTTCCTCCCATCTGTTTTTCTCTGGTAATTTCAGACCTGCCCAGAGAGCTTGTGGAACCTCTCTGGCTTTGGAGATATTTAGGACTCAGCTGGATATGGCCTTGACCAACCTGGACCCCCTCTGAGTAGGGTTTGGACGAGGTGACTTCAGGAGGTCCTTCCCTTCCTCAGTTATTCTGCACTTCTATGATAACTCTGGTTTTGGGAGGATGGTTTCGGTGACACCCGTGTTTTAAAGAACTTGCATCTTGCTGCAAACTGTATTTGTTAGTAACTGTTATGACAGCAGCAGCGTGTACATGTTGGAGGGAGAATTAAGGGCACAGCTCTTTATCCACTCGGAACTAGGCCAGGGAAGGAGGAAGGCAGGACACTGCTAGTTTTCTCAAGTGGTACTTGGTTGCAGAAGGGTAGGGAATGTCTAGATCAAGATGATCTGGTGCCAACAGGTATAGAAGTATCAGTTTTCAGACTCCTCTCTGCACTTCCTCTCCCCCCAATCCTCCCGACCCACATGGGTTGCGTGCATGAAGCATGAGTCTAGTCCCATCATCTCTTCCCAGGGTTGACGTGCTTGGCTGTTTGGAAGAGGAGTTGTTTGGCCATTAAGGGAGCATGTTCTGCTCGAGAAATGCTCTCTGGCTTGTGGGATGGAAGGATGGGTGGGATTGTCTTGTAGACTTGGCTGTAGACTGCTGGTTGGATTATGCTTAACCTGGGATTCTCCTGGGATTAGAACACAGATACACATATCATGGTTGAATACTGACCTGAGATGATGTGTGCTGAATTGCATAGCTGTGCTGTCCTGAGATTGAACAGCCAGCGTAATTTCTTTTTTTTTTTTTTCCTCTTTAGAGGCTAAAAATTAGCCAAACCGCTTCTGATAAATGGCTTTAAAGCCAAAGAGCTACATGGGCAGTAGTTCGTGGCCAGTTTGAATCAAAGTGCCTGGATACTACTGTTAATTCTAGAGTGTATGTGGCAAATGTGGAATTCTTTTCTCTCAGTGAAATAAAACATAAAGTGAACTTGAGACTTCACATAGTGCTTATTTAGCAATGAATTGTACAAATTTGGCCCTGTGAACCTATTGTTTGTTCGATCACATGCAGATAATGCTGCCGAGAGTGATTCTACAGACATAGTTAGGTCGATCTGCCATCATCTGTGTAAAATGAACTGCATGGCTGTGTATCACAGCTCAGTAATTATCTTCCTGGCTTTTGGATCATGAGTCTGATTTATTTTTTATAGTATATTGCTCAAGTAACTGAAGTGAGGAACAGGTATCAGGCTCACCCGTTACATGTCCTTCGCAGCACGGAGTAAGCGAGAGCTCGCAAAGAAGTGACAGACTTTGGAGTCTTGACTTGGCTTCATGTCGAAGTGTAATTTTAACTTTCTGTGACCTGAAGCCCTGCCAGATTTGTCTCCTTAGACCCTTCCTAAGTCACTTCTTCTTTCACAGGTCCATTTTCGCTCAGTGTGCTGGCAGGGCATTATGTGACCCACTACGAGTAGTGGTTTGGGAGCCCAAAGCCTGGCATGGGAGCCAAAGTTGGTCCCTTCCTTGTTCCTGCTGTCAGTGGGGACCCTCGGCACCCCGTCAGCCCTAATTCAAAGAAAATCTTGCTGCTGGGTTCTGTCTCAAAATCCTTTGCCCCTCCCCGAGAACAAACGCTTTGGCCATATCCAGTTCCAAGCCAGGGCATTTGTGCTTTATGCCAAATTTATTTTGGCTCCAGCAGAGCTGGGTGCTGATGGGGGTAGCGCTGAGCTTTTGCTGAGGGCTGGCAGCGTGGCTGGAGCAACCTGGGCGTTTCCTTAAACTACCCCTCTGTGTTGTGAACAGAGACTGCTTTTAAAAGGAGCCTGCTCTGCACTGTTCGCCTCAAAGGGTCTGTGGGCTGGGCTTTGAAACTCAATTAGCAGGTCTGAATTAGCAGGTCTATTGTGGGATTTTTATTGAAGTGCCATCTTTTTTGACCCTGACATCTCTTGATGATTTTTTAATTTATTATTTTTTCAATTTTTGAAAGACATTTAGAACACTTATTAGTAAACATTCTGCTTTTAACTAGTGGCTTTTGTTGAAATGTCTGCGTGCTTCTTTCCCCAGATACAACGTTTTTTCAAGTGTGCTCAGCATTTTGGTATCTGAGGATGAAATTACATGTTACAGCTAAACTGGTCCAACTCTCAGTCATCAAAGGAGAGAAACCTGAGCCTTCCTCCCGCGAGCTACAGCTGCCTGGTCCCTCCTCTTCCCTTGTGCGAGGCCCTGGCTCTGGCGCGCTTGTCAGCTCCCTGCTTCTGGCAGGAGCCTGCCTGCTTCTCTGCTGTGTTTGGGTGGTGGCAGATGGGTTCCTTCAGAACTCGTGGAGCAAGCCTCTCATCTTTGTATCCTGAATGTAACATTGGAAATGTCCTTCTTTTAATTATTTAGCCCTCAGTCCAGGAATTTTTTTCTGAGCCCAGCTGAAAATGCGTTGGCGCTTTGCTGCAGGTTTCACCTAACCTTCATCAAATGGAGAAGGTGGGTGTTCCTGCCTGTAACATGGATGACGTGCACGCTGGAGATTATTCTCCCCTGCACGTGGTGTTCTGCATTGGTTCAAGTCCTTTGTGCTGTTGTGAGATGTTGTTTCACTTGTTCTGGCTCTCTGAGGGTAACCCAGCAGGAAGGTGGCAGCCAGGCAGAGAGGGAAGGAGGGTTGGTTCTCTACGGTAGCAGCAAGGTCGTGGTGGTTCAGGGTAAGATGTTGTGAAACCGTACCCTTAGGCATACCCTGCTTCAGCTTCTGAAATGGTGTAGATAGAATCTAGCCAATCGCTTTTTGAGACTCTAAACACCCTCTGGTTAATAACTGACTTGCCTTGCTATGCAGCGTTGCACATGTTAAAGGGAGTGCCCACTTTCACTCACCATTGCTTTGCTTTATGAAACTTTATTTATTTTTTCAACTTACTTTTCAAATGAAAAGATGCTGCTTGGCTTGTTCACTGTCTGCCTGCTTCAAACTGCCTGTTAAAAGAACAAGCTTTCAAATTCAAGAATGTTTTATAGACTTGAATTAGAGTGCAGCCAGATAAACCAGCAGAATTTGGTGTGCAGAAACTTGCTTCATATTGGGGTTTGGCTTCTGGGACTGTAATGCCTTAAGCTAGGTCAGCAAACCCAGAAACAGTTTGTCCAGCTGTTCTGTGTCTTTGTTTAGCAATGGGTCCTTGTGAGTGATCTGTTTTTGTAGATGTGTAGATAAAATAAAAATGAGCATGGGGAATTAAGACTTCCCATGCTCCCCTCCTCAGTGAAAGCCATCCGTCCTCCTCCGTAAGCCACCAACGTGATGAATGGGCTTTCCATTTTAGCTTTGTTTGGAGCTCCCTTCCTTTGCTTTGCATTCTCCTCTTGCTAATAGGTTTCTGTTGACATTTATAGATAGATCTTTATTTTTCCTCAGCTTATCTTGCATGCTATCAGAGGAGATGCAAGCAGGGAGCAAGGCTGTTGAGGAATTTGTCTTCCTTCCTTTGAGAGGAAAAAGATGCTCACGGGGGTTTTTCAGGCAGGTGTGCTCCCTTCGAAGGGGGACCGGAGGCTGGATGGATGTTGTACTGTAGGAACCAGTGAGAAACTAAAGGAAATGAGCTTGTTCAGCCTGGAGAAGAAGAGGCTGAGGAGGGATCTAGTTGCGGCCTTTCACTGTCTGAAGGAGCTTGCAGAGAACATGGACCCAGACTCTTCTCAGAGGTGCACGGTACGAAGAAGAGAGGCAGTGGGCATCAGTTGCAACAAATACAGTTGTCATGGGAAATAAGATATTGTTCCTCATCAGTGTTGGGGATGGATTACTAGAGAGGCTCTGTCCTCAGAGATTTTCTAACCTCAGCTGGACAGTACTCTAGGCAACCTGAGTTAACTCTTAAGTTAACCCTGTTAGGAGTGGGAAGTTTGGCTGAGACCTCCTGATGGTCCTTCTAGCCAGTTTAATTTTGATTTTGGTGTTTTTCTGTGATTGCCAGGGGATCTTTCTACTTCAAATGTGTTCAAAGAACTTCATTTCCATGTATCAGCTTCTGCTTTGGGTTGTTGCTTGCTGTGAATCCAATCACAAATAAAGGACCTGTGCTAAAGGACTTAATCCCAGTGGTAAATGTAATAAGTGTAGAAAATGAGACCTCATCAAACCATCTGATGTGAAGCTAATTCAGTTATGCATCAGTTCTGCCTGACAGGTGTGTGTGTCTAAACCAGTCTTTCATTATCTTTCTGGCAACTTCTTCCAACGCTGTCCTTGTGTTGGAAATTCTTCCTGATGGCTACTCTGAACATCCCATGTAGTCTAAGCCCAGTACTCTTGGATCTTGTGGAGAGGAGAATAATTAATTTCTTTCCGCTTTGTACCTGCACACAGCAAGACCTCTGTCGATGGTTTGTGGTCTTCTCTCTAGACCAAACTTCTCTGGCTCTTTATCTTGTCCCTGTTTGTCGTCTTTTCTTGATTTGTGACAACTCTTGGTCACCTTTTTTGAACTCTGTCCAGTGGATGCATCACAAGCACCAGTGTCTTACTCCCTATAGTAAAAGAAAACATTAAAATTCAGACCAAGTCCAGGAAGCTGCTCTTATCCCACGCTGCAGACAAGAGCAAGGGAAAATCCTTGTCAGGCTTTCACAATCTGTAAGGCTTAAGCAGAAAGGGGAGGGGAGAAGCTAGATGGTTAACTGTGAAAAGAAGGGCCTTCCCCCTCGGCTTGAAGTATGGAATTAGATATAGGCACAATATGTGGCGAACAAATAGTGATTCAGTCTGCTTTCAAGTCCTCCTGGCTATATCTGCATTTTGGACACCCAGCTTGATTTTTCCATCTTTAAAAGCAATTTCTATTAAGGTTGTTTGACTATTTATGCAGCGGATCAAGCTCTGTCTTAAAATACCTTATGGTATTTGTCCTGCTGCAAAGCTCTTCCAGAATTGTCCTTAAAAATAGCTGACCAAACTGGCACACGGGATTTCCATGCGGTATCTTAGTAAAGTCCATACAGTGGTAGTTGCGCTTCCTTGTCTCTTCAGTAAATATACCTCAGATGTAGCTCTTCTACTCAGTTGGCTGTGTTCAGGGAATAGAACAAATTAAAGTTTTGCTTTTAGTTTAGATGTAATTTTAATTATGTAGTTTATCCTTACTGCAACTTGTTGACACATTAGGAAGGCAGATGGGTGGAAGAAAGGACAAGAAAGCCGTGGCAGTCCAGGCTGCTGACAATGTGGACTCCATGTGTCAAGGCTAAGTGAACAGACATCAGGCTATGGGCAAGCTGCCTTTTGTGCTTGGTGCACGTCGGGTTGAAATAATGGTTGATTCCTCTGGAGTGTGTGTGGAGCCTTGGAGCACCATGGAGAAACCTGAATTCTGTTCCTTCCCTCTCTTATTACCCCTAAAGAAGGCTAAATGCTGTAAAGAAGCATGGAGGCATTCAATTTGCCTACCCCTCGACCTGTGTTTTATTCTTAGTGTTGCTGTGGCTCTTCATGAAGAACTTGAGACCATTGAGGTTTCTAGTTAAACAGCTCAAATTATTCAGGGATGGCTGAAGGAAGCCTTGTCGTTTCTCAGGAGGGGTCCGAGTGCTTGCTTTTGCCTGATTGTTGCTTATAGTCCTCTTTGTTTTGCTTGTTTTCCTTGTGTTTTCTACTTGTGCGTGGTTGGGTCCTCTTCTGGACTTAGCACCAGGGAGTACTGTTTGGTAGAGTTTGGGGATAAAAATGGTTACTTGAGTAATTTAATCAAAGTGGTACCAGAACTTGGTTCAACATTTAATACTTTTAATGGCAATTTGAACCTGCTAGTGTTGCTTCTGCTATACTGGTAATGCTAACACCGTCTCTACCGTGTCCTGCTGGAGTTACTCGATGAAGAGGGAGTCTATAGCCCAACTCTGCTTGCCACTCCATGCTTTAACTTGTTCTCCTGCTAGGCGGAGGGAGATCTGACTTGTCAGGAGTTTTGTTTTACTTGTGCAGTAAGTATAAACCAGACTTAGTGGTACCCAGATCTTTGTTTTGCCATGTGATTTGCGTATAGATAACTGTAGTACCCGTAAGGAATTTCATAAAGGCATGACTTATTTAGTACCTGCATAAATTATAGAGGATGGTGATTCATTTTTGTATGTCAGGTTAAGGAAAATGTAGGGTTGATATTGATGGGGTTTTTGAAAAATAAATGATAAATAGGTGTGCATTCCCCCAAAGCTGCTTATGGAAACACCTGCAGGGCTTAGTTACACTTGCAGTCCTTGAGCTGGCTGTGCCCGTCGCTAGCCACAGCCTTGCTCATGCTGCTGGTAGCCTCTCATTTATCCCAGCAAACCAGTTTGTGGGGCTGCGTGTGAACTGGATCGAGTAATTGGGTTAATGATAATGGGCGGGGGGCACTGCTTGATTTTGGGGTTGTCATTAACTGTGGCCCAGTTGTTTCAACCTGAAATACCTGTGTGATCAGCTCCTCTGTGAGACTTGAACGCGTGATCTGAGATTATTTTTAATAGAAACAACTATTACTGTCACCTAAGATGCTTGCTGAAAACCTTGATTAAACACTGAGTGTGCCTTCCAATTAAGTTATCCGCTGACCGTGGAGACTTTTTCTGATGGAGCTGGGGCATGCTGGGCTGGAGCTAGCTTGGCTGGCTGCATCTCTCTATTTTTTTTATCTCTCTCTGCCTTTTTTCAGGTTGTTTGAAGATGATGGCTGGATACCTTTGATTTTGGTGATTAGTCAGATGATATTGAGCTTGATTGGATTTTTTTTTTTTTCACTGAGCTTTGTTTCATCTAGCCACATAGTAATGCACTGAAAACAAATGTCAGTGAAAGCACATGCTTGTTTTGCTGTTACCTCTCTGTTACCTTATAGTCCAGGTGATCAAGGGACCAAAGGTTTGTGAAGCTGCTGAGCTCGGATGGGCTGTTAGCTGTTATGAGAAGGGCTACATGCTGGTGGTGGTAATGCCCAGGCTGTGGAAGGGTGTCATGAGGAAAACTCAGACATGGGTGGTGGAGGACCTTGGGGCGGACCTGCTGGAGAGCAGCTCTGCGGAGAGGGACCTGGGTGTCCTGGTGGACAACAGGTTGACCATGAGCCAGCAGTGTGCCCTGGCTGCCCAGAAGGCCAATCGGATCCTGGGATGCATTAGGAGGAGCGTGGCCAGCAGGTTAAGGGAGGTTTACCTCCCCCTCTACTCAGCCCTAGTGAGGCCCCATCTGGAGCACTGTGTCCAGTTCTGGGCTCCCCAGTTCAAGAAAGATGAGGAGCTACTGGAGAGAGTCCAGCGGAGGGCTACGAGGATGAGGA
>Ga0065711_1043069_pt1 | contig 14958 bp, 8 predicted proteins | sample Hoacrofraction12_FD_59098 | JGI IMG/M metagenome (GOLD analysis project Ga0065711, IMG submission 59098) | Hoatzin crop microbial communities from Cojedes, Venezuela - Epithelial fraction 12 v2 (version 2) | ecosystem: Host-associated > Birds > Digestive system > Esophagus > Crop | place... | reverse complement strand
AAAAAAAAAAAAAAAAAAAAGGGAAAAAAAAAAATCCCCAACTCTGCAATCCTGTGCTCCCCGCAGGCTCAGCACCGTAAGGGACTGCTATATTTGAGGCTGTCAGGAGGATGGGAGAGAGAGACTGAGAGTCAGGGCGAGAGAGAGACGGTGGCACGGCAGCGGTAAGTGTCTTTGCCATTCCCCCGGCCAGGCACCGCTTTCCCCGGTTAGACTTCGGAGCGTGTGCAGATTTGTTGTAATATCCATCGCGGCATCTCTGTGAGCAGTCTGCTGTGAAGCCAACAATGGTGAGAGATCCCATTTTTGGGCTCCTACTCCAGGTTTTGCGTGTTTTGCTTTTTGTTTTGAATTTTGTGTTGAAATTGTTGTCATAATTGAGCAGAAAAGTTGAAGCAGAAATTACTGTGATCTGCTGTATGCTGCCTGTCATTTAAGTAGCTAGCGAACTACTGCAGTGAGTGAGTTGGGAAGAGAGATGTGAGGCTTTTAGAACAAATAAATACTTCAGAGAAAGAATGCTTATTTTAATGTGCAAATTTTTTATGTTTGGGAGAGCTACCCTGCTAATGCTTGAGGGTGATACAGAAGATAACCTTGTGTATTGAGTTGATAGTGATGCACTAAAAGTTGTGTTGTTATCAAGTTCAGAATGGTGCTTGGCTTTGGGATAAACAATTACCTCCTGAATTAGAAAACTACGGTGCCTGGACTGTTCTGCTTTGCTGAGAGGCAGAGGAGATTGAATTACATAAAGATGCACTGATTTTTCCTCTCTGCTGTGAGGATAGTGGATAAGACTTTGTGGAATGTCTATGAGCTGGCTAGAAGATGAACTGAGAGTTATTTCTGTAACACAGAGCATGAAACTGTGTTTTTAAGATTTTTATCTCAGAGAAAAAATTGGCATGCATTACCATATCGGCACTTCTTCAGATGTTTAGTTTCATTACTGTCGAGCACAGAAACTTCATAAAACAGAAGTTACATAAGATAGTGTAATGGGACTACTTAGGACTGAAGTTTTCTATGTGCTACGATATTTCAGAAATGTAACATTTTTGCAAAGTTTGTTCATTTTTTTTTAATATAAAAAGTAATACTTTCCTTGAATGACACATTTTCAGTAATGTTTTTCAATGAAGGACCTGATGCCAAATTATTCTAAGGAGTTACAGCATTCCCCTAGTCTTCAGTGAGCTTTGGATCAGACCCTAAAGTTTGAAACTACAAATAAATTACATGCTCACTGTTAGCCAAAAGCTAAGGGGGATTCCTGATAATTAAAATTTGGATGACATTTTCGAATTAATAAAAGTGCAGGTAATGATTGCTGGGTTATAGTAGAACTCTTTCAGAAGTACTTTATGGCAGTCATTAACACAAAATCAGTTCATCATGATTAATATTATTACAGTGGATATCAAAAAAAATAACAATAATTCGGCCACTACTTTAAAGTGCTATAAAATATCTATTAGAATTTGTAAAAATATATTTTCATAGACTGTCTTTAATTACTATAGTATTTATCTGCAAAGTTTCAAGTAAAACAAAAAACCCAGAATACTTTAAATATCTGTCTTATTGGGAGGGAAGGTGCTAGTTTACTAGTTTGAGGTATACTAAAAGGAAAAGGAAAACAGAAGACTAAGACAGGAACGATAGTAACAGGAATCTTTCATGTACAGTGGCCCTCTGTGGCAATATACTTTTAATTATGTGAATGATGAAGAGATGTGATGAAGAAGACAAAGTCTCGGAAGACAACAAATATATAGAGAAAGGAGGATGAAATGTTAAGCATTCTTGAAGGTGATAACTAAATAGTTCTGAAAGTGGACTGTTCAACATGCGGTTCTTCTGTTTCATACAGTTACACAGCAACTGCACGTGCAAAAAGTCAGAACTAGCAGAGCGTGACATGAAAGTGTGAAGATAGCTATGGAGGGTCTGGAGACTGAGTGTAGATTTTAGTTTTGTTGGTCAATGTGAAGCCAAAGGACATACTTTGCATTCTAGGTTAAAATATCGGGGAAGTGATCTTAATTTCAGTTTATAACAAGGGCAGATATACTAAGAATGAAAACAGAAAATATAGAATATCTGACTGTCTGAATTATAGCTGAGAACTTGGAAGAAAACAGCTTTGACAACAGACCTTGAGGAGAAATATCCTAGCAGCTAAGATAAAAGGTACGATTAAGAACTCTGCTATTAGGAAATAATAAAGGGCAACTTTAAGAAATGCATAACTTGGAGGACTGTCAGCACAGATTCAATACAGGAAGGTCATGACTGGCAAATTCGCTTGAGTCCCCTGAATAAGTTGCTGACATGGTAAACTATTGGGGAATCAGTGATATGATTTATGGGGGTTTCGGAAAATGTCCAGTTCTGTGCTCCACAAAATATTGATTTGGAAAGTAAATTTTGGAAGGAGTGCTGGAATGAATTCAAACCTGACTTAGAGATAGGTACCAGAGGGTGTCAGTAAAGGTAAAGAGCTCTGGATGAAAGGAGGAGGTTAAAAGTATGATGCTTTAAGCAACTATCTGAGACCCAGTTTTCGTTCTTGCTTGTTATAAAGCTGGCCTGTTCAAAAAAAAAAAAAAAAAGATATGCTAGCAATGCAGAAAAATCTGTTCCACTGAAGAGATTCAGCATACTGGAAGTTTTTTGATTAGGTTAATGGTAGGAATATTTATTTTAAGTAATTAACGCAAGTTATTACTAAAGGCGTCAGAAACTGTATGTTAAGAATATACGTGCCAGGGGGCTGGCATTGAGCTATCTGAAGCGATTGGTTCAGTGGCATTGAAAAAAATGGCTCTTCTGAATGATTTTGTCTTTCTGCATGCAGCCTGCAACACAGATTTCAGTTCCTCTGAATTCATAGCATAAGTTGCCACTGTTGGTGTGCTCCCTCCATATGCTCCTGTTAACTGCTTCTGCGTTGCAGTCTCAGTTTCAGAACCACCCCAATCATTTGAACAATTTCCTGTACTCTAAAATACTACACTGAAATCCACCACTGTTTATACTGCATGCTTAATTCCTGAGAATCAATGTCAAATAGACATTTGCTTGATAATATTATATTGGTAGGTATTTCACAGAATTTATTTTCCTCCTTTCTGTGCATAGCTTCTCTGATGCTTTTTTCAGGGTCTGTTACACCCTTTATTATCACCTTCTTAGCACTTTACAAGGGGAAAATACTCTGTCTGGAAGTGATGGAGTCCCTACAGAGTTTTATTTTCTGAGAAATTCTGATCAATAACACTACATTAGGGGCCAGTGCCTTTTAAAAAATTACAAAATTGTTCAAACTTAGTGAGATAAATACATTCAGATTTTCCTTAAATTTAAGATTTCAAAGCCTCATAATGTGTGTATGTATACATATATCTGTGTTTATACACACACATATACTGCGCATTAGAGTAATGATTCTGTGTCTTTGCAAGCTGGAATGGAAGCATCAATAACGTTTTCTGGTTAGTGGAAGGAAATGTAATCTGTTTGCTTTTATGTTTAATTTCTTGGCTGATTTATGAAAATATCCCAAAGAGTATGAAACATAAGAAAATGTGATCTTTGCTTATATGCTGCTTTCTAAAAGGGAGTCCGGGCTGATTTCTCACTGTACTTCATAAAGGGCACAAAGCACGTTTTAGGTGTTGCAAGCGGATGTATAACAAGGGAATATGATGTTAGATTCTGTATGCTGTGAATATTATAAAACATTAGAATTACCATCCGTGTTACAGCTGATGTTCTTGATCTCACGTGCTTGTTCTCTGTAGTCATCCACTCAGACTAGCTCCTAAGCTTACAGAGCCATGAGGTTATGTCAGAATGACAGAGTAATTCATGCTGTCATGTAGTGGTTACCAACACCATAGTTCACCTCTTTACATCTCCTTCAGGACCAAACTTACATGTCAGTCTCGGGGAAAAACTGATAACTCTTCTCCATTCCTATACCTAGAAATAGAAAATGCATCAAACTCTTTCCATCCATCAGAAACTTCTCTTGGGAGTTTCCTTTTTCAGTATGCTCTTAAAGGTTTTATTGTAAATGGTGTTAAAACATGATGATATCTTTGGAGAACCTTCTCTTGCTGGGACTAAAAGCAGACAAACACTGACGGTAGTTCATTGCAGTTACTGAGAGGAGTAAAGGATGACAACTTCCCATTCAACGTAGTGGGAGTGTGGCTTCAGCCTTCTTGTGAGTGAGAAGTGCTCCGTTTTTGATCGCCCGAAGTTTAAGATTTACTGTATATCCAATGGGACTCCTAGCCTGCAAATCATTTTGATCAAGATTAAATGTATGGCTTTGTAATTGATTTAGACATAGCATCAGCTGAGTCTTTTGGGTGTCTTTCCTTACAAGTAGGATCACTTTGCAAGAATTCACTATCCCCATTGTATTTTTGTTGGTTTTACAGTCTTCATTAAATATGTGAGGGACATTGCCCTGTGGCTGTAACATTCCTCCTATAGGTTGTAACTGACCTGCTATAGCAATGCGTTCAATCAAGAGTAGTAGCTACACAGATGGGCAGGTAAATGACAAAGACTTTGTGGTCATAGTACCAGAAGCAGCTAATCTAACAGCGTAACCTCCTCATAATATTATTTTGAGAAGACATTTGGACGCTAAACTTTAAAAGTTGTCATTCTTGCTTAGCCATAATAAGATATATCCAGAAGATGTGTTTGTTGCAATAATCTCCCCAAAAATGTGCTCTCAAAACTGAGCAGTCGTAGGCAAGGAGCTGAACAGAAATTTGCTTTTGGAAAAAGTGATTAATTATTACCTGTTTAAGTTCACATGCATTATCTTTTAAAGAAAGATGACCAGCTATCCCCATTACCTTACTCCACAGACTCCGCATGACTTTCATATGCTATCTACTCTCAGTTATTTGCAGGTCTCCGCATAGACCTGCAGTGTAATGAGCAAGACTGCATGAAAATGAGTCAACAAACTCAGGGTATAGTTTTACCCCTTCTTCTGAGATGGTTCTCACACAGAGAATGTTTTCCAAAAGTTAAGTGTTATAGTCACTCAGAAAAATTATTCTGGCATACTGGAACAGTTTTGTGACATTCAGCACTGTTGGTCTGTCAGAGTCATTCAGCGTTGTCATGTTCATATTATTGTGATGTAACCAGGATTATTCACTTACTTTTATGGTTATTCTTATAGTGGCTTGGATGGGGACAAGGTGGACAGATTCTGAAATAGATGGAATAGAAAATACTAAAAATTTCATAAGCTGCCTTGTTCCTGTGTAGGAATTTCAGTATGCCTAGCACACAAAAATGTGGTTGTATTCCAAACAAGCATTTGAAGTTCTGGACATTATAATTCTGTTACGTTTGTTTTTTCTATGCTTACTAATTTCTTTTGCACAAGTATTCACTGCCTGCAATATTATACAGCCCACTTTCTGGACCAAATTAATGATACTAAACTTTGTATCTTAGGTTGCACATACGTGCTTTCAAAGCTGAAAAAAATCAGATATAGTTCTGTACCTGCTATTTAGGTTATTTTGATGTAGAGTTCACCAGTTGCATAAGTAAATTGTAGAATTTTCTATTACGGCATAAGTTGTAGGTACATCTATTTACATATAGTTACAAAAATGTGGATACACCAGCTGTCTAACTCGCATCACAAGTCCATACTAAATAGTCTTTAGATTAGAACTCTGATAGTCATAGAACACTTGTTTTATTAGCAAGGTCTTGTATTTCCATTATAAACCTTATCAGTATTATCATCATCATAGCAACTAGTCACTATAATCATAAATCAAGATTGCATTGTACTAGGAGCTGTAAACACAAAATGGTCCCTCAGTCAAAGAATGTATGGCTTAACTCTAGAGCTCTTCCCTTTTTGCTGTTGTTTGTGACCTTTGAAAAGCTTACATCGAAGGGAAGATATCTGTGTTTCTCAGCCATGCTATCATGATTATGTACAGATTTCTTCAAGACCACCTCCCACATCGCAAAAAATCCCAAGATACTGTCTGCAACACTATGATGTGTTGAATGATCACATATACGTGCTATAAAATGGCTTGCAAATCTGTCTGAAGACTGTACCAACAGTCCACAATTACTTCTGAAATGCATACATTGTAGAGCTCTTTTCTACATTAATTAGTTCTTCAGCTTTCCAAAATCTCATGCCAGTCAAATCTTATTAAAAACACGTATATGGACTTTCACACGAGAGTCTATCAGAAGCTAAGTTCTTCTACTTATGAAAAGTTTTTATTTGCTTTTGTCAATCCAAAAATCGTGAGTTAAAGAAGCCAAATAATCTACTCACTTCTGTGACATTCTTTGTCTGGTTTTTGACTTCTGCATATCTGAGGGGATACAAGCTCTTGATTTCTCAGTCTCATGGTATTCAAGATGCTCAAAATGTTCTTACTCCACTGTAACACATGCAGTGTCATGTATTATTGCTTACATAAAACTCAGCTCAGGGAATCTGGGAATAAAGCCATGACTTCTCTGATGCCATAACATCTCTTTGATGTGTGTCTGCACATCTTCTCAACTCAAAAACAGTTGTGTAGTACTTACTCTGCCTGGACTTTGGGTGTGCAGGTTGGACATTGAAATAACTTTAGGCTGAGAAAGAATGACTGTTACATGGGTTTGAGAAGAGGCATAATTGAAAATGTAGAACACATCAGATAACAAGGGAGGATAATTTATTAAGAGGACCATCGGCACACAAAGAGATAATTTAGAAAACATGATATATAGCCCAAATGTCTGCAGTCTTGTTTTCCCCCTTGCATATCACAGCTGACTGATTACTAACACCTAAGTATTTATTTGCCTTATCAATCACTTTGTGCCTGAGTCATTCACTGATGGGCATAATCCTCTGTTTGTGACTTCACAAGGCATCTCTGGAGGAAATTTGAATGTCATCAGCAATGAATTGAGACATTACTGAAGGCATCAGGTAGGAGGAGGATGTTTGCACAAGGGGCATATTAATCAACAACAGGAGAAAATGTGCAGCATCAAAGTAGCATAATTCTGTTGAATTTGGATTGAATTCTTGCATATTTTCTGCAAAGTAGAAGCGAGGCAGTTAGACTGATTAAGCCCTGTAAAAAGCAAAGCCCTTTTATAGAAAATAAGTAAGAAAGGTTGAGCAAGTTGAGAAGCATTAAGTGTATGGGAGTACTAAAGATTATACTCTTAAAAGGTCATTTACTATCAGAAGTTATTTGTTTAAAATTTCTGTTATGTCTGTAAGTTTTCATTAAATATCCATAAGTTACTATAAAGATTCCTTCTCTGTCAAGCTTTGCAAAATAGTTCTTTTGAAACAGTATGTCTCTAGTTGTGAAAGCAATTAATAAAGGAATGTAAAGGAATTTGCTAAAGATTTCTTTCAAAGCTTACAAAAATATGTTGAAGTTATGAACAATGTGTGCATGATTATATAGGATTATAGGATCTGTAAGCGAGAATCAAGTATGAGAGAAAAAGATGTATCATAGTTTTTGGTTATTTTGCTTCGACAGAAAATGATGACTTCATATGTGACATTCTGTATCAAATAAAAGCTGGTGTATAAGACAGTATGATCAGTTTAACAATTTTAATTACTAAAAATATTGTCTATTTCAGCAGCTGTGTGCTAGTTTCATGTATTATCTAAGATTTCAGAAAACATAGGGTGTTTTGTGGGAACTGGTTTAAAGTCAAAAGAATGTGGCTTATGAGAAACCTCTCCAAAAAAACGTTAACGGACATGCTTGCTTTTTGCAACCTACAGGAGTGTAACTAAGCAGCTTAGGGGATCCCAAGTATTTCTCTAAAAACTACCTGTAGGTGGTATAATAAGATCTGGAATATTTTGTTGGTTGAAGAAACAGACCGTAAACAGCTATATGCAAGGCAGTGATTTTGGACTTTTTGTTACTGTTTCTGGTTTTATTATAGTATTGTGATGAGATAACAGAGCAAAGCAAACACAAGGGTTTACCTTTTATTTGGCCTCGTCTTGTTCTTTGAAGTCGCTGAGAAAAACTCCATCTATTAACTTGAAAATAAAAATTAAACCAAACAAAACTAACTTCCAGGATCAACCACACTGGACATGGGAGTTATTTTACTTCTTTATGCTGTGGAACAAATTTTAAGATGCCTCAGAGACATAGGAATAAATTCTTTTTTCTTGTTTAAGAAAACAGTTCAGTCCATAGAAACTTCAGCAGACTATGGGCAGAAGGTCCTCTCACAAGAGATTTTTGTTGCTTTCTGCTAATTTTTATTTTGAATTTATTATTAGTGTATAAAAAATATGATTGGATTTTGTGACTTCAGTTATAATTTTTTTTCTCTATTGCAGTCTATTTTATTGCCATTTTCCTTTGATTTCCTCATCACCTAAGTTTTTCCCACGTTAGCTGGCATGAAATTAGTTTTCTTAATTTGTATGCTTGATTTGCCTTTTCTGTAATTTGGATTTTATTGCCAATGCCAAACAAAGAAGAAGGAGATGAGGGAAGTATTGAGAACACAACCCTTCATCACTCACATTGCCACGTATAAAGGCAGCAAATAAATGTATTTTGTTAATGCAGTAAAGTCAGAGTCCTTGTGGCTTGAGATACATTAGAGACTCTCTAGCACTCCAAGGACTGCCAAATTAGGTGATACTGAGGGAAAAGAAAAAAGAAATGAGAAAAAAGCACTTTTACATAAAATTCACACTGCATTTAACAAGCTTAAGAGAAAAACACTTATCCAAAGCTGAAAGCACAGGTCACTACCACTTGAGTTTAAGAGCCAGGCTTTCCACTGAGAGGCTGTAAACACAGGTTGGGTAGTACAGAAATGGTGGGGACCGTGCAGTGATGAATCACCCTTTCTCTGCACAGTACAAAGTGAGGGGAAGAAGGGGAGAATCCACATAAATTGTTCCTCTTGTGTCATGGACCTGCACTTGCAAATGGGCAGTCCCTCTCTTCGGAATGTGGAGGGTCACACAACACACACACACAACATTGATTTGGGTTATTGAGGTTTTTTTGGTATATTGGGTAGAGGCTGTTACCTGATCACCACTGGGAATCAGAGGTATTGTGCCCACCATCCCGTCAAGTTATATTTTTCCTAAAAATACCTTAGTGATGCTTATGACATGTTCTGGGTATAGGGTAGATCTTTTATAGGCATATTTCTTCTCACCCAAAGCATGCATTTAAGGAGTGTGTCCTTTAATGTAATGAAAGCAGGCAGTTGAAGTCCATTGGCCACTAGCAATTGCTCACTGCTGTTTAACATTTTGTGCTTATCTCTTCTGCTTCTTCTAGTTCTCTTTCCTCATTGCCACAACATGGACATAACCCTCACATTTTGGCTTGTTGTAATCATGATCAAGCTTTTGTGGCTAATCTTACTCAGAAGGACTCAAAACCATCCAGAGCCAAATTCTGTGCTGGCGTAAGCAAGTGCAGCAACACTAAATTTGGTGCAGTCCTGCCTGCTCATTTTAGGATGGCTGCTCCACCTTGAGTTTACCTGCAACCCTCAACCTCTGCTATGCTATTTACCTGCAACCCTCAACCTCTGCTATGCTGAAGCATATTTTGCCACTGACAGTGACTGAGGAATTCTAGGCTGGGTTTTAAATCTGCTACCAAATGTATTCTGGTTATGCTAGGGACAAGCAGAGCTGCACAAAATTACCCATTTTTGTTCTCTAAGTGTCCATCTGCAGCAATGATGACTTTCTGCCTAAATATTTTATTCTTCTGTGAATGTGCAGAAATGTGGATTTTTTTTTCCCCTGTCAGTTCTGCTGACAAGCAGAACTTTTTCATACAGCTCTATAATTAGGCTCCAGAGTCCTGTGGAGACACACAGCAGAGCGGTAGCCTTTGTATTCTGCAATACTCAAAAGTTGCAGTTCACAGACGTGTGCGCTTACGTCTATCCCACCTCTATGCATGCTATTACTAGTCTTTTCTGTTCCTTTTGGGTTTGTCCCCGTGTCTAACAAAAATGAGAATTTTGAGTGTTTCTGGTCCTAAACTGCAAATCACTCGACCACTGTGTAAAACTTTTGACAGAATGGAACAGTTTCAGGTCATCATTGAAAATCCAAGCTCAGGAATCCTGTGTTGCTTCAGATTGTGCAATGAAACTATTGAACTTTGTATCAAAACATATAATTCTTACAGTTTTTTGCACAGTTCTCTTCAGCATGAAATGTGATTTTTTTTGTCATGATTTCTGTCACTTTATAGTGTTCCTGATCACAAAGCCCAGTGATGAGTATCTATACAAAGTTCTTATAGCAAATATAAATATAGTTGTAAAGAAATAGATCAGTGGTAGAAGTTATTGTATATTGCTGTTACACAACCTGTAGGGAAACCTTCCATTTTCCTTTAATATAACCCTCAGACTACTCTATTTAGAAGCACGCTGCTTTAGAGACGAGGAGTCTTTGCTATTTGCGTCCATAGATAGCTTCAAAAACCAGTAAATTAATAACACTAGTTATACCTACTAAAGATGTTTAACGTTTGAGGTTTCATGACTAGGAAGCTTCTGTTCAAACCACTTGGAAATATGATTTGTTTAGCTTTGTATTGGCACTATGCTGGGGAAAAGATCTTCATGTTATCATATGGCTAATGAGAGTTACAGCTTATTCTTTAGCACTGTTACCAGCAGAGAAGAACATTTCCTGTTCTTAGCTCATTTTTAGAGGTTTAATTAATAATGTAGACAGTTGAGTCTGCCTGCTTGAACTAAAATAATTAGCAGAGAGTAAACAAACAGTTTACGTTTCACTTTATGAATGGTGTGGTGCCACTTTAAATATTTAATGTTTTGATCTGAGTGACCAATCAGTCCTTACAGGGTGCCAGGTTACAGCTACAATCTGGGCAAGAAAGCTGAGCTGTCAGCAAAGGTGGACGCCTGTGATGGCTTCTGACCACCAAGGGTGGCAGGAGATGGAAGAAGACCTAAAAATAGTGTTAAAAAGGAGGGTATGAAAATGTACAAGCTGTCAGAAAATAAATGGTAAAAATAAACAGACGGGAGGGGGAGCTGACAGAAAGCAGTTTAATGCAGCTCGAGGACTAGCTGGTTAGTTAGACCTCCATATGAGGTCCTATAGGAGAGAAGTGTCTCATTCACATTTAAATCTCAGGTGGGGACTTATTCCTTTGTATATTCAGGGCAAGAAAAACTAAAAGGTATCCTTCTTAGTCAAATTTACTAGCTTTTTCTCATAAACATTGAATGGTCTAGGGAAGAGAAAACCCAGACCCTGCCCACAGAGCAGACAAAGTTTATGCTTTGAGAGTGCTGAAAACAAGCACTGATTGCAGTTTTGACTTCAGGCACCATGTATGCATGTGAGCACCTTCATGCAGAATCTTAAACTGAACATACACTTAAAACAACCTTGACTGCAATGTAGTTAACCTTAGGTGAAGTCCCGGACAAGAAGGGAGCACTAATTACACCTAATCTTTACTTCACAGCATGGAATAGTACTTTTGAAATTATAGCCATTTTGTATTTCCATCTGAATCATTCAAAAAACATACTCATTAACCTTAAAAATCTCTTCACTTTTGTGATTTATGTCTTGTAAACCTGAATACTTCTTTTCTATAACTTTTTTATTCTTATTTTCAGAATCGCAAAAATACTGAATATCTGATAAATGCATCATAAACTAGTCTTGAACAAGCTGTTTGATTCAGTCAAATGTAGTTCACTTTCAATAGTATAAAGTATTCAGAAAATCATGTTCCCATTTCTGTTTTTTTCTGGAGACTAGATGAAGATGCAACCAATGTTATGTGAGGCTGGTGAATAATATTATTTTCTGGCTGGTGCACCACTCAAAAAAAACGTCCACAGGGTTCACTCACTGTGCCCACTTTGATGAATTAGCTATATTATTGCATCCCACGATGAGGCTCCTGAGCTGTAATTCAGGGCAGTTTTTCCCTCCAACTCTTTTATTAATCATGATCATACTTGGGAGAGAACCTTGCCCAATTTTCATATTTCATACTGAATTTGCAGGGTTGACAGAAAACCCACAAAAATATCTGCTAACTTGTTGTGTTTGAGACAAAAGCCACCATGCAGTGATTAATATGGATCCCCAGTGTACCATTTGTGCGTGGTTGTTTTCCAGAGAAGGATCAAGCTTCGGTCATATTTTCCAGTAGAGCCTGCTGTGTTCAACATTTTAAAGACAGTGCTGCAAGTCCCTTACAAGTCCCTTGCCGTTTGAGTAGGAGAAGTTTCCTGGACGTGTGCTCTCGAGTGATGAGGAGCTTTGTCTGGGCAGAGATACGGGCTGTGGCGTGTGGGAAACTGGCTTCATCTCATCCTCGTGATAGGGTGGGAGGCTTTTCACCTGTCAGTGATACACACCAATATGACAGCCCTGAAACATTGTATGTATGTGTCACTATCACTATTTTTTTTTCTTGTTTTGAAACAGCCAAACACCACAGTCATCTGAGAAAAATGGAGTTACAGGAGCTTCCATATGAAGTGATTCGATTTTTTTTTTTATTTATAACAGCTTTGATGACAGTACTTGAATGCTTATTTGTTAATGAAAATCCAAAGATTAATGTGAAAAAATGAGCATTTTGTTTTGTTCAAATATTTTGTTCCTTTCCCATTGTTTTTCTTCTCCAGATTAAAAATGTTCTCTTGATATATTGAAAAGAAAATCCATTTCCAACTGGGATTTTATTAGTGATTGTCACAAAACTGAAAATCTGTTTTTAATCCAGTTCATCTGTTAACTGCCACTGGTTCTGAGCAACCAGGGACCTCATTTTCACAATAGGTCCATTCTCCCATCTGTGAAAACTGATGTAAGCATAAGGGAAGGGGTCAGTTATCTATTCATCTGCCCTTCATGGCTTTTTCTGTGACACAGAAACCTCTAAAACTGGCAGCAAAAAGCAGTTTGAACAGATCACTTTGTTGCCAAGGTAATAAAATCCATGAGCTTTCAGAATAAGCGGATTTCTTGTATGATATTTAATGTTCGTGGCTGACTAAGAAAAAAAAGGTAACAGCTTTTCGTAACAGATAAGGTGCCCATCTTTTGGAATAGCAATTCACAACATTTGGGCAATTTGCGGAGCCTGTAATAGACGGGATGTGAACCAAGGAGGGTAGAAAATGATCTTTAAGTACCCAAGATGACCAAGCCCAATGCATTTGTATCCCAGACAGTAATTTCAAACGTATGTATGCATGAGCACACAAGGAAAGCTGATGCTTTTTTCAGAACTGTGAGTAAAATTCAGAAGACTTTGAACTGTGACTGTTGCCTGTGATTTCTGAGATATGTCTTACTCTCCAATAAGGGAGGCTGAGCCGCTAGGGGGCAGTTGATTTGCAAGCCATCAATCTCAGTTGGGATTTTGTTTGTGTTATTTGTAACCTCTGTTACCAGTGTATAAAAATCTGACTTGAACTTTTGATTAATATGTTTTTTACTGCACCATTAAGCTTGTCTAGTTTACTAGCAACAGGGGGAAATTCACAAATATAACATTTTTTCCACTCTCCAAATACAAATAAACTAGTTTGTGCAGGCACCCTCAAGGACTTGCGGGCTGAAGTACATTTATGAAAGCTAATATTCAGGGGATATTTCTCGGAAAATTGAAGTAAGTCATGTCAAGGATTATATTGCCAGGGTGCTGAATTTGGGGGGAAAGAATTGATTTTAGTGGACAAAAATATCCCTCCAGCCAGAGGAAGAAGATACCCCAGAGCTTTGAGCAGAGTCTGCATGCTGTGCCATTGAAACCTCTGTCATTTGCAGCCTGTCCACTGTGGGGCTGTGAGTTTTCCCCTTGGAACTGAAGTTTTATTGAGAGGAACTCACAGCACAGTAAATAGTGATGATCTTTGTTAACTCTCATCTACCTCATTTGTCAAGGTGATGAATCTGTATATGTTCAAGCTTTTAAAAGTTAATGTCATTTGTTATTGGCTCTAATGGGGATTTTTTTTTTTAATAACATGGAATTTTGCTGTTCAGCGTCTTTTTATTTTATTATGCTCATTTTTTGTGTAAACAGTGTTCTGTTGCCATTTGGTCACACATACACTGTTTTGCTACAGAAGCTGTTCATCAAAGAGGTGAGGTTTCATTTTAGAACACATCTGGAAAACAGCTACTGTTGTGGTTGTAGTGCTTTGACTTGGGAAATGCCGTATAGTACATGTGAAAGCTCTGTGCAGTCACAGGAGTGGCAGAAATTTGCCTAAGCTCAAATTCCCAGACACTTCACAATGAAAATTAGTCACTTTGCCTCAACCTTCTCTCGCACCGAAATGAAGCCTGCATAATGCAAGCAAAGTTAAAACAAATTAAAGGGAGCACTTCCTCACACAGCGTGAAGTCAGCCTGAGGAATACAGTCACATAGTTCATAGATTTGATTTTTAAAAGGGCTGGATAATTTTATGACCAATAATAATGTTTTTAGTTATGCATGCCAAGTGAGGTATAATTGAATTTCCTACTTCACAGCATCAGCTACAGAGCCACTACATCACTACAGGGGCCAGGAAGGGATTTATTTGCACACATGCGCACATGTTCATACCCATGCACACCCCTCCGGCAAGCAGCAATAAATTTTGGTGATGTGAGCTAGGGAATTTTTGTAATGGTTGTGCATAAGCCACTGGCTCTGAATAGTTAAGGGCAACATCTACGTGTCATAGAATCACAGAAAGTTTTGGGTTGGAAGGGACGCCTAGAGGTCATCTAGTCCAACCTCCCCCACAGCGAGCAGGGACACCACTAACTAGATCAGGTTGCTCAGAGCCCTGTCCAACCTGGTCTTGAATGTTTCCAGTGATGGGGCCTCCACTA
>Ga0065711_1043066_pt1 | contig 14959 bp, 6 predicted proteins | sample Hoacrofraction12_FD_59098 | JGI IMG/M metagenome (GOLD analysis project Ga0065711, IMG submission 59098) | Hoatzin crop microbial communities from Cojedes, Venezuela - Epithelial fraction 12 v2 (version 2) | ecosystem: Host-associated > Birds > Digestive system > Esophagus > Crop | place... | reverse complement strand
GGGAAGAAGTTCTTCCTCATCTTCAGCTGGAACTTCCTCTGCTTCAGTTTGTGCCCATTGCCCCTTGTCCTGTCGCTGGGCACCACTGAGAAGAGTCTGGCCCCGTCCTCCTGACACCCATCCTGCAGATATTTGTAGGCAATTCTAAGGTCCCCTCTCAGCCTTCTCTTCTCCAGGCTGAACAAGTCCAGCTCCCTCAGCCTCTCCTCATAGGAGAGATGCTCCAGTCCCCTCATCATTCTCATAGCCCTCCGCTGGACTCTCTCCAGTAGCTCCTCATCTTTCTAGGACCACTGAAAACTGATGGTTTATTTTGCATAAGTAACACACAACTAGACTTCGCACCTCAGAAATGAAGATAATTTGGTTGACAAGGAAGTTACAACTCCACTCCCTAATTACAAAGCCTGAAGTTTGACTGGCTGCTACATTACCTTTAAAGTTAATAGCCTCTGAAAAGCTGCAATGGAAAGAAAAGAATCCAAATTCACCAAACTCCTGATTTTAAATACAAGCTTTGCTCTTTTATTTTAAGCTGCTAATCTTAGCTGATACACTCACAAGTTTCGATTGAGTGTTCAAAGGAAGAAAAGTGAAGCAGGTATTTTCATTTCTCACCTCTACACAGAGAATATTCATTAGCGTTACGAAACAAAAGAGCAGACAGCACAGCACTGTGCTTAAAACCACTTTCAGGGCTGACAACCACCTCATTTCCACAGTGACTTTAATAAAACATAAATGTGGGCTACTGACGAAGGGAACGAATGGCTCTTGTCCCCTTGTTGCCTGTTCCACACACCTCATTTCTAATGCCATCCCAGGGAGGCTGAAATGTCCATACAATTGAGCAGCAACCCAATTGGCTATGTGACCACAGAACATATGTGGCTGAAAATTTATGTTTTGAGACTTACTTTTCAGCCAGATCAGTTGTTCTGCTCACTGTGGAGCCACACAAGCACTACAAACGAGAAGCGAGGCTGTAATTTTTGGCAGCAGCAGACAGCATTTATCACAAATAAAAATGTTAAATAAAATAAGGCCTTTGACATTTTACTGATTATGGACTCAAGTGGAATCTTGTACTAGATGAGTTTTGTCTAGCAGAGCGCCCTATGTGAAGGGCCATTCTCTGACATACATCCAGCTCTTCAGAAGAGCCAGCTGTCCTGAACAAGTTACGTCCATCTCGGACACAGGGAGCATCACAGCTCATCAGAAACAGAGCGGGCAGAATAATACCAACCATCACCACATCAGTACAGCCTGTAACCTCTCTCTTTCATATTCCTAAGATGCCTCAAGGATGGTGGGCTGCCAGAAGCTGTGTAAGAACCAAAACAGTTGCCCTGAAACCACAATGGCAGGCTGTGAGACACCAGGGAGCATCCCTATACTGCACTGTGTCCTTAAATCTGCACCACTACTGCTGGCAAGACAGATCAGGCTCATTAAATTAGAAGAACAATCAGCAGACACAAAGCCTGCTGCATATTAACTGACACAGTCGGCTCTGACAGCTTACTACCTTTGAGCAATGGATCCTTTATACAAAGCAGTACTCCAAAGTTGATGCTGTCACACAGGTTACACGTTCCCAAAACCGTGGGGTGCATCACTGGTGTAAATGTGACATGTCACGCAGTTGCTACACAAGTTTTAAGACAGCACATGGAAAAGTAAAATTTCATAGCTCTTGACAAAGCATGACTAACAGGAACAGTACTTTATATTGTGAACCTCTCCTCTATCAATATTCAAACTATCAAAGCTTACAGCATATTCCATAACCTACAGAAAGACAACCAGCATCGTGAAGTGGCTGTGTAATGAAGCCATCGCTTGCAGTGAAACCCAGGACACCATGGAGGGAGGGCAGGCCAGGAGGTACAGAAAAAAAGTGATGAGTTAGAGCAAAACTGCTCCAATATTCAGCAGTTTACAGAATGTCTTCATCTGCCTTCCAGGATGTACGTCTGCCTAGAGGTGGGATTAGTATCAGTGATTTACTTGTTCATCTACACTAGGACTATATTCCAAGTCCAATAATCCACAATCAAACACTGAAGAGTCTGCAGGAAATCATCCTGTATGATCAATAAAATCAGCTCAACACAGCTTTTACTGTTCACTGGAAGAAACATCTGAGGAAATAAAATGGTCTACCCCACTCTCCCACCCACATAAAAGATCTGCTGACTAAAAGATGCAAGACTGTCCCCCACCACGTCACCCTGACATTAAACTAGGGCTCTTAATATTCACACACACGCACACCAAATCAAAACGAAATTCCTCACAACCATAAAAAGCATACTTCATACACAGCACTTCCAGGAAGGGCTACAGTATGTTCATTCATACGCAAGCAATGGCCTGACGACGGGCAGGCACTCCTACTCATCCCAGAAAGGTGGTGGCTGGAAAGAAGCTGACTGCGTTCTGAAAGAGATTTAACTACTAAAACCGTTTAAAAGGAAGACAGGAGGCAGAGAATTTTAGTAGTACTGAATTACTGCCCCAAAATAAAAAGGAGGCATTCTCTCCTAAATCTACCTTTCTGAAGCACCCTAAATCCCTTGCGATGTGAAGGGTTCTTCTCAGCCTCAGTCCATAAAGAAATCTGAAGAATCAAGGACTAACACCTGTACTCGTAAGTTAAGTCTTGTCTGGAAACATTCCCAGGCCCTGGAACACGATCGTGTATGCTAGAAAGCAGCAAAGACATTCCCCAGCACTGGGCCGTGCCAATTACTGTTCTCTCACACAATTCACAGGTTTGTGCGTCGGCACGCCATCGGGACCGCTCGCGCTGGGCAGTGCGGGTGCAGCCACCCTGCCCTGGTACCTGAGGGTTTAAGAGTACGAACAAAGCAGTCCTGAGCCAGTTGGCCGCGATGCCTGGGAACATTCCCAGGCACGTTTAATTTATTAGGAAGAAGGCAGTCAAGACACATCGCTCCTTCACCTTTAGAAAGCAGACTGCCCTCAAACCGAAGTCTAGAAGCACACTTCAGGCTTGATGTTTTACCAAATAGGGGGTTTGGGGTTTGAACTCACTGTATACTGCAGCACTGGTAAGCCATCCTTGTTTCCAAAATATAATTTGGCTCCTGCATGCAAGCTGTACTTAAATCTTTCCTGTGTAGACAGCACTTAAATACACTCCAAAATATAAGCTTAAAGTTAATATACTTCCTCCCACCAGAGCGGACACTTTCATTCCAAGGAGCATTTTCATTGCTGTTCTCAAAAGAATTTGCCTGCTGACAGAAACAAGATCAACTACACAAAAGCTAATATTTTTATCTTTTCAACACTATCTTAGATTAGCAAATCACCATGTTCTGTGGCCTCTAGCACTCCCAGAGCAAGCTTGTTGCAATACTGGATTGTTGCTTTTGCAGACCCCTCGAAATAAGTGAATTTATTACAAGGTCCTTCTGGAATATAAAGCATCACACTGGCTCAGTTTCCCAGGTGTTCTGAAGTTCTAACAGAAGAAAACTATTTCCTAGAGAAAGGAGAAATGCTCAAAGGATACTTACAAGGGATAACAACTGCTCTTTGGGACCTAGAGATTTTTGGGGAAAGTCAAATTCTAGCAGACATCTGGTTAAGCTGCTACATGCTAAACTTGGGACAACTCGGTCCAGCAATTCCTGTCTCGGGACAGATCAGAGGACTGAGGCGGTGAAGAAAGGGTCAGAGAAGTTATTACTGGGAGGAATCACAGCTACTTCTGTCAGAGCCTTTCCCTGAGTGAAAAGGGTTGCAAGAGTTGGCGTTTCAATCTGACTTTTCATCTGCTTATAAGAAGCAGCATCTCAGATGATATTGTACAATTCTGGCAAGAAGAATCTTTAATGTGGCTATCAGCATGCGACAGCACACAGTATGCCTTCACTTCTTCCATTTCATCATTTCCTTTAACAGGAAAATCTGAGTTCCAAAAAAACCCTCCTCTGGGCAAGAAATTACCTAAACAGCAAAGAGCTGTAGCAATGCTTCACAATTTTGAACCCAAGTGCCAAAACTGCCTTTCTTCAGTGAGACAGAAAATACTGACACGCACAAGAAAAATGTGGACACAGGAAAAACCTAAACATCAAAGATAACCAAGAATTATTTGTATTGCCTTGTCTACGGATCATATCTGATGTTCCCAATCAGCATCAACAGTGCAAACTATCTTAGTGGAGTAACAGTATCTGTAAGTCTACTACAAAATTGGACTATCAAGTCCCAGTTCAAATACAGATGAATTATTGACCTGCCCATGAAGAACAAACACGGACAAGTGTGGTTTGTGCCACACACATAAGCAAGCAATATAAAATGCTTTAACATATTATAACCCTATTGGAGGAATCGAAGTCCATAACAAAACAGTCATAACCAGATATGAACTACATGGGATGAAACAGTCTAAAGTAACACACTACAGTCACACTCAGGCGTCCAAAAATACAGATGGACATCATCTCAACTGGAACACACTGCCCAAAAATAGTTTCTTGTATTTGTAATGCGATTAGGTGGCAAAGGACACTGACCCATCTAGGTGAAAAAGGAACAGGATAAGGCTGAACCGGATAAGATGACCATTGCCAACCAGAATATTAATATTAGTTTGTGACAGTACAATCTCATCTTAAAAAGCATAGAAAGCCATTTGCATCCTGGCTTGCAATGGCTGCAATTCTGAATTAGAAGCTTCAGCAGCTGGAGATGCAGCTACACAGAACTATCCACAGTCCCCTCGCTGACGTCCAGATGCCAACTAATAAAGCCACCTCAGGCTGGTACTCAACCTAGGCCACTTCATTTGGTTCAGTTTCTCAGCACAGTTAAAAGCCAGAGGTACTAATTTGCAGATCCAAGCAAGTATGTGCAAGTACTGTCCAAAGAGTCATGACCACAGCATCGAACAAGCTGGTACCTATACATGGCACTACACATACTCCAAGGCATCCCTGTACTTTCCCCAAGCGCCTTTGCAAAACAGAAGACACAACTAGAGATAAAGGCGGTAGGTCTTGTTAATAATACTCGGGTTTATAGAGATGCTGTTTAATTTGAGGCTATAGCTGAAAGAATCTGAAGCCAGCAGAGTTTTAAACAGTACCCTGTGCACCAAAACTGTCACACATACGCTTAGGCTGGTGTCTGTATATTAGAGGTTGTTGCTACTTTAAATTTATTATCAGGTTTTACTGAGAGACAGAAGGAACAAAGCAACTATCCTACCACTAACACTATTCACAGTACTGGCAGTGCTGCATGCTCTAGGTACTTGTTGTACGAAATGAAGCTCTTGCAACAGGTACAACATCAGATGAAAGTAGGCAGAACCACTTCAAAGATCTTTACATACGAAGTACCAGAAACTCTGCACAGAACTTGTTAAATATTGTCACAATTCATACATAACTGCAATTTCACTTTCTTCTTCAAAGTCTTGCAAAGAAGTGGAACAGCTTTAAAGGAGCTAAAAGGCACAGAGTTCAGTTGACAGCCTCCTCCTTCCCTGAAGTGGAAGCACTAGAAAGACGACAAATAAAGCCTGAAATGCAAATTGCATCATGCTAGTCAAAGTCTGTACTACAAAGAAATCATTACAGAATGGTCTTGGACATTTAACTGGCTTACTTGTGAAGAATTACACTGAACCTCTAACGTTTTTCCTGAATCTTTCATATCTTTCAGAATCTACAGCCACTAACAAGTTTGCAAGTCCATGTTCACGACAATCTTCCCCATTTGTCTTTCTCCTGCGTCTTATAACCACGAGCCTTTTCTCCACTGAATCTAATTCGTCTGCCCCTACATTTTCTGAGGTATTTGCAGTGCTGGAGCTGTGACTGAAATGAAAAATAATTTCAGTAAACTGTGATAGTACCCCATTTATCTGTTTTAAAATGAGAGATGAAAGTTAGTTTCAAATTCTGTAATTCTCATGCAAAGTCTTCCCTATCAATGTGAGCTGACACCTGTTTTCACTCAAAGACTAAACAAGAAACAGCAACAACAGAGAAAAAGATCAGGTGTTCACTTGAACTAGAGGAGCTGCTTTGCACAGGCACACAAACACCTTTGTACCAGCCTAACAGTTACAGGACTTACCACCTTGACTGATGTTTTGTCAAGGGAGCACAAAAGAGGTGCAGAATTTGCTTCAAGAGCTACACCAAGCTATCCAAAATGGAGCTACAGCAGTAAGAAATGGTCACTAGATATATGAATCCCATTTTCTCATAACAAACGCGCAAATGCCATTGTTTTAACATTGCTTATGGCTGCTTCTGCAAAATTCACCTGAGAGAACAGGTTATAGTCTACAGGCTGAAGATCTGCGCCTGGCATACTACCTTTTTTGATTGTTTTTTGTTTTGTTTTTTGAATCTTTCTATGCAAGATCTTAGATCCAAGACTTGACACAGCAACACACTGAGCAGGAAATCAAAGCAGGAATGCCACTATATTGACTTCGGCTCCGGTTCATCACTGGTGTAGCTGGATTGAAGTTGCACTCTGTCCTTTGCTCCACTGATCCTAACTTTGAGAAGAGGACTGACTGATGAATGAAAGAACAGAATGCTTCATCTCATACCAGTTGCCTTCTTCCTCATGCAACTGCAGCTCAAGAACCCGTTACGCTGGGAGAGAGACATATCAAACCTTTGCAAGTAGCTCAGAGAGGGTCTCAGAGACAACAGTAACAGGCAAGACTGATTTGAAAGGCTTAGATGTAATATAGATGAATCCAAGTCAGCAATTAAAAAAAGTTCATTGGCTTACATACAGTATTGCGTTCAACACAGATGACAGTTTCTACCAAATTTGCCTGGTCATGGTTTCCTTAATTCTAGGTTTCAAGTGAAAATGTGTGTAGCTGCTTTTATATTCTGAACTGACAGTCCTTCCTATATACCGGCAATTAGCGTTTCTCCCTACTACAGGCTGAAATGTCTACGCACCAGCCAGCAGCAATCCTAATTATACTACCTGTCTCTGCAAACACCACCTCAGCTGGCTGTACAGCCAGTTGTCTGAACAAACACTTACTGCAAAATGTAGTTTGGCTGACCTAAGTGTCTGAACTACAGAAATGTATGTTGCTTACGGTCTCTTTTCCCCAGTGCTGGGGGTGTCAGGGAAAAGGTGATTTGCGCTATGCTCACTTAGAAAACATCAGAGAGATCTGCAATAACAATGCAAATGTTAAGTTACTTTCATGAGATATCTACCTTGCTCCTCTTTGAATCCTACATCATTTTGTGTCCCTGCAGAAATGACCGATCCTTTTACTTGCATCTCCTTCATCCCATATTACAGTGACAAAACGGCATCTACTCACTTAAACATACGTAACCAGGCATATACATTCATCACATGGCACGACTCAAAGCTGCAGCAGTTCATTCCCGCTTGTGAATGATGTGAAGTGACACAGAGGTTGTTATCTCACTGTGGCACAACAGAAAATGTAAAAGTCAGTAATTTAGTATGATATAACGATTTTTCTTCTAAACACCTGCTAGAGGGATGAGCTAATATCTTGACCAAGGCCAAATAAATAGCGCAAGTGTGAATTCCTCTTAAAAACGATTTACTCAGATCGCAGTGGCACCCATCCTGAAGAGGAGCTGGACAAGATTCTTCCAGCGAAATCACTGTGATAGACGCTGGCGTAGAAAAGCAGACCCATAGGAAAGTTCCGTTAAAGGGCAGCATTAGCAACCAGAGTAAATGGATATTTACACATGTTTTAAGTACAGGTGGGCAATTAGTTTGCTAACAGATCCTCCTGTTCTTCAAAGGAGAAGCAGAGCCTGTTAAGTCTAGGAAAAGGATATTAAGTAATGTCTAAAGGAGCCCTAGACTCCAGGAAAGAAAGCTCTTACAGAACTAAAAGCACAGGTTTCTCTCAGTACAAACGCAACAAAACAAAGGCAAAATTTGCAGCTGGGGCACTCAGCTCCCACAATTATGAGCGTTTCCCCACGCATCTCCGACCCCTTACATCATTACATTTACTTTTATTCAAGCAATTGGTCTTCTACACATAACAAAAAAAAAGCCTTGGTTACCCTCTCCCCCAGAATCCAAAAGCAGACCTTTTTTCTTCAAGCATATGCAACACAGAAAGCTTACTTGCTCAAAACACTAACTGTACCTTCTCCCCCTGCCTCCCTCCGCCCCACACGCACATTAGGGACATGCTGCATCCATGAAAGGAATATTTATGTATGTGCCTGTTTAGTGGAATATAACCCAGGAACCATTACACAACTTCTCATAACCAGAACCCTTTTGTGAATAAAGTTTACATAGAAATTCATAGAATACATTCAAAATCATTACATTAAATACCAAATGGAGCATCTAAACTGAGGAAAACTACTTAAGCAGCCTTCCTTATAAGAGGATGTACGCTAATAAATGAATGCATCAAAACAGCCAGAAAAGCAGGAGGCACAGGATACAATTAACCTCCCTAACACTGTTGGGAAAGAAAAGTCACTGAACCACTCTAACTCCCATTTACTTCAGCTTAAACTTTAAGGACTTCCACAGGGAACGCAAAAGTGGAACCTGAGGTACAAAAGATACTCTGTTGAAGTCTAACTTCTGAGCCGCCCGTGACTCGTTTCAGGGCCAGCAGCTAGTCTCTTCCAGTTTTGCAGAGTGCCAGGCCAACAAGTCAGCTTGATGAACAGCGTACGCTTCTGTTGCCTTTTCTAAAGGCACACTTCTTCCTGGCCACATGTGCGACAAACTGCCTTCAAAGGCACAAATACAGATAGAATGCCGGCCTCTTCAAAGCACTTTATCCTCCTCCCTTCTCCCAAATCCTGACATGCTAGCCCAGTGCTGTTAAAGGAGCCAACAACAATCTGTATTACCTTTATTTTTCTCTCAATGCTAGGAGATGCTGGAAGGATAGCACCTCAAAGTTCAAGAGCAATTTTCCCAGGATGCCATGGAAACCAAGCAGAAGTAAAATATTTATTTCTTTTCTTGTTTGTTGTCCATATGGCCTGTTCAGATGCAGATCCTATCACGGAGTCTTTACTCTCTGTTCCAAGTCAGGTGGAGATCAGCCTGCAGACTTGTCAGCTTCTAAATGGCAAGGTCAAGCACCACAGAGATAGTGCTCAGGACTGAGAACTAAAAGGCATGCAGTACAGCTCAGCCCCACTGAAGAGTCAGCGGGGAGCTGGTCACAAGTCTCAGGCTAGAGACTGAAGACAGGGAGCATGCAAAAGCAGCCTATGGAAATCATGAGCCAACAGCTTTGCTGGGAAACTTGCCCTACTGTTCCCCAATCTCAACGTCACACCACGGCTTTCAGTAGCTGCAACTTGTATCTCAAACTCTCAAGCAGTCTTGCTGGAGATCAGATGAACCACAACACAGATTTACTCCCCCCGGGCACGTGTTCAAAAAAAGCCATCAAAACCAGTGACTTCTAGGTGCCCTGCATCTAGTGAGGATAAGAAGTGTCCGACAGCATTCACAATGGCAGCTCCCCAGAGACTAACCAGCCAGGGGAAAAAAACACCACCACCACCAAGATTATCACGTGGACCCACAGGCTCTGAGGATGTGGATGTTTGTACTTTAAGACGGCACTCTTGAAATGGTAACTTGGAACTCCTACACTGCTTCCATTTGTTACACTATTGTATGCAATAAAGGTTTTCTGATCACTGTACTTCTTGCAGTTTCTCACAGTATCTTCAGAAATGTAAATACAGCACTTCAACCATTACAGAAGTTTGCAAGCTTGAAAATCCCATAGCTGGAAGTACAACATTCATTACACATCCGAGCAAACTCATGTTAAAGAGAAGTTATCTGTATTTCATCTGTGAACATCACATCTGAAAATGTCTTTGGATTTTCTGACAAAAGCTTTCCAGAGAACACAAGACCATCACCTCCTGAAAGAAGTAAAGGATCAAAACCCTATTATTGGAGTAAAGGAAGCATAACAAGGAACACACGCTCCAAAAATGTCCATTTAGGAAAAGAATCAGAGCTCCAATCAGCTAGTGAGATGTTGCACCACATCATGTAGCAGGCAGCTATGAAGCCAGTTGTGGTCGGCAACTCAGTCTAGCTGAGAAGCCACCAGCTGTCCTCTACTCTCACTATACCATGCTTATGAAAACAATCAATCAAGCAATGCCTTTCCAATATTTAAATTCCCACTGAAATGCTCCAACTAAAGAGACAGATGACTAGCATGGTCTTCCAGATCAGGAAGAATGTCAAGCTGTTAAATACCTGTTACTGACAAGTTACGTAAGGAATGAACGACCTAATAGACTCACCTCAATTTCATTTCACACCACATGTGGTTACTTTTTCTTTTTTGTATTAGTAAGCAGTATCATGCAGTGGGTTAAAATGACACCCAATGCACTTTCACAGATGAACGTTCTGTATCATCCTTAACAGACCTAAACAGACTCAGAAGTATCAAAGGACAAAGTATCTTCACAGGAAGACATATCCATCACAATACTGCCTGCTCTATCCACAACAAAATGGATCGTTAACAGCAGATAGCAATCTCATAGAAGATCATACTTTCAAGAGACATAAACAGAGCTTGGCATACACATTTCAGGACTAGCACCAGACAGACATGAAAAAATGACCTTTAGCTCAAGTTTCCTAACCACTATTAGTCATAGTAGGTGCGGTGAAAGCTTTTCCCACCAGATAGCAGGTACAGCTACCAAGGGCTAAGTCAAACAATTTTTCTCAAGTAGTCCGTCATCTTCCAAGTGGGTGAGCGGCTGATGCTACCGCATGAGTGGGCTGTTTTGCAACTGATGGACAGCTGAAAAAAGCTGTGACATTTTTGCTCAACCTTCTCAAACTGGGCGGGTATTTGGGGGAGTGAGGGGGAGGGATTAGCTCTGCAAGACATTTATCTTGTCCACATTCCTTGAAAAATATGCTAACTTGGCAAAAAGATTACTCTTAGAAGTAATCTACAGGATCTTTTAATACTTCATTTCAAGCTGATGCCACCCCTGGACACCTTCCCCTGTGAACTACACACCCATCTCAAGAAACCCAGGAAGACAAGTGATCACAGGACATATAATGTAACTTTATCTGTAAGTGCTCAATGAAGGGAAGCCTTCACATCATGCCAGCCCTCTTGCAGCCCAAGCCACGTATACCTAGCAGAAAACAGGTGAAACAGAGAATACATTGAACTTGATCCACGTCCAACCCAGAGACTCTCTCTAAAGATTAGGGATATGAAAATTCCCAGGAACATCAAGTAGTATATAACTAAGGCCTGCAGTGTTTCCTGCAAGACATTTCAAACAAAGTCAAGGTTTGAGCCATAGAGGAAGTTTCCCCAAGCAACGTACTGAGGAAGAGAACTGAATGGTACTTTGGCTGTGACTGTTATATCATTTTGATAAATACGCAAATACAAAAAAATTAAGCCTAACAATGTTACCTTCACTCACAGCCACGCCCCTATTACAAGAAATACTAAAGAAAATTCACAACTAGCAAGGAAACCACAAAAAGGCTTGAAGAGTTCATAGAATCACAGATTGCAAAAGAACTCTAAGATCACTGAGACCAAACATCCACCCAACACCACCATGCCCACTAAACCATGTTCCAAAGTGCCACATCTACACTTTTTTTGAACCCCTCCAGGGATGGGGACCTCCACCACTGCCCTGGGCAGCCTGGTCCAATGCCTGACCACTCTTTCAGTAAAGAGATTTTTCCTAATATCTAATGTAAACTTCCCCTGACGCGACTTGAGGCCATTGCCTCTCATCCTATCAAGAGTTTCAGTGTTCACATACCAGAAAGCAGTGTTTTATTTTTAAATTTAGCTTAGCATGTTTGCTGAAATATTATATTGCCTTATGTGCTGAGCAAAGGCAAAAAATCAAGAAAGGAACTTAATAGCCAAGGTACCTAGCTACAGGCCTCCGCCCTCCTCAAGCCCAAGACACAGTACAGGACCCCGCATTAGATACTGTTGACAGAAAATCTGAGTATGCAGGGAACACCGTTAGAACAAGAATCAAAGTCTATTTTCTAAGCTTCGCTGCCTAGAGCTAGACAGAAAGGAAGCATTAAGATTACGGACAAGTCCTGAAGTCTTTGGCATCTTGCTCATGATCCACACCCAGAACACGCATCTGAAGACGATGCCCACAAGCAATTGCCTCACATGCAATTGCTTAACAGTTTAAGTGCTTTCCCAGGACATCCAACAGTTTCTTTTCCTCACTCCACCTAACAGGAATCAATCCTGATCTACCACCATCTGCCCTCTGCTGAGGTCGCAGTTGCCCTGCTCTCCCTCACTGTCCTACCGCAGCCAAAAAGATGGGAGTTTCAAAGGCTTGAGGACCATTAGCATTCAAGAAAACGGTTATGTGGCTTCTCGCTGCGAGGAGAGCCGCTTAAATTACTTCTTGGAATGTCTGTGGTTATTGGCTAAAACGTTGAAGAGTTCCCACATGATGAACAAACACGCTGACACCGGGCTCCAGTAAAAATATCTTCCTGTCATTGAACACACTATTACAGCATTTTTGCAATGGCTGTCACCAACGCAGCTTGCAATGGGCACAATCACTTTAGGAGGCCTTCTGTACTCTATTCATCTAATTGAGACATACAAGGAATAGCAAAACATTTGTTTTTTTGGTTACTAACTGTGCTTAGACAAGGCATCAGTCTGCAAGACAGGTACATGGGACACAAACAGAACATTAGACATTCCAAGTTTAAATACAAAGGAACTAAAAGGGTATTTTCATTACTAGCTTTGTGGAATTCATCAGAATCGACACACTTGAATTCTTTCCCTGACATGGCTGTTGAGTTTATATTCGAGTTCCCCCCACCATAACAGAAGTGGAATTTATTACAGAAAGACAGTAACGAACTGTCAATAAGCCGTGGTGATTGGAGGCTGCTGTAGGCTTACACAAACGCAGTAAGGTTCAGAAGCTGCTCTTGGAAAATGTAGTTGGAGTCCATGAAATTAACATTTGAGTTGTCTATTAAAAAGACTTTCAACCAAACATCTGCAAGTCAAACACCATTTCAAACCCAACTTTCCATGCCACAAAGCTGCAAGATTCCACATTGGTTGATATCAGCCTTTCTTTGTGTTTATAACTTCAAAACAACAGCATGAGTTAAAATTATTTCAAGTACCAAACAGAGGAACTTGACTTGCAGCCTCCCACAAAACTAAGAGGAAGTAAAGACCAGTTCTGGGATGTAACTCAGCAATTCAACTAAACAGTAACTCTGAAATTCTGCATTTAGGCAAAATTCAAGAGTTTGCTGCTTTTGCACCAGGCTTCTCTCTATCCAGTTCCCTAGAAAAGACAACTCAAGTATCCAAACAAATGAGCAGTTTAACGACAATTACAGGCAAAGACTTGGCATGAAAGCTTTCAATTCTTGACCCACTGAAACTTGCTTGTAGGATTCAGAACAAAAAGCCACAATTCGGGGTATCTTTTCTGAACAAATGCTGAACTCAGATTACTGTGCAGCACTTGTCCAAGGGGATTTCCCCAGTCTCATGGTTCTTCTGCCAATTTTGAAGCATATGCAGTGAGATGTGAACTTACTCCAGCTCTCGATTGTTCTCTTGTATCCTGCTGGTCTGCTTCAAACAATGCAGCATGGCACAAGCCAACGAAAGCTGCTCACGATGAGACTACAGCACTGTATACTGTAAATTTTAGAGCTTTTCCACCAATCAGAACTGCCACCATGTCAGAGTAAGTGAACAGAAACAAGTAGTAAACAAGGCATGGAAAATTACTTTTATTCAATTAGCAGGTGTAGATGACAAGCAGGATTAAATCAGTAGGGAACCTGTTAACTAGCTATTAGTGTTCAAAGCCACAGCAGTAAAAGAACTGCAGTATGTTGTTTATCCTATAAATTCTTCCTACACTAACAGCCTGAGCTACCCAATTGGGAAGTTTCTCCTGCAAAATTGCTCTGGTTGTCATAAAACATTCACACTAGTGAAAACAGCGCTCAGGTGTTTTGTTACAGTACCAAGAAAACTAAATTGGCTGACTTCTACAAAAGAAGAATATAATGAGGAGTGGAATCTTCGCCGCACTGAATAGCTGGCCTGATATAAAGACACTAATTACCACAGTAAGCCAGGGAATACTTTAGCATTGACTTGGGCTGACTAAAGCCCCATTTCCTTTATTGGAGGAAAAATAAGTACTGTTTATGAGATAATTCAGGGCTCAATATTGACAATGAAGTACAGTCAACATATTTTTCCTGAGTGACCAACATGACTTCTTAACAGTAGCATAAACTGTCAGACACAGCTATTATTCTTCCTACTTAGAGCTTTGTACAGGGATGCACTGAGCAGGTAAGTCGCTACAGTAGCTATTTTTCATTTGCTTGAAATTCAACAGCCCCAGCACTGTTTGTTAACCTGACAATTAATGGCATATCAAAATGAAGCAAGCTTTAACACTTATTTTTTATTCTGACTCTTCCTGCTTCTTACCATTAATGCGATCCTAATGAGGAGCAACAGTAACTTGAAGATAAAGAACTTTCACAAATTTGACACTGTCTCCCATAACATCCTCATAAGCAAGCCTGGGAAGTGTGGGCTGGAAGAGTGGTCAGTGAGGTGGATTGAGAACTGGCTGAAAGGCAGAGCTCAGAGGGTTGTCATCAGCAGCACAGGGTCTAGTTGGAAGCCTGTAACTAGTGGTGTCCCTCAGGGGTCCAGTCTTGTTCAACTTCTTCATCAGTGACCTGGAGGAAGAGTTAGAATGTACCCTCAGCAAGTTTGCTGATGACACCAAACTGGGAGGAGTGGTGGATACACCGGCAGGCTGTGCTGCCATTCAGCGTGACCTGGACAGGCTGGAGAGCTGGG
>Ga0065711_1043068_pt1 | contig 14960 bp, 11 predicted proteins | sample Hoacrofraction12_FD_59098 | JGI IMG/M metagenome (GOLD analysis project Ga0065711, IMG submission 59098) | Hoatzin crop microbial communities from Cojedes, Venezuela - Epithelial fraction 12 v2 (version 2) | ecosystem: Host-associated > Birds > Digestive system > Esophagus > Crop | place... | reverse complement strand
TGGGCCCCTCACTACAAGGAGGACATTGAGGGGCTGGAGCGTGTCCAGAGAAGGGCAGCGAGGCTGGTGAGGGGTCTGGAGAACAAGTCTGATGAGGAGCGGCTGAGGGACCTGGGGCTGTGCAGTCTGGAGAAGAGGAGGCTGAGGGAGGACCTTATTGCTCTCTACAGCTACCTGAAAGGAGGTTGTAGTGAGGCAGGTATTGGTCTCTTCTCCCAGGTAACTAGTGATAGGACGAGAGGCAATGGCCTTAAGTTGCATCAGGGGAGGTTTAGATTGGATATTAGGAAAAATTTCTTTACTGAGAGAGTGGTCAGGCATTGGAACAGGCTGCCCAGGGAGGTGGTGGAGTCCCCAGCCCTGGAGGTGTTTAAAAAATGTGTAGATGTGGCACTTCAGGATATGGTTTAGTAGGAATAATGGTGTTGGGTGGATGGTTGGACTCCATGCTCTTAGAGGTCTTTTCCAACCTATGATTCTGTGATTGTATGATTTTTGTTGTTTTTTTGTTTTGTTTTCTCCTATAAATTCTGTTTTTAGGTGACATATCTGCAGGTGATAAATCTAAGAAAGGGGTGAAGCGAAGGAGAATTACAGAAGATAGTGGTGAAACAGCAAAAAGGAGATCTGCTAGAGTCCGGAACACCAAATGTAAAAAAGAGGAGAAGGTTGACTTTCAAGAGCTGTTGGTTAAATTCCTTCCATCCAGGTACAGTACAGCAGTAACTTTCGTTATGAGAGTATGAAGAGCTAAATCTCGGAATGTGCTTCCACTGTTAAAATATGCCCAACATGCCATGTTTAGGTTTCACTTAATAATGAGGATTTTGTTGATGTTATGAGGTTTGCCCCACTTTCCTGCAGATTAAGGAAATTAGATCCAGAGGAGGAGGAGGACCCTTTCAATAACTATGAGGTGCAGTCAGAGATCAAAGAAGAGAATTTCCAGCATGTTGGACCACATCGAATGTCATTTGATTCTACAACATTTATGGAATCTGGTAATCTGTGTTTCTTCCGTATTGTGTGCTTCATTTTCTGTATTTTCCTATCTTTTATCTAGAATATACAAAACTATATGGTATTTTTAGAAGTATAATTTATGGCATAGAAATATCTCAGTTGGTAAGAGGTGTGATTTTTTTTTTAAGTCTTGTGGGCTGCTTAATTACTGTGTGCAAGAGCTCTGTTGTGTGGAGTTTCCCATTTAAACAGATTGGAATATAGGAACTTAATTCTGCCTATATGCAGCACAGGAGAACTGCTGCAAGATTATTGCATAAAACACTCTTGAAGCTTACTTACTTCAACTTATGGTCTGCCTCGACCTTAAACACATATGGCCTTGTGTTTATCTGCTTTCTAGAAAAACAGGATGTTCATGAATTCCTGCTGGATAACCTGAATAATGGTGGGATCTTAGAGCTGATGATGAGATACCTAAAAGTCATCAGCCAAAAGTTCCTAGTGAAGTGGCCTCCTGGCTTGTGTGAGGTGGTCCTGAGTATCTATAATAGCTGGAGAAAGCATAGTAGTAGTCTTCCCAATCCCTTACTGAGGGACTCAAGTAATCAGCATATCAAGGTAATGAAACACTTTCCTTATACATCTGTTTCTTTGTCACACTGTTGCTTTCTGTGTGCTGAAAGTACCTAACTGAAATCCAGCAATTAGATGCAGGTTTTGCTTAGCTCTATCCGGGAGCTACTTGTCCTAGCTGTTACATCTTTCATAAACTGTGCTATACTGCAGCTTATGTAACCGTTCCTGAGCTCCTGAATATATCTGGGTGGTACTATATGCAAGTATACCCTGTACATAATGTGCGTGTGTATGTACACAGACAGATATGCATAGAGAGGTAATATAAATATTACAGACTTAAATGTATTTTACTCCTTTACTCTGTTGTTGCTCCTTCTTTTTCTTCCCTCCCTTTGCTTCTAATATGACAGAAAGTTTTGTTTTGTCGTCAGGTTAGTAGAGAGGGTACTGTGTTCACATTGGCTGATTCAGGGTTAGCATTTCTTCTTTAAATAGGGTAAATACAGTTTAGTTATAAAATAACCTGCAATTTACAGTAAAAAAACAGTCAAACAAAACCACAAACATCCCAGCATCACCATTTTATTACCTTCATAAATCAGTAGATTTCACAAATGCAAATAGAAAAAAACATAAGTTAATTCAATTAATGTTAAACGGAGTTGGTGGTGCAAGATGGATTATAAAACCAGTGCTAGTACTTCTTGTCTACTGAGCCTGCCTATGTTGTCTTTTCAATGTTAGCAATATATATTCATTTGTAAAGTTCTTTATTTGCCGTTAGGATGACTGCAGTGTAAAATATTTTTCAGGTTGACAGTGTTTCTACGTTTTTGCAAATGAAAAATGAATTCCGAAAACTATGTTCCATTGACTTAGTTTACAAGACAAACAAAAGTATCACTATATAGCAGATGTTAATTTTTTTATAAATCCTGTGACTTTGGTATATCTGTATATTTTTCATGTATACATACCCTTTTTTAAACAAATGTAAATATATTTGTAAATGTATTCCCTTGGTTCTCACTGCATAACTGTGTGCTTGTAGGTAAAATTTTAAAAGTCAAGATTTTGTAGCTTTATTATTAAAAATCACTGTCCTCATGCTTGTCTGTTCTTTTTCATCCTTGAATTTATTTTAAACTTGATCTGCAAGCGATCCTGAGTGTAATAAATTTGGGTTTTGAAGACTCTAAAGGGCTATTCTAGTAATGTGTATGGATTTTTAAACCTTTTCTGCAAGCACCTGGTTTTTACATCTGGACCTGTAGCCCTTATTCCTATGAAAGTAATCAGAAAATAGTATATTCTTTACTGCACAAAACTACCTGGCAGAGATCCATGGTGTTGTGATTTTTGATATACTCCTGAACTTTGTCCAGCAAGCATCAATAAGCGGATAAGACTACAGTACATACTCAGTCTCATGGAGATAAATACTGAAAAAATTATAGGCTGTAGACTTTTTATTTCTCAAATATCAGTACTACTGTGTTCTGAATATAAGCTTTTAGCATGATTGAGAAATTTAGTACAGTTTTATTTCAGTTAGATACAAAAATAAAGATGTCACTTTTTTCTAACATTAGGCAATGCTGTTCTGGCTACCTTCTTTTATGAGCTGATTTTTTTTTTAATTTTTAGATGCTCCTCCTAAGTTTTGTTTCGTGCCTGTTGATTTGTAGATGCTATTATACACGCTTAGATAGAGGAAGAAGTAGTTATAATTTGGGTATGGAAATCCCAAGAGGACAAGTGGAAGATTTTCTTTGAAGTAAATTGCAAATATAGTGGTGGGTTTTTTAATTCTTCTTTTAATGTATTTCATCCTGTATACTCTTTGTTGATATCTCTGTACTTTTTCTAAAGGATATGATGTTGATGAGCCTTTCTTGCATGGAACTGCAATTAGATCAGTGGTTACTGACAAAAGGGAAGAACTCAACAGGTGAGAACTCGATGTTACTTTCTTCTGACTCTAAAAATACTCTAGAAATGTGAAGAAATGTTTGCAGGAGTTCATTGGATTTTTGAGCTATTTTTTCTTAATGAATATCTTTCAGATCTGTATTTTATTGGTCAATCAATTTTTTGCCTTAAAGTAGAGCAGTACTTTTGAAATACTAGTATGTGGGACTCTTTTCGTGGATGCTAGTAACTTTACAATAAAATGTAGTTAATTCATTTGCAGTTTCTCCACGAAATTGCCCTGCTGCCTCTGTGAATGGAAAGTTTGGTCCTGACTTCCCAGGAACTCATTTCTTGGGAGACCTGTTGCAGCTGTCATTTGCATCCTCACAGCGAGATTTATTTGAGGAATGCTGGATGGAGTTTGTTACTCGGGTGTATTGGCTGAAAGCTCGCTTTCTAGCACTGCAGGTTTGTTTTACTTTTGTTTAAACAAATAAAGCTTTTCCCAAACTAAAATCAATGTTATTCAGAGATGGTACAGCTGATTTGGGAATCTTGGCTCATTTAAGCATGTGGCTAAAATCTGCTCAAAACATATAGTAATTTCGTTTTACTTTTTAATATCATTAACTATCCCTACGGGTAGAGGTGGAAATGAAGTAGGAGGTCTCACATGCTAAGCTAATATTCAGATATACCTAATATGTAAGCCTTTGTTTAAATTAGCTTGTGTTCAACTTAAAAAAATATATAAAATATATATATATATAAAATATATAAAATTAGTTATTTGGAGTAGTAATATGCAGCTGCAGAACGGATTTTTTGGAACGTGGAGTAGCAGGCAGTGCAAAATGCAGCTTTTGACTGAAGCAGACTCTAGGTTTAACTACTCTGCTCTGCTTTTTCAAGATAGTATGATTCTTCTGTTGGAGACATTTAATTTAATGTGCAGATTTCAAAGCAGAGGGTTTTAAACCTATCAGTAAGGGAATAATTTGAAAGAAATGTCATTTGATCCCAGACTTTTTTTTCTTTCCCTCCAAGTGTTGCTTCCTCAGGACATCAGAGAGTTTGATGTATCTATTATCCTTAAGTCAATTGTCAAGTAATAATGTGAGTCAGTTTCGTAGGTGTGATCTAACTAGTTCCTTCCATTTTTTAGTTTTTGCATCTAAGGATTCCTTTCTAATAAATTCAGTTAAGGAAAAATAAGAGTTTCTATATGGTTACTGCCATCTTTTCATTAGATATGGAGAGTTACATTTTGCCTGTGCAGCTTGTGCTCCTCTCCTGACCACTCAACTTCAGTATATACTTTAGTTGGATAGAGTAAGTAGAATACATTCACTTTGCAGAATATGTTTCTTGACTCAGTGTTTTTATTTGCTCAAATGGAAGAGTTATTTCTACTGTTTTACTCTTCCACGTTTTTGAACAAAAGGGATTGTAGCAATCCAAATAAATCTTCCAAATTTATGGAAGCTGAATTCTATTTCTCTGATTTGTTTTACCTGTTATTAAAGTCACTGGTAAGATATACTGCCTTTTTTTTTTTAGTTTGAGATTGACAATTGGATTTGTTTTTTATTTGGGAAGATGTGTAGTAATCACACTGGCAGTGCCTGCATTGAGGTTAAACATTTTCTACATGCTTTAGAAACCCTTGCTGCAGACAGAACTCTAGGGTTTGGTTTTTTTTGTTTTCCTCTCTACTGTTTCTGTAGGGAGACATGGAACAGGCACTTGAAAACTATGATATCTGCACTGAAATGCTACAGAGCTCCACTACAATGCAAGCTAAAGCTGGCAATGAATGCAGCATCGTAATACGGTTACCTAATCTACATGTTGATTCTGTTGTTTCTTTAGAAGAGGTAAGAATTAATTTGCAGGTGTATTCTCCCCACTCCATCTCTCTCAGTTTCAAAGGTCATCTATCAGTGAGCTCTTTTGTGATGGAAGTGTTTGTGATGTTAAAGCCATCATCTCCTTTTCAAAAAGACACCTTTTGGATCTGTTGGTCCTGTACAACTTAAGATGGCTTTTATGCAAAATAGAAATACTAGAGCAACTGCATGTAGAACAATAGATTATTAGACTAGTGTTCTATTTTGTGTACTTAAACATAAATTTCACCGTTGCTTAAATGAGCTATTTACTTCGGCAGTCTTGTTTTCCACCTAACGATTTGCATGTACTTTTAAACAAAGGGATGTCCATCTTCTGTCTATTACTGGTTTGGGGGATGAACTCCAACACAGAAGATGCCATCTTCACTTTGAAGTCCATCTGATGGATGTATTCTTGCAGTGTAGAAATGTGTGATTTGGGGATTTGAGGCAAAAAAGTTTAAAATCATTATAGCACTAAAGTCATATACTACATAATAATTAAAAATCCTTGTTCCTGGTTGATATTCCTGGATGTAGCTGTAGAGTTCACATAGCTTTACAGCTAAACTGCTAGCAGAAATGTCAGTAGTCAAATGTATGTGAAGACAAAATGAAAGTTGGGTTGTGCCATCTGTGATGTTTGCAGATTGAAAAGAACCTAAAATCTCTGGAGAGATGCCAGTCTTTGGAAGAGATCCAGCGACTGTATGAGGCAGGGGATTATAATGCAGTTGTGCATCTGCTTCGTCCAACATTATGCTTTAATGGCTATGGCAGAGCGAAACATCTGGAATTTGTAACATCCATACCAGAGAGACCAGCACAGCTGCTTCTCTTGCAGGTTTGTTTTTTTTTCTTAGATCTTTTTTTAGTGAAAAATTAAGACTTATTCCTGAAAACAGGATGAAAGGCTTTCTAGAATGGGTGTTAATGGTTAACCAGTCTTATTTACAAAGTAAAACGTGGACAAATCTGTAAATTGTCTGAACAGCATTGCTTTATCGACATTGTTAGCAATATGCCAGCTTTTGCTAACTGAGGATGTGGCTAAAGATATAAGATGTCTGAGGCCTACATGAAATGGCCAGAAAAATTATATATTCAAATAAACTTGAGTCATTTGCAGAGACATCTCATGGATGGATTCATGCTATCTGCATCTGCTGTGAGTACTTCCTACTTCTGCTGATGTTGACTATATGGCGATTTACAACCGTTCTGAAACTTAATAGTTATCTATCATATGAATGTTTTTTATGATGTAGTGTATCTGTCCTGCATGAATGACAAACTGTTGATAGATACATCCAGGATAATTGCTATAGATTTAGTCCATTTGACACTATGTAAATAAGTGTACAAATGAGCTGAGCTGTAGGAACAATTTGAGCCTGTCAGGTTCTCCAGGGAAGAAAAAGTTTTCATAAAAAAAGACTGATGCTTTTTGAACTGGCGTGAACCAAATCCTACAGCCTCCATGCCATCTTGTGACCCAGACTTGGCAAAGTAGAAAGAAGCAGGAGGATGTTGCTATAATGCTAGCCTTATAGTTGCTATTTTGTTATTTATGAAGCAATAAAATGGTAGCACAAGACCATAAAGATCCAAACTCTGCTCCTCTAGGGCGTCTATTCAACTGCATATCATGAGAATTTTAGACCTACAGCCATCCTTTTCCTGAATATATTTTTTCCTTGCATCTCTTATTAAAGCATAAAGATTGTGATGATTTTTTTTGAAATGTAGATCCTACTTATTTATTTCTCACCCAGGGTCCGTGCACCTCCTATTGTCTTTTTTTAATGTGGTATTGAAGGTGTTCTTTTATGGTTTCATTGAAGTAACCACAGTAACTGTATATAGTGTATTACGTTCTCCTGCTGTGCATTTAAGGTTTAATATAAACCCTTTGTCCTTATAATAGATTTTTCTCATATTTACGTTCCCTAGGACTCCCTGCTCAAACTGAAAGATTACAAGCAATGCTTTGAATGCTCAGAAGTTGCCTTGAATGAAGCAATTCAGCAAATGATTAATATGACAGCAGCCTCTGCTAAAGAAGAGTGGGTTGCTACGGTAACACAGCTGCTCGCAGGAGTAGATACTTCATTATCATCAGTCAACAGCATCCTGAAAGACTCTTCTGTAACACCAAGCCTTGTTCGATTAACAAACAACCTGATTCAGGTAACCTGTTCACTTGCATTAGGAAAGAGCTATTGTCTGCTCCAGACCTTCAGACATGATACAGCTTCTGTGTCTGAATTGCCACCCACTCACAGTGACATTTGGGTTACATTTTTGTTGGGGGAAGGTCAGGGGAGGATGAGCATTACCTTCATAGTCTTCATTTTCACTGCGTTATGTAGGAGATACACTGGGCACATGTGTGCTAGGATCGGTAACAGCAGGTACCTTCAGACACAAAGCTGTCTAAAATTATCAAAGAATGGTAGTAAAATAACCACAGGAACAACACTGTTTTCTTACGCTATTTGAAATGGTGATAATGCGAAGACTGATGGAGCTGGCTGAGCGCAGTTTGTAAGTTATGGCACTGATCTTGGCTGTATGTGCTTTGGGCTAGAAGACAAGATCCTGTAAGCCTTACAAACCTGGTAGCGTTGCTTGCAGGTGCTGGCCAAGTTAAAGGTTTTTCCAGTAAAAAGATGGTAATGATGAGAAGAGGGCAGGAAAAAAAGTGATGTGCGGACTGTTTCTAGCATTCAAAATACCGCCTAACTTTAGCCTTTGAAAGAAGGTACTTTCAAACCTTAAAACTACTGAATGAATATTTTTCAGTCCAGGTAACAAACACAGACTCTCAGTTCTGTTAAAAAGCTAGTCTAGTTAATGTCAAAATTCAGTGTGCTTGCAACTCTCAAATCGCTGTTTACTTCAGTAAAAGTCAAGGACCTTCACTACTCAAAATCATGCTCTCATTGGGTAAAGTTGTATGTGTGTCACTATGTTATGGAATGTAATGGAATTCTGGAGAACAGAATATTCATTGTAGTATCTTAAATGGTTTCTGTAGTAATAATAGAAATTATTCTTTTTCTACATAAATACCAACAGAAAAATTCTTGTATGTGTGAAAGAATATGTGAAAAGTGTAGGACTTCAGAAATTTCTGGTACTGTGGCAATAAAATGGGCAAATTGTCTATGGGAAATGCTAGGACAACAGTTCTGTGACACAGCATTGTGTTGTGCAGAATTTATTAAGTTACATCATTTATATAGCATCTGCTAATGATTCTGGTTGGTCTTTAACAGTTGTAAGACCTAGTAAAGAATTCAAGAATTCTTTTAACAAAGTTCCTTGTCCTTGCTGGGTTGTAGATAAATTTCTTGTGCAGTAATGAGGCCGACTAACACTAAGAATTTATGCTGCGCATCTTCTTGTTTGTACGTGGTATTAACAGAGAGATAACTAGCTGGAAAATGACAATGCAAGAGGAATGCCAGGGTGGGGAAAATGATCTTCTACCCTTCCTAATACCAGTTGATCTTACTTTAGGACTTCTACTGCCACTCATTGTGCGAAGCAGAGACTCAACTTTAGATTATTTTCTGAGAATATAATGCATTACCAACTCTGGGTTTTTTGGAAAGGATTCATACCTGATGTTTATTTCCTATCACTTTGTCCATATAATGTCTGTTTCTCTATTAGATAATAGACTGCAGCATGGCGGTCCAGGAAGAACCAAAAGAACCATATGTCTCCTCAGTGCTTCCATGGATTATCCTGCACAGGATCATACAGCATGAGGAAGATGCTTTTCGATCCCTTTGCTGCAACCAGGAGCAGCAGCAGAACCAGAGGGAAGAAGGTTGGCTAATTATTCACATTTACATATTGGAGCTGAGCTCCTTACCATCTAGCTCTGGAATATAAATAAGAAGATACTTGTTTGTTGTCTTGTCTTGCTGGCTGAAGGGGTTAGAGGGGTATGCAAACATCACTTTCTTATCACAGAGGAAACTTCTGTTTGCCAGATGAAGCATTGGCTAGTTGGATTTAACTCAGGTCTGTGCTACTTAATTTTTTGCCAACTTCTTTCTTCCAGGGAGTCCTGATACCCCCATGTTGCCTTCTTCACTCATGCTGCTGAACACAGCTCATGAGTATTTGGGAAGAAGATCTTGGTGCTGCAATTCAGATGGTGCTCTTCTCAAGTTCTATGTAAGTGTTAGTGTCATAGAGTAATTTAGGTTGGAAGGGACCTCTGAAAGTCATCTGGCCAACTCCCATCTCAAAGCAGGGAACAACTTCAAAGTTATATTAGATAGTTTATTGCCGTGCCTTCCTGTTAAAAATACACTTTTAAATCCACTTTCCTCCTTCTCCCAGACAAATGTGTGAATGTTTTAGTCAGTTTAACCTGAATAGCAAAGACTTGTTATTCCAGACCCTTGTCCATTGGTATGCTTTCTAAACAGGACTTTTTGTCAGACAATAGATGCCTTTGGATAACCAGCTGTCTACTATAAAAACATCTTAAATGAGAATTAGTAAATGATCTACCTTACCCTGAAAGAGGAAGCACTGGAGAAGTGTTAAGTGGCTATTCTGAGTACTTAGGAGAAATGTGTGCCTGTATCAGCCGCTGACCATGATAAAACTTCAGCTGAATGACTTGAGTTTTGTGGTGCTTAGCTTCTGAGGATGCTTCTTCTACTCTTTAAAAATAAGCAGAGGTAATGTTTGAAGCTAATGAAAATTTCTGGTGCTTATCAGCATTCATCCAGGTGACTGGTAATATGGTAATTTGCCTTTGTTATATATTCTTTCCTATGGTAAAGTCAGAGGTTGTTTGGGTTTTATTTTTGGTGATGAACATATAAACCTGCTTGCAGTCTGTGGCCTTTGGAAAGGGAATACCTGAAAACTGAATCTATACCCACTTCTGTCTTCTCCTTCTGTGTCTGGTAGCTCAGCCACAGCCCTGCCCTGCTTGCAGCAAAGGTTTACTCTGATTTAAATTCAAGCTTTTATTAGATATTCAAATAACATTTTTACCCTGTAAGAACTCTTAATTTTCAGCTGTCCTCTGAGAGTTAAGAGTAACAGTTCTAAATTCTCAACTGTTGAAGATGAACAGTCACCCCAAGTGTGCTAGCTAGAGAGAGAGAAAGGGAGCATGAACAATGTCAGGAAAAATAACAGACAAAACAGAAAACCTCATCTTTCCTGCTTATCTCTCAAATGTCGTGCCGGAAGTTGAGCTGTCTGTGTGGATGGAGCATGCTTCCTATCTCAATATTCCAGCAGTGACCATGGCTTTTGTCCCCCAGCCAGGAGGTAAGTTAGGCAGGACAGAAATGTCAAACTCTGGGCAAGAGGTGTGTGCCATCTCAGCAGTGCGTGCTGGTGGGTGTGCACTTCACGCTTTCAGACAGGAAAAAAAGGCAAGTGGGCTTAGCAGAGTTTGCTGGAGGAGCTGATAGCCCTGGTTCCCCACAAGCAGTGTGATCCCAGAAAGTAACCAAATCATAGCATGGAGAATGAGCCAGTTAATTCCCCAGAAATGAGTACAAAATACCTTGAGTGGAAAAATGCTGTTAAAGTGATAGCTGGTAATGTTGCATAGCTCTTCGTCCTGAGAGAGATGAGTTTCCTTGTATACCATGCCTTTATTTCCTCAGAGTTCAAGTATTTGATAAGGATTTTGCAGTTAAGCAGGTATAACACTAATAATTGATGATATTAGAAACAGAATTCTACTCAGTTATGCATAGGTGAGACGGACATGACATGACAATGTAAACTTTTGTCTTCTCCCATGTGCTGTTAATCAGCCTCAATTATATTCAGGTCTCCTTTTCTTTTTTCTCCCAGTTCAATAACACAGGGATGAAAGGGATTTAAAATAATGGACTGAAGGTGGAAAGGGAAAGGGAAGTACTTAGTGTCGTATGTAGCCACTGTAGATGTTTTCTGTTGAACAATGCTGAGTTCATCATGAGTTCACTATAAGGTACAGTACCTCCGAAGATAAGCAAAATTTAGATACTGCTAAAGATAACCATCTTGTGCTTTGAAGGATAATCTAATAATTCATATGAAGTTAAAATGCAGAAAATACTTTTTTTGAAAGCTTTTGTAAAGCATTGCATAACTTATTTTGTTCATTGTAGAGTTTTTGATAGGTTTTTATTTTTGTTCCATTGTTCTCCAGAACACAAATGTTGCTAGTTCAGGATATAGAAAGAACTTGGGTGGAAGTGCTATTTGTGCGGAAAGTGGTGGAGTGATTATCCTAGACATACCTTGTGATGTTGTCAAAGATGTTAAATGTAAAAATGGATCTGGCAGAGATGTGGATAGTTGGTAGTAGGGATGTGGATAGCTGGCAGCAAAGCTGAGCAACTTAGTACATGGCATTATTTTTTTTACGAAAAATACTGTAACTGTTGCTTTCAGATGAAGCTTGAAGTGTTTTAAATTTGTATAAAGCAAAATTAAATTTTTGAGGACATTTTTCTATATTCACAGTCTGTGAGACCAAGCTTCAAGTATTAGCGATCTTAAAGTGGAAAAATCTGGGGGTAGTCTTTGCTTTTAAAAATACGTTGAAGGGTGATTTCTTCTCAGAAAGACAAGAAATAAACATTCTCACTTATGTTCAGTAATCAAAATGATATTCAAATATCTTAATTGTGAGAACTCTTATGGTAAAGAAAAGAAAAATTAAGAATAGTGAATGTAAGAATGACAACATATCTAAGTGTTAGAATAAAAGGTTATGTTCTCTGTTTGGAAGTCAGTTCTCTAAAATCTGGCAAGTCATGGAGTTGAACTCTTGAGTGTTGATATAAAATGGAAAATAAACCTGAGAACAGTTTATTTCCTATCATAATTCCCATTGTTCCATGGACTTACTTCACTGAGAAGAATAACTGTTTTCTTCTGGTTTTTCCCTTCTGTTCTGCTTCTTGCACTATTACTTTGTTTTGTTCCTAAGATTTGAAGGAGAAGTAGGAATAGCAAGTGGTCTGATAGTACTGTACATCATTCACAACGTGAAAAAACCCATAGTGTTACTTCTTTAAGATTGCTGCTAAAATAACCCAGAGGGATTCCATATTCATCTCGTCTTAGTGATTCTATATAAGTTGCTCACTTCACAGAACTGAATTTATCAAGTGTTATGTAAAGTTTACACATTTTCAATATAGGTAAATACTATTCAACACATAAAAAAGAGTATATTTAACTGTCAGCGAGGAGAAGTCAGTTTTTAATTTTGTAGTTAAACTCGGTTATTTCTTTCTTCCAAATCACAAGAGTGGAGATTTGCAGGCCATCGCCTGTTCTCAGTTACGCATCTGGAATGCTGTTGCTCACTCACAGACCCTGCGGTGTTACCCATGTTTGGTCGTGAACCTGTGATGTATTTGGCTGTTCTGCTGTTGATAAATTTGACTCATTTGATTTTACCTGCCTTGATTTTTATTGTTTTCATGTTAGTAATGATATATAACTTCAGATATACATACAGAGTTCATCTTGAACAAAGATGATGAGAATGAAGAGTTAGTTCAGTCCTTCCCTCCCTGTGTCTGAAGGCCGTTCGTTTCTCTGTTGTTCAGATAGGTGTGTTAGATTATCTAATATGCTTCAGAAATGGATGTCTAGGCAGTACTGCTGTAGCATTATCAGAAGAAAGGAGTTACCCACTCATTGTTGGCCTTGTTAAGATTATTCCATGAGGTCTAGTTGTTACTCTAGAAAATAAATTCCGCATGGTTGAAGGAGAATATTTCGATGTGTATTGCTGTTTCCTCGCTTTAGCTTAGAAACTGAAGTGTAGTCAGCTTTTCACAGTACTGGCAGTCGGGGATAGCCTGGCTGTTGGCAAAATCCAGATAATAGGGTACTGTGGCATTCACTGGGCAGTGCTGTACAGGGATATTTCAGTGGCACTTCACAGATTCGGCTTGACTTTATTGAGGTTTATTACCTTCAGCCGCGAGAAAATCATGATTAGTTCTGCGTAGAGCTACTCAGGAATCTCTCATTTTCCCTCTCAGTGCTCCCTAGAGCTTATTAGCCACAGCTCGGTGCCAGAGCTCATCTACCTCTGCATCTGAGCAGCAGCGTGTCCAGGACAGCGATTTAGACAGCCAGGAAGGATGGTGCAGAGAGCCTGAGGGCTTCTGCAGGAGTCAGCTCTCGCTGGTAGAGCTGGAGCTAATGAACAGTGTTTGAACTGAGGCTGATTCAGTGTAGGACTACTGGATTATCTCTGCATCCTACTCTCCTCATTCTCCCTGGTATTTGGAGCATGATGCTGATACACCTGAGCTGCCTCGGCATGGATCTGCCTCAGGTCCAGAGGGCTTATTAGCTCAGGCACTGTGGCTCATGCCAGCAGCCAGCCTGTTTCCAGGCTGGAGCTTGCCCTCAGACGCTGTGCTCCTAAGTGACGAATCTAAATCATGTCTGTATAGTGTGCCTGTATCCACAGCCTGCGGAGTCTGATAGTATGCTCTGTGAACCCAGATAAACTGCAGGTAACTGGCAGCTGTGAATGTATTTACAGCTAGATCTTTGCAAATGTCATCAGGTGCTTCGAACAAAATCTTCAATTTTCAGCCTCAGAATTGTCCACTCCTTAAACTAAAATATAATATGATATTATTGAGCACAAGAATTTATTTTTCAGAGACAAGAGAGTGTTGCAAGGGTAAGGAAAGACAAAGATAAAATGGCTTGAATTATTTGAAGGGAAAGGCAGCTTCAAGAACGTTAAACAAAGGTGTGTTTTATAGACTCGTGTGCAGTGATGACCTTGGGTTGGTGAACTGTCTGCTCAAGTACGTTGTATCACTTGTGGCTGAAGGTGGTGTGCAAGAGAAGATGTTAATATGTTGTTAAGTCCTTTAACAGAAGTCAAAGTCTGAATTATTAAGAACAATTCTGGGTTACTGCCAAGAATTTAAAAGCTGAATAAGAACACAGGAGATTATTTTGAACACTGTTCAAGTGAGAATTCTGTTACTGGTGTTTTGTTTGCAGCAGTAGGAATATTATGCTTTTGTTACAGTATCCTGTGATGCTTATATCTTCCTTTCAGCTTATTTATCTACACTTCTCATAAATTTCAAACATTGTTCACAAATGGTTACAGGAGAAGTAGTGGAAATAAGGTGTCTGCTGTGACTCAAAGATGATTGCTGTGACTCAGAATTTCATTGAAATGCCTTCTAAGAATTGTCTTTACTCTTATTTTTCATAGTTTTGGCTCTTAATAAATGATACCTTGTTCTTAGCACTGATCTTTTAAGCAGAAGAGAAATAACCTCTTATAGTTAATTCCAGCACTTATAGACAAGCTTCTCCCATGTAGAATGTCAGAATTTTGCCTTGTGGTGATGCGCACTGTTTGTAGTGTCAGGAAAGCCAATCATGATGAGAAGCTTCTTGTAGCATGCATTCAAATGACACGCAAATTCGTGAAGCGTTCCATTTTTTGTGGAAGAAAAGAAGGTTATCAGGAGTAGTCAGCATGGACTCACCAAGGGGAAATCATGCCTGACCAATCTGATAGCTTTCTACGATGACATGACTGGCTGGGTAGACGAAGGGAGAGCC
>Ga0065711_1043063_pt1 | contig 14960 bp, 3 predicted proteins | sample Hoacrofraction12_FD_59098 | JGI IMG/M metagenome (GOLD analysis project Ga0065711, IMG submission 59098) | Hoatzin crop microbial communities from Cojedes, Venezuela - Epithelial fraction 12 v2 (version 2) | ecosystem: Host-associated > Birds > Digestive system > Esophagus > Crop | place... | reverse complement strand
GCACCACTGAAAAGAGCTTGGCCCCATCCTCCTGACACCCACCCTTCAGATATTTGTAGGCATTTATAAGGTCCCCTCGCAGCCTTCTCTTCTTCAGGCTGAACAAGCCCAGTTCCCTCAACCTCTCCTTCTAGGGGAGATGCTCCAGTCCCCTCACCATCCTCGTAGCCCTCTGCTGGACTCTCTCCAGTAGCTCTTCATCTGTCTTGAACTGGAAGGCTACTCTAAGGTCTCCCCGCAGCCTTCTCTTCTCCAGGCTGAACAACCCCAGCTCTCTCAGCCTGTCCTCATACGAGAAGTATTCCAGCCCTTGGATCATTTTTGTGGCCCTGCTCTGGACCCGCTCCAGCAGGTCGATGTCTTTCTTGTTCTGAGAGCTCCAGAGCTGGACGCAGGACTCCAGGGGGGGTCTTACCAGAGCAGAATAAAGGGGCAGAATTTCCTCCCTCAACCTGTTGGCCACACTTCTCTTGATGCAGACCGAGATAATGTTGGCCTTCTGGGCTGTGAGCACACGTTGCCAGGTCACATCGAGCTTCTTGCCAGCCAACACCCCCAAGTCCTTCTCCTCAGGGATGCTCTCAATCCATTCCCTGCCCATCCTGTTTTAGGCCTTGGGATTGCCCTGATCGATGTGCAGGACCTTGCATTTGGCCTTGTTGAACTTCATGAGGTTTGCACGGGCCCACCTCTGAAGCCTGTCAAGGTCCCTCTGGATGGCATCCCTTCCCTCCAGCATCTCGGCCGCACCACGTAGCTTGCTGTTGCCATCAAACTTGATGAGGGTGCACTCGATTCCACTGTCCACATCACCAGCAAAGATGTTAAACAGCGCCGGTCCCAATACCTTACCTTACCTTTCTGACTACCAAGGAAATATTTTAATGACAGATTGTTCCAGATCAGATCATCAGCCTTAATTGTACTATAGTAACTCTTTGTGTTTTCTAGCTTTTCCCACTGTTTTCTTTCATTTGAATCCAAACTTTTCATTTCTCCTATTTGAAAGGCTATTTTGGAGAGAATTCTACGTTTTGTTAAAGCAACAAGAAGTTTGGAAAATAACGTTTGTAATAAGGAATGACATATCAGCCTACAAGACTATCAGCCCAAACCAAATCCCATTGTTTGTGTGCTGAAAGATATGTACACACCTAATGCTGAATTAGGGTTTGACTCTAACATCTTTGAGAAGATGTTAAACACCTGTCCAAGGTGCACAGAAATAGTTTCCATCTGGAATGAACTGTCTTGGAAAACACTCTGCTATAAAATACCCTGGTTGGTATGAGAGGAAACATGTTAGTAAATTGTATTGAATGGGCTCATCTCCACATATGATATGGATCCATATTGAAGAGTAAGAATGGAGTACGGTTAGGAGATGAGAAGTTTTGATGACTTTGGTACTGGTATTTAATAAAATACTGTATGTTTTTTTAATTCTTGGTTAAAGTGTCATTTTAGAAACTTCAAGAAAGTCTCCATAAAGGTAGATTTTCACATATGACCTGTAAAGACCTATTCCACTGAAACTGCTTGCACAAGGTTGATCATGATGATTCTCTACTGCAATATACAATAGCAGCTTCACTCAGAGTAGTATTTGCAGTGAGTGTTTGTTTTACAAATGGACCCATGCATGCTGTGTTATGACAGGCAAGTAGTGAAAATCTCCTACTGAGGAACGCCCCTAAGCCAGAAGGTCTCCAGAATATCTGATGAGTGATCTCCTGTTGCTTTATTTGGCTCTTGCTGGTACCCATTTCATTGCTGACTGGACAAATGCCATTCAACAGTAAAATATCCTTGCCTGGAGGATTTGACACAGATGGGTCTGGTCAGATTTGGCTGTTAAGGGTAAAGAATCGAGCCCATGACCTTTTTTACTGATAATGGTATTGTGTGTCATACTTTTCACAGAACAGCTGCTCGCTGTTTGAGTTTACATTGTACTCCTATTTAATTTTTATTTCTTTTTTTGTTTTACCTAAGACTCCACATCATCATAGATAAATAGAAAATGTTCTATTAGTGTACTCAAGTCAAAGATAATACATTGTTCTGCTATGCACAGTTATAAAAATAAAATACTTCCTTACCCCTTTTTTGGGGGGACAAATACCGCTTTTTATTAACATTTGACTAATTAATATGAAGAGTATTATATCCAATCCTTTAAAATAATTTTTTGGTGATTAGATACAAAATAATTACTAATTCTATGAGACTGTTACAAAATGTTGTACAGTAACAATTACATAAATTGTCACACAATGAGGTGGTAAAAACTGGCACATCAAGCCAATTCTTTCACAGTGGTATAAAGAAATACTCAACTGAAGTCAATAATCTGATTCAAGTGAAAGGAGAATAAATTCATAACTATGCTACAATAGACCTTACATATTTAGTAATGTGGTGAATGACTAAACTCCAAAGTTTCAGAAATTCTCAGAAAGTAGTTGTTATTGATCATATTTAACATTTCATTTTTCATTCCTCTAATAATCTTTTTATCTTTGAGTAATCTTTCAAAACCAACTTTTATCATTATATATAAGTAAAACCAAATACATTCCTGTCTTTGGTATCTAAAGAGATGTGTTTTTTTTTAAATCAGGTAAGACAATAAATATGACTCCTTAAGGCCTCTTTCATAGTGGAAGTATCTCTTTAAAATCATTTATCAAATATTAACATTAAAGAAAACTGTAGTTCATTGCCATGTTTTGTTGAATGTAACGTACCTCTGTTTAGCAACCTGAAAAGGATGAAATGAACCCAGGATTAACATCTTAACTGAATGTATTAGGACAGAAAGCTGTGACTGTTGGATTGTAAAACTCTCCATCACCTCGCATCTTGGGACTCTAGTGGTCTCAATACCTGACTGCAGAAGGCAGTGATCCAGCAGCAGTAATTGAGGCGAATATCATCATATTATTCCCTCGTCCCAACCGCAAGCTGAGAATAATCTCATCTTGGAGTAGAATGCTAGAATCCCTGGCAATTTTTGGTGAATACCTCCATGAATTGCTCCCAGAATATCAGCAAGTACCTGGGACATGCAGTAAGGATCTTGTGTCTTTTGGCTAAATAGAAGAATTTAGCTCTTGAGTATGTGGCGCATAGGTCAGGAAAACAAGTCACCTCTGTAGTCAATTCTAAGCATTTACCTTACAGAGCACCATACCAGAGTTTTCGTGTGTAGGTTTACTTGTAAGGTAAAATTTAACGTCTAGGTATCAGGGTCTAGCTTAAGAGATTTCAAACATTCATGTGTGTAGTTCACTAAAAAGGCAGAGTTTTTCAAATTACTTGTTCATTATGAAATGTTTACGCAGCTCTGATGATCAGTCATTTGTTGGCAGAATTTAATCTTCAGAAATACTAGAAATATTTTTGTAAAAAAGCAGTACAAATAACTGGAATGTAAGTTGCTTCACTTTAATATCTGTACATTCTCAGGTCTAAATTGTTACCATAAAGTTGTTTTGAATTAAAACTTGGAAGTTTAAATTGAAAACTGTCTTGTATGTTGTAATCAGTTTTTGAAAAATGTAATCGTAGCACAGGATTCCATTTAAATAGTTATTTCCCATGGTTTAATTACCAGTGAAGAAGAACAGAGTGGCTAAACTACAGTGAGATTGAATTTACAGCTGCTAATGCAGCTCTAGTTCAGAGTACACTGTTGGCTGAAAGGCAGACGTGGGATCTCCCAAGGTTACGGGCTTTAAGTCTCAAAGCCTCCAACAGATTACTTCCTGCGTAACCACACATTCCAAAGAGCTCAGAGGCTTGACTTTAAAACAGAAATAAGTATACCTCAGAGAAGACACCAATACATGATATTCAGAAAATTTCAACATTAAAACCGATACAAGGATCAACATCTGTTCAAAGAAAAATATTCCTAGCTTTTTTCTACCCAGACATTTCCCATGTGAAAGATATGTGAGTCTCCTGGTTCTTAAGACCTCTAATAAAATTCCAAACCCAGATATATAGAAAGAAGGCTGGAGATACAGAGATAGTCAGACATTTGTAGGCATTATGAGAGATACATAGAGATGTCTATGCATCTCTGATTATCCGTGTCTTCAGACTTCTCTGATCCACTAACAGTAGTATGTTTTAATGCTATTTCAACAGTTCATTATGACATAACATCCTTATTGTTCCCTTCATTTAAGATCACATAGGCAATTGCCACAGTGATTTGTAAGATGATGAAGGGAACACAGTCTGCATTATGTTACACAGTTCTCTATTGGCCAGGATCAGAGTAGCTTAAAGGAACTATCAAGTAGATAGATCTCTTTTCACCTGGGGTTACCTTTTGCTTATAAAGGAACACATACACCTTCTTAAAAAAAAAAGTTTCCATAAGCTGAAGAGAGAGTGTCTGTCAGATAAAAGCACTGCAGCTGCTGAATATGTTTTTATATATTAAAGCATTTTAAGATTGTGGGTGTGTTACAAGTAAATGATTTAACTACATTCAGCTGTCCTGTAAGTTGTTTGTGATTACTGATTTTGCTTTTCAAATGAACATAATAAAGTTCTCAGTGTAGCCCTTTCAAATGCAGCAGCAATGCTGACTCTTCAGTACTTGATAGTTCAATCACACAGGATATCTTCATATTCAAGTGAGGGAAAAAAAATAAAAAAGAAAGATAGAGGCAGCCCAAGGTAATGCCTGGTATTATTAGTGGCTCAAATTCATTTGCTTTGCAATGATAGCTCCAGTCTTTGAAAAATTTTTGTATTTTTAATCATATCTCTGGAAGTAGTCACAGCTTCAATATTTATGTAAGTCTGTAAAATGTTTCTTTCATATGTTGATAAATTTTCCCACATAGTCTAGAATAAGTGCTTCTTTCTAGTCAAAAACTGTATCAAAATATCTTGTCCCAAACAAGCAAGATGCTCACACTGCATAAAAGAACGTAAATTTTACAAGTGTCAGAGAAAGTTGATTTGACAGATACTCCGATCTCCAGCAATCAGCAATTTGTACCACAGCCTATCACAGTGATATTCAAGCACCTGGTTTTTCCCATTTTGCCTGATAAGGCAATTTTTTTTCTTAGTTTCCTATAGAATCAAATCATATGCGTTCATGCCCTGTATATGTCTAGCTGTTGATAACATAGCAAAGCATATAATAATTTGTGGAGCCCTCCAATTATAATTAGTAATTAACACTTCATTTCATAAGAAGTATAAGCACATAGGCTTACATAAAACAAATGGAGATTCTGGCAATATGTGCATCATGAAATACGGGCACGGAAAACACGGTTTAATGAAGCACTAAGAAATTTTACAGACCAGAAGATGACAATTAGAGCAGGACTGAGGCCAGCATAAGAAATCACAGCATTTCAGCTCAAGCTGAGAAGAGGTCATCGGGAAGAGTTCATCCTGAAGAATATGTTTATGTTTGAAGAATTATTTGAACTTTTCTTTTTTGGAACTTTCATTTAAATGAAGTTCCTGACAAATAATTTGACTTTTAAAATGGCTGTTTCCAATTCTTTTTTTGAAGATGAGGGTCTTCTGGTGGAACAACATTATCAGTGCCTCTTTCTCACGCCCCTTCCACCCCCAGCTGTTCTACTCTTCGAATGTCAGTAGAAATGTTCTTCTTAAATTGACTGGGAAACACAAACTTTCTCACTGTTTATGATGAAAATAAACTGTTTAAAGCATGAACTAGAATATTACTTTAATCACCTCAGTATTCCATCAACATGTCAAGCCACTTTTCAGTCTGCATTCATTTGATGCCAGAATATACACATAATCTGAATTAATAAACATTTTTGGTGCTTATGAAAAGGACCAGATACCCAGACAAATGTCTTTTGTTTATCTACAGACCATGCAGCATTAAATGTGTTTGAGGAGTTAATTTGGTGAGGATAGGAATCAAAATGGAAAGCAAGGCTAATAAATGCTTTTAAAAATACTTCATTTTCACAGACTCTTCAAATTCTCTGCAAATACAGAGTAACAATTATGAAGACTGTTTTGTACACAAAAGGCAAAGCTTTGAATATCCTCCCCAAGCAAGTTCTGTGATCAGGGTTTAGCACAACATACCATTTTCTTAAGAGAGAACTGTTTTTCAACTCTCTGCACTGTACAAAGAACCTGAAACCCCACTGTAGTGAAATATGAACAGGTGAATACAGGAGTATTTGAACAGGTATCTGCCCTTCAGTGCACTGGTCTGTAGGTAAATATATTTTAGAGAGATAAAACACAATGCCGAACTAGAGCAGGGGTCAATAAATTGAACTCTAGTTGTTCAAGTCCTTAGCCTGCAAGAGTGCACCCTTGAGACAGAGAGTACTGATGTTCATGTTCTGATTCAAAGTCTTTGTGTAGTATCTGGGAAGCAGTGAGGGAATTCACTTTCTGTCTTCATCTTCTCTGGCCAGAGTTACTGTCTGAGAGCTTGTTGTTAGGACAGATCACTGTGCTTTTTATCACTACCTCTGGTCAAGGGCTGGTTTATATACTACACAATAGATATTTATATAGAGGATAAAATCAGACTGTGCATCCTCAATAGGCAAATTGGTCCGTCATAAGCTACTGGTTGTCAGAGAAGCAGAAGTCAGTTGAATCAAGCTATCCCTTGGAAACTGGCAGTGGAACTAACCATCTAAAATGACTACGAACGCTAACTACGCTGAAGCTTCAGTTCAATTCAGTATTGCTAGAACTTCATTTGTGTTCAGTGAACAAGTATAATCACAAGATAGAAGGACCTAATCTAAGATGTAGCCTTAGACAACACTAGTCAGTTTAACTGGTCTTCTTTCTCATGGAAGGCCTCCAGGTTCACACAATTGCATTAAAAGGTAGGATATGTCTCACATAAACTCATTTGTTCAAAAGTTAAACATCCAGGTGTTCTCTGTAGTGAGAGATGCCTCTGGAGAGCAACCATCCCATTCTAAGATACATATCTGAAATGGTTAGGCTGTATCACACTTCTGAGATCCTTTTTTTGGTTTCTTAATGTGCAGAGACTGTTAAGAGAGCCAAAATGTTTAACTTCGACTGTGTATCAACATTCTAGATGATTACGTTGACTGAAATGAAACCTTTCCAAATCTATATGGTTTCCCCTTGTTTTCATAGTTGTATATCTCTAGTCCTCTCTTCCTACTCACATCAGCATTTTGGTCTCACTGTGCTGCTCTCTTCATTCTGCTAGTGGTTCTAGGCTTGACAGCAGTGGTCTGCTACTAATCCTGGTAGTGCCCTAGTGGGACTGAATGAATTCTGGACTTTCTCATTTAACTGTGTTTTTCTGATAAATCATGATATATATTTTTTCTTTGGAAAACCACCTGCCTTTTTCTGCTTTTTATTCCTACCCAAAATAGGTATTAATTGCCAGCCTCACATGCAATATTAAATTATATTCCAAATTATTCAATCCTTTGAAGTCCATTTTTATTTGTGGATGAAAATAACAACTGTCACTACAAAATGAAATATTAAACTGGTCAAGTTTTCAAAAAAGTTGTTAAAATCAACACAAAGTGTGTCATATTGACAAGACAGTAATTAATGAAACTCATATTTAGGAATAGTTTCACTATGACTGAAATTACTGTTTGCTACACAGCGATCAGCATTCAAGCCCATGGTTGAGTTAGCACATCCTCAAACCTTACCATGGATCAGCTGAACTGTCATAGCTCCACATAAGCGCTCGATCTGTGGTGAACTACACCAAGCTAATTAGAATGAGCTTAAAGTTAGTAAAATTACTTTGAGTGTGATGAGCCTGAATGTGTTAGTAGTTAACACTGTAACTTGGTGTGGAATGGTTACCTGCTGTAATAACTGAGTCCTCAGGTTAGTTTTTCCTGTGAATTGTAATACTAACATTTTTTTGAAGTCTGTTCCACTGCCTTTTCCTATTTAGTTTTATTTAGAGAAGGAAATTTGCAAAATGAAGGCTAATGTACAAGAATAGTTTCTAAAAAAACAAGGAACATCAGCTATTTAAAATAAATGAACATGTAACAAGCTTACAGCACTGTAACAGCAGGATACAGGAGAAAAAATGTAAAAATAGCCACTTCAAAAAATTGTTTATTAAAGCCCTCATCTCCGCAGCAGGAAATAAAAAGAAAAATACTGAAACAGCCATCTTAAAAATGATTTATTAAAAAATGCATCACCGAAGATGTACAGAAAGAAAACAGTTTACCAACCATCTTAAAATACATTTATTCAACTATGTCCCAGCAGGAAACACTATAAAAAGTAAAATTTCCACTGTATGAAAACAAGTAAGTAAAAATATTTTCAAACAAGAAAAAATGAAGAAGTCCTTTCAAAGTACTTTTATATAGCTTGTATTGCATTAGTGAAGTATAAAAACAGCTCTGTTCACCACTGGCTTCATTCTTCATAATGTCGCATTCCTTGGCCCCATTCAACGAGCATGTTTGATGTGCATTTAAACAGAAGCATGTGAGAGATCCCTACTACCTCAAGTTTAAACATCAGTGAGTTCACCACCTTTCACAGCTGATCTCTTTAAATTATATTTTAAATTATATTATATCTTGAAAGCCTGTTTTCAAGACAGTGATAGAGCTGTTCTAAAAGATTCTTTTCCAGCCCAGTCATGATTTTCATTGTGAATCTGTCGTCTTTTGCAGTAATGTTTCAGTTGTATTTGTGTATGAGAGTGGTACCCAAAGTTGCATGGAAACACAGTATCTTGAAAGAAGCCAAGGATTGCCTAATGACCAGGTAGGAGCACGCCGTGGCCGCATTCTACTACAACATACTGGCCTCAGTTAGGATGGTTCTGATACACAGTGGTGAAAGTGACAACAGAGTCAGTCCTTTCATTTTCAACCTGGCTTTGCCATTGAGTGTGTAAGTTTGGATATGTTTGTTAGCCTCATAGCTCATGGTTTCCTTGTATTTACAAATTGTCAACAACCAGCTACTTCTGCCACACTAACATAAGCATTCAAGCCATTGCTTTATATGCAAGTAAACTGAACCTCATCCTACAAATACTCAAGCTCTAAGTCTCTCACCAGGATTTTTCTCCCACCAGTGTGAGCTAGATTTCTCGACCTAGAGATCTCCTTTACCACCTAGACTGCCTGAAGGCTCTCCTGTGTTAGGGAACAGGCTTGGGGCAGCAAAGGATGCAGTGATTCTGCTGTGCTCCAGCAGACCTGTATCAGTTACTTGCTTTATCCATGCCAAGCCTTGAAAAGCCACCATACCCACTGATGCTGTATAAAGTGAAAAGTCAGACTGTGACTTCTTCCAGCAGTACTCATTTCTATTCCAGCTTGTCAGCCTTTCTGTGGTAGTAAGCACAGGAAAGCCTTACTCTCAGACATGTTCCTCTGATATTTATTCTAGCTATCACTGCCTGTCCCCACTGGGACCAGGAGCACTCAGGCCCTGGACTCCCATTCTTGATGTGACTCAGACAGTTTTCAGCACACTGATAACAACCTCTGATCTCTTTCTGTGCAGAAAAAAAGACTGTGGGAAAAAAAAATGACATGAAAAGTATTTATGGTCTTAGCAATAATGATGAGCTGAGAATTGAGCCTTCTAAGTAGCATTACTGTAAAACCAGGAAAGATAAACTCACATTATACAAAGTAAATACCTCCATGAATGTAAATAGATGTATGTGTGTATATGTATAATCATAGAGAGCAAAGGAACTAAGAGAAAGATGAATCTCAACTGAACCCTACTGTGTGACAATGTGGTTATTACAACATATATGTCCATGAAATTAAAACATTCCACTACTTTAGAGAAAGCTAAAATAAATATAGTGTACACTAAAATAAATATAGTGAGCCTCTTAGGGATTGATTCTGCATACAAAATTCAAGCAAAGTTCCTACTTGCAGGAGTAAAGACGTCAGGATCAGGCCCTATACTTAGTTATTTCTCCCTCCTGTATAATTCCATAATGAGAACTGCAAGGTAAAAAATGTGTATAAAATGGAACCCAATGAGATGTAGCTGTTCACTTTGTCAAAAGAGAAAAATTGTGCAGTTGGGTTATATGAAATCAGACTTCAATATCCCTTTATAACATCAAAAAAACATAGCACCAGAAATAAAGTTCATCTGTAGTAAAATTGGTGTTGCTGCTTCAGCAAATTAGTTGTCAGTGGCAGCAATGATTACAACCAAGGAAATAATTCCCAGCAAATTATTTATTCAATGAACTTCACCATTTCTTCTGTCCATGATTTGTCTGTGATCAGACAGTGCTTCTCTCAGTGTTATTCTTCGTTCAGAATTGTTTAGAGATGTCATCCCTGAGTACGTCTTGATCTGAAAGACATTCACACACAACTATTCAAAGTCCACACCTGGCCTGAAGCCAGTGTTTATCTCCAAGAGTTTGTCAGGTAGCAGATGTCTCAACAGAGCCTTTTCTCACCAGCTTCTCACTAAAATGTGGAGAACATCTTGGAAAATATATATGTGAGCTCCTTTCCATGAAGGCTGCCTTGCTGAAAATGCAGTTCTTTATGCTAACTCTGAGAAACAGAGGCTTAACATCAATTATGGGAAGAAAGCTTAAAATCTTAAATAAAGCTGTTTTCTTGACCAATGTCTAGTTGAAATGCTGTCACTTTGAGGCAGTTGAGAAAGCAAGCAGCAGAGCCCGTAGCTCCTCCTTAGAAATACAGTACAATACTTTCCCCCTGGTATTTCCTAATTCACTTGTAGAAGCATCATCCTGAGAGCAACAGGTAGTCTCAATTACCATGGAATCATGTGAAGAAAGAAGCAGTCTTTAAGGTGTGCATTGTCTTCAGAGTCCTCTTTTCCGCCTTCCCCTGCCCCTCTTTTTATGGTCAACCTGCTGTGCACACAGGTTTCAACAAATAGCAATTTCAAGCTCGTGGGCATCAGTTAAGCCTGAAAACTCTATTTCTCATATTTTCTGTTTTTGGATACTTTATATCTACCTGAAAATATCAGTAGTGACACAGAACACTTTGGCTTAAAATGTTTACTATGTATCTTTTTTCCCTTTAGATTCACATTAATACCCATATTCAGCACGGTAATGTTTACAAAGGATATCAAGGATAGTTATTTATGGTATTAGGTGGACTGAGCCAAGAAAGGCATCCTCATTTCTTCAGCAACTGCCTACTCACTAATCTAATATATTTATGCCTATTATACTATTGCAAGAGGTAGCTAGTAAAGCAAAATTCTCACGGGATCTCGTCTGCTTAAAGTAGTAGAATCTGAGCCCTCAACACAAGGAAAATGTCATAGTGTTTCAGGTATTTAAATCTTCCTTTACAGTATTTCATATCTCACTGAGAATATTGGGCATACCCTGTAGCTGTGTTTTGTATTTCCCATACTGTGCATCACCAAATACTCTTTTTTTCCCATAGTGATTTTGGAAAATTACAATATAATGTTTTATAATAGGTTTCTTATTATTTCTGAAGTTTTTAATAACAACATTCAGGAGACATTATTGTTCTCCTTTTATAGGAAAATTCTTTTTAGATTGTGTTAAAAATCGTTCATCTAAGGAGTTTAATAAAATTCCTATGTAAAGAAGTTCTTATATTAATATGTGTATTTTATGCCACTTCAGCTGTAGTTCTATGTTTAATTTCATATAAGCTATTTGGAGTTGATTAACTAGCATATAATCTCTGCCAGCCAAATACATGAAGAGTTGGTGGTGTATTTTTAATCATCTATATTCAGAGCTGGAAATTAATTTTACTTTGATTTTTTTTTTTAAACATCTCCTGATTAAAACTTAAGCAGTCAAACATCTCAGGCTTTTAACTTCAATGTTGTGTCCTCCTCTATCAGAACAAAATTGGGCATTTTCCTATACACAATAGAGTAAAAAAAAGCAATTACTATCAATCAGTGACTAAGCAACAGATTGGAGTATTTAGAAAGACTCATTCATACACAGATTTGCAGCAGTGTTCAGCTCTTCTGATTAGATTCCATAGATTTTAAATTGTAGCTAATTAGGCTGTCATAGGTTCATTAATGGCTCTACTGATTCAGCACTCCCTCACCTGCATGTATATTAAAGCTCATTAGCTCCCTTGTCTAAAATACCACCTGCATTAATTGCTGCTGATGCACTAGGACTCTTCAGAAGGCTTTTCTGACAACTAGTCTACCTGCTTGTAATACCCATTGCCCTCAGAGCTCTTCAGGAGAGCTAGCACATGAAGTTCATAGTGTTTCACACATTGTAATGCTGCAGCTGTTGTGAGGGCAGTCAAGCCTGTTTTCTGCTTAACAGCAGGAAATAAATAATTAGCAATGCCTATACTGTAATGCTTATCACAGGACCAGTTTCTTTGCTCTGGAGTCTCACTACAGTAAGCTACCTAACAATATCATGTACTAACAAAGTGCTAGGGGAGATCCAAAGATATAAATAATCTATTATGACCAAGAAGATTAGATGACCTCAAGTTAGAATAGGACTGATGTCTTGTAACCTCTTTAGATTGAACATTTGTGGGTTACCTACCATAAGGACAGCAGGCCAAGCCTGTGACACAGTTCTTACTAATCCTTTAGTCCTTTGTTTTATGTAGGTGACCTCATAGATGTCAGGGTGCTAGATTATGTACCACAGGGGTTACAGTTTACAGCTTGAGTGAAAAAGCAAAGGTGTAACAGACTGGAAGCTTCTGAGGAAGATTGTTCTAAGAAACAGTTCTTCCTGGGTCCTGGTTTCCAAGCAGTTACAATCAAAGACAGACCAATAAGTTCTCATGTGACACCATAAACTCAAAATATGTCTGATAACATTACTCATAGTAACTTGCTTTGCTGAAAGGCTGTTACACTGCAGACAATGTCTTGCCTTGTCATGGAGAATTTTGCAGTAAGTAATGGCAACCTTTCATAGAAAGTGTCCCCAAGTATCATTTTATCTTCAAATTAATTGTGGTGAGGACATTTTATTATTTTCTCCCAAAAATTAAATAGATCTCATTTCAAAATAATATTTCATATCTATTGTCATGTTTTCATATATACTTGTACTATCAGTCTCCCAAAGTTTCTTTTTTCTCACTTCTTGATATCAAACTAAATTAATAGTAATACTTTGAAATGAAATAATTTCATTTTTAAAATATTGAAATGGTAATAATTGAATTTTTACATTTTCTTTCTTAGTCGCTTTAAACAGACATGTACGTATGCATACACAAGCAGCTACATGCACTAAAACTTGTGTGTATATTACAACAAACAGATAATTCATAAAGTTTTGGTATCTTTTACAAAATTTTGAATAAGATATTTGGAAGAAGGAGTACTAGAAGTGAAGACAACTCTCTGTTTCATACTCATAATTGTAAATTTACCATACAAGCTGACATCCCAGTTTTACTTCTTCTAATACTGAAAGTATTTGATGGAATGGAGAATCTCTGTGCAGTAAAAGCTAAATCCTATTTCAATAGAAATCACTGTCAGAACATTGACTTAAGTGATGAGTGGTGCCTCAAATAAATAGAAAAATACAGAAAGTATTATAACTTTACAATTACTGCTTGAGGCTCTTCCTCCGACACTGAGTTCTTATCTATCCTTTTAAAAACACCAAAAACTGAATTGTCAGTTTGAAAAAAATATTCAGAAGCTAATGATTTTTTTGTGCCCTTTTCATCATGCTTTCCTCATTTATCTCAAGCCTTTTCTAGCACTATTTGAATAAACCCTCAGTTTGCACAACAGACACTGCAATGGTTGGAAAACACAGAACAGTTAAAACTTCCACAGCTCTGTTTGTCTCCTCTTTTCACTAGAAATGCTCAAGTGTTTGATGACACACATCACAATTCTTGTGAACACGTTAACAACCTGTTACTTTTTTTTTTCTTTACTAGCATAAAAGAAAGTAAGAACAAAGTGTTGTTTAGTTCAGCCTCCCTTAATCCACCTTGGTCCAAATCGTGAGTCAGGGCGAGTGTACAGAAAAAGAGCAATCGATATTGTTAGTATAATTTTTTTCTGATCAAAGGCAGCATCTATAGTTATAATAGTGGTGTCATTATGGTGAAAAATGAATACTTCAGAAAATGTTCCAGCCCATCAGGGGTTAGTGTAATGCGAATCCAGATAGGCAAGTTAAGGTTTAGGGATAATATTAAGCTTTCCATTGCATTCCAGTCAATACTTCGGTCTTGTAAGTCTGAATGCCACTCTGGCAAAAAACAAACCACGGTATCAGCAGCAGGTGGCTTAAAAATACCTTACATGTGCACTGAGGCACAGACAGATGGAACTAGGAGAGCAAACCCACCGATGATGTCTTAGAGCCATTTTGGCAAGGTCCAAGATATATTCCCTTCCTCCCACCTGTGTAATTGCTGACAGATGTCAGCAGATCTGGGGTAAGAAAATGAGAGCTCAGTTCCCCACCTCTTCCCACCTTATTTGTCCGCTCTGGTTCTGCAGAGCTTTGGAGTATGACGAGAGGAGTTTAGGCTAAAGGACTTCATTCTTGTCAAGGCAGTGGCGAGTGAGAAAATGACTCCTTATGCGGTATGTTCCTGTAAGTTTTACCCCTTCCTTTCCCTCATCTTTTAATTAAATGCATTTGTGGACTGAAAACATAAATATCGGTTCTTTGTCTTTCAACTTTTCTTTAGTGCCTAGTTCTATTCCAGAGGTAATGAGATTTAATAATTTCTTTGGATGACATTCTTCATTTCAGCTTGGCGCAGATACAGCTTTTATTCAAATGTGGTTATGATCACAGAATCACAGAATCACAGAATCACAGAATCACAGAATGGTAGGGGTTGGAAGGCACCTCTGTGGGTCATCTAGTCCAACCCCCCTGCCAAAGCAGGGTCACCTACAGCAGGCTGCACAGGACCTTGTCCAGG
>Ga0065711_1043067_pt1 | contig 14961 bp, 8 predicted proteins | sample Hoacrofraction12_FD_59098 | JGI IMG/M metagenome (GOLD analysis project Ga0065711, IMG submission 59098) | Hoatzin crop microbial communities from Cojedes, Venezuela - Epithelial fraction 12 v2 (version 2) | ecosystem: Host-associated > Birds > Digestive system > Esophagus > Crop | place... | reverse complement strand
TGGAGATATTCAAGACCCACCTGGACAAGGTCCTGTGCAGCCTGCTGTAGGTGACCCTGCTTCGGCAGGAGGGTTGGACTAGATGACCCACAGACGTCCCTTCCAACCCCTACCATTCTGTGATTCTGTGTGATTCTGTGAGAAAGAGTACTTTAACTTGGGTTAATTCTGGTTTTCTAAACTGAAAGAACAATAATCACAGTTTGGAAAAATAGTAGCTTATAGTTTGCTCAAGGAACAGTGCATCAGCTTTCATGATGCTATAACTTGGTACAGATTTTCTGGTTTAAGTAAAATGTACCTGTGCAGCACTGGTTTTATAAGTAGCTTTATTCCCAGGCAATTCATACTGCTTTACAATAGCTGTTCTTCTTGCATTTTCCAAATCCTGGGGCCTTGTCCGCACTCTAGGTTGCAATATGTTGCGCTTTGTCCCAGGGTCTATCCTGGTAGGACTTTCTAGAGTTATGCAGGCATGCATAGTGGTGCTCTGACCATATCTTTCTCCCTGTGGTAGTTTGGCCAGCTTTATCGTTTAGGTGTCCTCTGTGTAGGATGATCTTTGGAAGGCTGCTAAGCAAACTTTGTAGGTGGCTCTAAGGAAAAAACAGATTTTGTCCCACGTGTTTAAGGATTATTTAAAAGTTCTGCTAAACACAAATAGGTGCCTAATTTAGTTTCTCTTTTGATGAAATGACTGTCAGGCACATATATGAAGTCAGTAGCAAACCCTGAGGGCTAACAGAATTCTTAGTTCAGCTGTTATTCAGCGATGGGCAAGCAGTATCATTTAGATATTTCTCCTATAGTTACACATATACTTATGTAAGTGCTTTATAAATAACTTCTTCCTGTGAGAGAATGTCTATACGCAGGTGTTTATAAAGTGGTCTCAGACGAATCACAGAAGCAGAAGCTTTGCTCCTGCCTCAGTTAAGGTAGGAAATCTAGACATCCAAGGCTAGCTGGAATGCTATCAGGCATCCCCACATTTCACCATTCCTACCTGCAACTTTTTCTATGACAATGAAAACTCTACCTAAGATTATGAACAAGACCGCTCACAAATGAAAAGAATTGCAATTAAAAAGAAAATTATTAAGAAAAATAGCATAATAGATGATGAATAGCCCATATATTTCAGTTACTGTCTACATAATTTTATCTGAACTCAAATTTTATACAATTCCCATGTGGACTTGTAGAAATGCCTGTTAGACACCTGTTGGCACAATACATGCATATTACTTATAGGTGCTAAATTCTGCTTTCCATGCTAGATATCTTAAAACCTAGGGCAACTATAAAATTCAGCAGTGTGTAATTTAATAAGTTTTCTTAAATACAGGTTTAGGTAATATGTCAGAGAAAACTTAGAATGGTAGTGCAGAAGAACTTCGTAAATAATCTGTAATTCTGCAGGTCACTAATGAATGTGGAAAGAGTGTTCTGTTTATATAGAGCCTACGGCACTGTAGACTATAACAATTACACAGCAGGACAGAAGTAAACTTACATGCTATGCTCTGGAAGGCAATACGAGCTTCATTTTGAATGAAATGACTTACCTGTCACAGAAGGAATCAAGGAAGGTCCTAAGGAGCAGATAAGCAGCAGCAGCAGCTTATACTGGTCAAAGATCTTGGATTTCTTTTTTTTGAAAAACAGAGTTTTAAAGCATTTGTATAACCTAAGGAGTAAGAACCAGGATCTGCACACTTTGACTAGTCTGCATTCAAATTTACTCTTTTCCTGTACTGAAAACCAAACACTATTGCTTACATAAACCAAAAAGAATACATTCCAGGTTTTAGACTCTTGTATGTTGTACCCTTTCATACCTACTTTTGGAAATTTTTTTATTCTTCCCCTCCTGTCTTTATGTCATCTTCTGGTATGGAACTCATTCCTTCTCTATTTGCTTCTCTACTACCACGGTCTGCCAGACTCTTTCTATATCATATATCTGCAAAGAACACATTTCATCTAGGAGGTCTCTCAGCGACAACACGCTAAACCATACAAGTTTCAGCGTATTTCTCCTGACTGACCCTTCTCTTCCTTTTTTTTTCTTGCACTCATTTTGTATACTCATTTTCCTTTTTATATCTGATTTAGGTCATCTTACTGGTAGCACAAAGGAGAGCACTAACATTTAAGAAACAAATCTTTATATAATACTACCACTTCCTTGAGCATGAAAATGAGGGTTGCATAGCAGTTACAGGTTGAACTTGAGGGGATTAATTATCATTTAAAAATAAGCATATACATTTAAGCAGCACATATTACTGTCTATATTGTGGTAAGATGATAGCCTGTCTCCCAGAAGTAGGATGCCTATTATGTCATTTGAAATTGGAGTTGCTATAGCAAACATACTAGCTAGTAAGTAAACAGTTATACAGAAGTTTTATGGACGTGGCTAGAAGCAACATTTTAGTAGCCCCTACTTGGCTTAAACTGCTGTGCATACAAAGCTAGTAACAAACAAAGACTAAGACTTGTATGGCTTATACCTTAAAACAGTGCCTTATTTTTAATATGTACTAGGTTTACTTACATCCTGGAACGTAAAAAGGAAATTCATTATTTTTATGTCACCAGAAAGGATTCTAATGAAATATAAATTCTTTGAGCACCATCTGAACTGCCCCAAAAATTTGCAAACAGCATGAAACACAATTGAGGCTTTGGCCATGGACAGATTCTAACGTCCTTGATAATTTTTTAACTCTGTCTTCATTCACAATAACTTCCAGTATAATGCCAACAAGTAAATAAAGCATAAAATCAGAGCACAAACCTCAAAATCTAGTACAGGAATTGCTGAGATCATGAGAAAAAACAGCTATGAGAAACACTGTATGAATTTTTGAACACCACAGTCCCATTTGTGATTATTTCATGAGTGACCTGTCAGGTTCCATGATCAACTCTCTGTATGCCTCCATGTTTCATCAAAACATTTGTGCGGAACATAAACGTTAAGACATAAAGTAAGAGTTATATTAAAATTACTATTTAGTGTAAAATCATACATAGTGAGAAACAGGGAACCGTATTTTAATTACAGCCCTGGGTTCTTTTCCTTAAAAGAGAAAGAAAATTAAAGGGCTCATAGAAAGGCTTTAGCCAACAGAATACTTTCCATTGACTTCAGAAGGATGTGAATCAGGCTCTTAAAGTAGCAACTCGTTTAGTACTGACTGCTAAATTTATAGCACTTCTTTATTTTCTCTAAGCATAACAGCATCCATTCATCACACTGCAGTAACAAAGCCGTAACCTGATATATGACAAATATTACAAGCTTAATGGCTGATGTCCATTACTGACGGGACCTGCTCACCATTTAGAAAAGATTGGCACTGAAGGATTACTGAGCAAACATAGCACCTGAAAAAACTTGCATGCAGGAGTCTGTCATCAGGTGCATGATCGAGGGCATTATCTGAGAACGCTGGCTCTTATCTTCAGTTGGAAACTGCTGCAACTGCCAACAATTCTCAACAAAGAGCTTCCGTCATGGAAGGCTGAGACACCGAGCCAGTCTGGTGATGGTTTACCTTCCTAAGGCTTCATTCCTTTTTATGGATCACCTGAGACCAAGCAGCACACCAGTCCTTAATAGCTTAAATAGCAGGACAACCTAGCAAACTGATGACAATCAAGGGAAAACCAATCCTTTTTGGTAGAAAGACAAAATTCCAAGCATTCCCTCATGGTAACTTAGAAAGACCTACTTCTAAAACTCCATTTTCCCAGACATGATGCTGAGGAAAACTTTCTTGCTACTGAATCCCAGCATTTTGCAATGACAGATAACCCCTATATTAAACTGTTCACTAGTCAGTTTTTCACATTTTACACCACTGTAGTTGTTCTCAGGAACGAATTTAATTGCCTGTTCCCCTTTTTCTTTGTGCAACACTAGATAAAATTACTACTAAGAAATTTTGGAGAAAGTATATGAAAATTTCTATTTGTACAAAAATGTACTGTTGTTTTTCTTGTTATAATATTACAGCTTTGAAAAATTATAATTATTTGCAATAATTAACATGAGCTGTTGAAATACTGATGGAGATAGTTTTTCTCAAAATTGTGACAATATATTTCATTTGCACAGGGTTTTTAAAAATGTAACTGAAAGTTGGTTTGCCTTTTACATACTTCCTGAGGAAAACCTAAATTAGTTTCCATATTTTAATTAAATTATCCATTTATTGGAAAAGATGATAAAACTGAGATGTAATACTTTAAGATGTTGTGACCCAATAAACATATGAAAAAGTGAATATTATGCAAGTATACTACTTTGTGTTTTCAGAGATAGAGGCATATTATGTGAGAATACATTAAAACAAAACCTCAAATGCTAATCAGTTAGTACTTTACTTTTATCCGCAAAATGGATTCTTCTAAATCACAGTGGCAATCAAAAGAATAAATATTACCTATATACTAAATGGTAATTAATACCAGAGACAGATGATATTTCCAAATAAAAGTGATGTAAAAAATGAGCTCTCAAAGTATCTAAGACATTTTTTGACATTATAAAGTATTTTGTACAGAAAAATACTTGAATTTATATTTTACTTTAAGACATAAGTGGAAAATTTAATTAGTTATAAAATGGGAGTTTGCAAATAAAAGAAGGTACATTGATCAAAACTTGACTTTTCTTAATTCGGGATATAAAATTATTTTATGTAGGATACAAATAATGAAAAAAGGATTTTATTAAGAAATGTTTTAACAGTAAGTAATCTGAGTCCCTACCTAGATTAGGAGGCATCAGGAGTGTAGAAGTATTTGTCCCTTCCACAGATTTCAACTGCTACAAAGAACAATGAATAGATATATTGGGTTTGGCTACCAAATTCCTATGATGCAGAGGTGTTTACTTATTATGGAAAATTCCATTTATCAGGTTAAAATAAGCCCTAAAAAATCGTTCTGTACTTGAGACACCCAGTGCATGATAGTCAGCTACTAAACAGTGTATATGCAAGTTCAGGCAAAGCCAAAATATGCAAAAATACACAAACACTGAAGGCAAGCTGTGAAAAAAAAAACATGGGAATTGATCTTATACTCATAACTGGAGCCAATGCTTCAGTTAGAGTTACTGCCCCGCATGCTACATGAAAGCTTCAGAAAATTGCTATGAAGTGCCTGCTGGCTTGTGTGTGAAAGAAGCTTTCTGCGCTGGATAGACAGAATGCAACGGTACAGTTTGTCTGTACTTCTATGCATGCACTCCTGTAGAGTGCAGGGTGTTCTACACACACTACATTGATGTAGACATTTTTATAATTAAATAAAATGATTCTTATTGCATTAAAGTTAGTATTGTTATTTATAGGGTAAAGAACCACAGCAGGCTGGAAGCAAAGCTTCATAAGCAAAGAACGTGAACACTAAAAAAAATCAACCTCATATGTATTAAGAATTTTAATTTCTTTGAAGAGGCAAATAGTATAACAGGCAAAATAAACTATTTATTTTTCACTTTGATTCTCAGGGTCATACAGAATGCAATGTGCTCCGAAATATCAGTTAACATTATACAGAAATACAATATTCTAAAATATTTCCATACTAAATGCTAATTCCTCGGTTCACCTTGTTTTATTTAAGATGCATTCCATGGAAAATCTACATAACTGTCAAATATTCATAGTTATTTACACTGCCTTTTAATTTCAAGTTGGTGCATTGCTTCAGATGAATAGTTTCTCCTCCATGGTCAAGCATAGATATTCTCATCATCTAGCTTACCAAATTTCTTTCAGAATGTGAAGTGTGATATACAGGAAGACGCCAACTTGCGTAATGAATATTGCAAAGAGAAGAGGGGTTGGTAATGGTGTCAGAGATGAACAATCAGCACAGTTAGCAGTTACTGGTGCAATGGCAGCTCCTTGACTCAACAAAAAGAAGCCTGCCAGGGAAAGACTGTCTTTCTAACAAAGAAATTTTTTTTTTAAGTTTCTCATATAATGCTATTCATGCCCCAACAGTAACAAAGAAACCAAAGTAATTTATCAGGAAAAAAATGGAGGGTATCTATATTTTCAAAGAATGGCATAATACAAAGTTGTTAGTAAAAATGTTATAAGTAACATATAATTAACCTACCCAGAAAACAAGACAATGACGAGTATTGAAAAAAATTCTACCTATTCTAATAGAAAGACATAGTCTTACTACATCTTCATAATTTACAGTTAAAATAATAAGTAAATGTATATAATGTAAAGCTTAATTATTTCTGGAGTGAAAATGTTTTATCACTGAATGCAATACTTTATTTTGCATAGGATCTTCATCTGCATTTTTCAGAGATTAAAAAATTTTAGGGTTCAAATTGGGCAGGATTACTTATAAATAAACAACTGAGGACTATACTAATTAAAAGGACTGGCATGAAAGAGACAAAGCTGTGTTTTCAGAGGTAAACAGTGAAGAAAATTAAATTAAATTAAATGAGATAACGACATGCAGATTAGAGAGGTATAATAGTGTCATTATAAATAACTATGAAATATAGTCTAAGAAATACGCTAAATGTATATTGTCTGATTAGTTAGGTCAGGACATGAAAAAATCAATGAGAATTTTTTCTCTTGCCCGCTCCAAACTACAACTTCGAAACTTCTACTTTGAAAAGAAAGCTTTTGACTTAAAACACTGTTGCTCATTTTCACATGCATGCTTCCTACAACTTAAATAAAAATGCTTTACTTTGCATTTTATGCTGTCTGCCAGGTATTTCCTGTGAACATCCCATCTAAAATCTCTTGGTTCTAGTAACTAATGTCTGTAAAGAGAATCCTGGCAAATCTACAACTCTAAGCTTCATGAGCAGCCATTTTAAACAGAAAGCTGGTTTCTTTGTGTTGACAATCACATTTTAAACTGATTCCTTCCAGATGAAAAGATGCTTTTTCAAACAACGTAATAAAAGTGTAAAGTCAGCTGTTCTAAGGACATAAAAGTGATTTATCTGTTCTCTGGTCACTGTTTTTTCCCTTGATACAGTGGAATTTTTCTTTCAAAGAATAGGATAACAATTAGTGTCTACTAGAAACCCTAATTACGGACAAGTAAATAACAATTTGGCTTTTAAAGAAACACAACACGTAACTGCAATTAATTTTGCATCTCATGATGCATCCACTGTTGTGTTTATGAAATGTTAAATATTAACGGCTGGACTTACATAACAGATAGCTGACTATTGACAATGTCTTTATCAGATTTCAGAGCTATCATTTTTGATAAGAAAGAGGTATCAGATAGATTTCAGATCCTTTTATCCGCCTGCAGCTGGGCACGACAGCCTTGCACTGGCTCAGATCTGAGAGATCCCCCGCCCCTCCATCAGGGCTAGGAGCAGTTTCTCACCTTTTAAACCCAGGTTTCAATTCCGGAGACTCTGGTGGCACTGTATATACACCATTTCAGAACAAGCAAGCTGTGTACAGACAGATCCCCAAAAAGCAGCATGACCTGAAAGTATGACTTAAGCTCAGTTTAGCCACTTGGCCTTAACAGCAATTCATGAAATCCTTGCTCAGAGGATGTGCAGCCCTGGCTGTGCCTCACCTCAGCGGGGTCTCGGTTCCTGATCTGAAAGTTCCTCACTAGTTGAAAATGTTTGTACAGCCCTGGGCGAGCCAAGCAAGCCCCGGAGAAGAGAAACATGTGCGGCACAGCGTATGCGAGCTCTTCCCAGCTTTCTAACTCTAGATGGCTCTCGGCTCAGTGGCTCACTGCCAGCGGATCACCCCTCCACTCCACGCCGTGGGGACTGCACCTAAAGGCACAGGAGGTTTTGGGGCTCAGCTGTGGCACCCCGTCGCTGCCCAAAGCAGGGCGAGTGAGGCTGGGCAGAAACGTTCCCATCAGGGCCCCAGGGGCAAAGCCCTGCTTGGAGCACCAGGGAACGTCGCTGTCACCACTGTGAAATAACACAGCCCCTCACGCTGAACCAGTTACTGAAGTGGGAGAAATTCGTGGCCATTATCCTGGGCTACCAAATTTGGCAGATGCGTTCTTCACATTCAGAGAATATAACCACAGTCAGAGAATCTGATGATACAGCATAGTATGACATTGTCCATACAAGGAGGTTTTTTAGAAGCATAATGATTACATTGTTCTATTTAAATAAGATGTTTGAAACCAACAGGCACCTAATGTGGTAAAATGATAAATATCCTTGAATGTTAAAATCATGAGGACTAAAAATTTAAGTTCTGCTGATCTTTCTCTAGAGTAGATAGACAAAAACGAATTGTAAACAATTCTTGTAGGTCTCTTCTTAATACTGTAAGCATAAGCATCTTACAATGGAGTCATCTGATTCTAACCTAAGGCCTGTAGAAGCTATTGCTATAAATACTAATATTATAATGACTTCTATTTATGTTATAGTAGTACAACATAGAGACACTCAAGAAGTCATAACTTTAAGATTAAAAGGATCTGGTTATGAAAATATTTGAAACTTAAAAAAAAATATAACTTGGACCTTCAAAAAATACAGCACAGACACTTACCCAATGTAAACGGCTGTACCTCCAGTGGCTTTAGCAAATGATAATGACTAATGCCAGTTAAGGTCTGCCCTGTTTACTTCTAAGGCGCTTGTAAGATTTACATGATTTTATTGTGTTCTGTTCCTATGGGAAATAAATAAGCATGTGTTTCATCTTTAAAGCATATGACTCTCAGAAGTGATTCTCTAAAAGAGCGTCCTTGTTTACTGTGTTGCCATACGCACCAGATCAAATTTTGCAGGTAAAATGTGTGTCCATCAGTAATAAAAACGTGGTTAGCCACACGCTGCCCTTAGTTACACTAGTACAACCTCAATGTATTTCAGAGATCTATGCACATAAAACTGGGAAAAGAAGTTTTTCACATTCCAGAGCCATTTCTTATGTTCTCAAGTGTTAACATATGAAGATGGGGGTAGGGAACCTCCAGTCAGGAGCAGAGAATTCCTGCCTGAAGGGGTGATGAAAACCTCATGACAGGAACATCACTGTAAATACTGGTGACTATCTGGAGACAGCGCAGTCCACTGAACGGGGCGCTAGCCTTTCAGTCAGGATATCTAGCTTCAGGTTAAAAACTGCCACTACCTCCATGTGTGCCCTCAGACAAACTACTTCACAAAATGGATTACCAAATAAGTCTTCAGACACCTTCTGAATTAGGAGCCTGTATCAAAGAATGCAATTTTCTGTCCAACACACATGTTCCTCAGAGCTTTGGTATTAACATGCTACCATGGTGCAAACAAACGACGTTGTATCAGGCTGTTCTGGGAGAACTACCTGTGTGCCTGCTCCAGTCCAGGTCTACTCAACTCCCTGGCACTTCACACCTCAGTATCCCCATCTGTACAGTTGAGATAACGGTACTTCCTTCTTCTCTGATCTGTTTTGAGACCTATAGCTTGAAAGAACAAGTATCATCTTTGTTTCATGACTGACTAGTGTTGCAAAAGCTTCCAGTCACTCAGGATTGCTGGCAAAACTTCACTGCATTAGGAACTGGTTAATTTTTATCTACTTAGAGACTAAGAGAATGCATGAACATTTTATAAATAGGCATGCATACACATATGTACATACATTTTAAAATATAACGAGGGATCAGAATTTCCTGAGATTTTTGCTGTCTTTATTGGGAAATGAGACAAAATTGAATTATCAAATGTGAATGTTTATATACAAAAGAATGCAGAATGTACGTCACCTTCATATAGACAGATAAAAGATGTCTCCTTTGTGGCCATATTTGATCTGAAACCTTGTGAACATAATATAAATCACAATCTTAAAGTAAAATATCAGAAAAATTCTGTCAGTCAAATTTTCTGCCTTCTTCATCTCTAATCTTGAAAGCAGTCTTAATGACGATTTTACTCCAAGCTCTATAATCATCCACATTTTATGGCTCAGCACCCACCCAGGGTAAGAACAAAACCGACGGTTTTAAGACACAAGTCCAAAGAAACTATAGACAATCAAATGAAACTGAAAACAGTGAGACCAGACATTGCACCTAGATCTATGTAGAGTAAGACATGGGGTAATGTGAGAGTAAGTGGCACAAGAACAGTTACAGGGAAAGCAGGTCTATTACGCTGCATATACATGTGACAGATTACGAAGAAGGAACTCTTGCTGATTACCCAGAAGAAATTCTGAAATTCTTTTATTGTGGGGCACCTAAAGTCTATGCTAAATCATCTTTTTTCCTTTCACTGCAGATCTGTGAGCCCCATGCCCCACAGGGCCACTTAAACCCTCTTTTACAAATGGCGCAGGTGTGAGGGCACTTGCCGAGGAGTGTCACGGTTTGCCTGCTGAGTGACGGTAAGAGCCACGGCTCAACCAAGAGACAAAACGGCAAAGAAAATGGAATCGCTCTCTTCCGAAAGTAAACGGACAGGTCAACCAGTTGTTCATTTTAATTATGTACTACGAGAACTTGCCATGTCCCTACCTAAATTTTGAAAGCTCATGCTCTTTGAAAATATGCAAAAAATAGCTTTCCCAACACTGAGCTTTTCTTCTTTAAAGATATGCAAAGCAAGCATAAGTGTTCAAAAATTCTGCTTTAAGACGTCAATTTTTATCCATACAAGCTAACAGATTTCACACAGTTTCACAGTTTAAGATGCTACACTGCCTTTCACAATTTCAGTTGCGGTTCTCAATTCAGCAAGGTGTTATAAAGCTTAATTGACACTTTACGTTTCAGATTATACTATTTCACACAGGAATGCGATAATTGTTTCTGATACTCTAAATCACGGGTTTTTAGTGTAGTCTGCAATAGACACAATAGTATGGCAGGAAGATGCCAACGAAGCATAATGTGACCCACAGAATAATTCTACAATGTGTGGGATAAAGAGAAGAAAAATTAGCAATATGCTAATTGGACTATGAGGATGCACCAGGAGAGATACAGATAGACATTTTCATACGATAGTGCCATTTTCTGCATCTTCAGACTCTTTTCAGGAAGGCTTGTACAAGTATTAAGGGTTTGTAAGTGTGAGGCAGGCTGGTTGGACTAGAAAAGAGGGGGATCGACATACAGGTATTTCTGACGTACAAGTGCTAGCAGACCTTCCTCAGTGTTCAGGTGGAAGTTACTGTTCCTGTTGTGGGGCCAGAAAAGAAAAGGTGCCTGTACTTTAGTTTGCAAGGTCACAGTCTCTGAAATGGGCAGTGCAGGTGGGTCTCTACTAAGAAACAAGATTCTTGAAGGTAGCAAGCAACCATGGGTCCAAGTTCACTCTGCTCCTCGTGGTATGAAGTGCTAACAAGGAATCAATGACTGGGGCAGATAGCTGTGGGGGGAATATCATTGTAATCTACCACTTCTGCTTGCCCCAGAGCACTTAAAGCAGAGCCAAAAGTCCGGTCTTTTGATACCACAGAAGTTTATGCCTCCAGTAAGTGGAAACGAATCTCCGCTTCATAACTGCTTGCTGGGAAAAGGGATTTTTGGCTTGATTGACCATGTCACACTTCCCTGGTCGGCAATTTCATTGAAGGATTCAGGCGCAGGGCAGCCAAGTATTTGTATCTTGTGTAACACTTACTTGGCAGCCTTTTGATAGGTCTCCTCAGCCCAGCTGGAAGAGCACACAACCAGCTGGGCCCCTGGAACAGGCGGTGATGATTGGTGGTGAGTGCCAGAGGCCGGTGCTTGCCTGCAGGGCTGGCAATCCTGCAAGTCTCCTTCCCTGACCTGCTGGTGATTAGAAGCAGCACGGGATCATCTGCAGCCAGCTGGGAAAGCCAGGCCTCAAGAGCACTGCTGTAGTCTCTCAAGCACTTGTTGCCACAACAGATAGCTGATGGGTAGAGGCAGAACAAAGCAGAGTGCTAGCAAATTCCTTAATTGATCAACGATCGCTGATATCACCTAAACCAGGAACCCTCCAGCTTCTGCATGTTTGCTGACAACTCCGCACTCATCCAGCTCCTGCTTAGTCTTGGCTGTTCTCCCACCTACTCCACCCACAGCTGACAAGTTTTGTGCAGCTTTACAACCTAATCCCACTAATGTATGAGTCAGGGTGTTGCTTATTGAAAAAAAGGTGTGTGGTCATACAGACAATTATAGGCACAAGAGAGTGGTAAGGTGGTGCTGAGAACAAGACAGCAATAGTTATAAAGCTATTGGGCTGTGTAAACATGGAGGTAATTGCTCCTTACCAAATCAAATTCAACATAAATAATCAAATAACTCAGTAGAAGTAATGAAGTCTCAAATGATCAATAATAATTGTGTTTTGCACTTTCCCAGGACCATCTAGTTCTAAGAAAGGCTAACAGCACTTTAAACTGTAACTCATGCAAGTGTTGAGTTACAAAACTGGAAACCAGGACACTACTACCCTTTCTGTTTCAGGCAAGTTAACCAATGAATGAGAAAGTAACAGGTTTCTTGACTAAGTGCCTACCAAAAAAGCCAACTATAAGCCAGAACATTTACTGTTAAAATTATGAGCCCATGAAAATCCAAGTTTATAAGGACAAAGTTGTTTACAGACTCGAAATAACAGCATCCATGACTTTAATGCTGTAACTCCAAATTAAGACAGTGCAGATGGGCATAATTTTCCATTCCTATTATGAGACACAACACCATGTGTCTTTGATATAAATGCAACATATACGTTCAGCTAGACCATTGGTTTATTCTTACATTTTGTATTCAAACCTAAGTCCCTATCAAAGAAAAAACGAGTGTACACAAGTGCAGTAAAGATGATGATACAAAAATCGATCATTTAACCTAACCTATTATTTGTAGGATCTAAAAAGAATGAAAAATTTTCTGTATTGATGGTTTCAGTTAATCCTGTATCCAAACATTTTCCCCAATAAACATCAGATTATTTTTATGTTGGCTATAAAGCTGTCAGTCCTCAATAAACAGATATGCCCCTGGTGGGTTTACCTCTGCTGTCAAAGATCTGTCAATTCATGCATCATCTCATAAGCGAAACCAGAGAAGCTCAGACGCGGGGCTCCTAGTGAATCCAGCTGAGCAGACGTTGCTCACTACCTGAGAGGATTCGTGCTGCTGCAGCCCCCGCGCAACTGGCAGTGACTGAACGCTCCCAACACAAGTTCGCAAAAGCCCTGAAGTGAATACTTCTGCCTCCCGTTAACAGAAAGCTATGTGACCTTTAATGCTCTGCTCGACTCAGCCTTCCTTTAGTGAGTCTCAATTAAATTTTACGTTTTGTGGCTCCCATTTTCTTGTAAGACAAGAAAAGAGTTCAAGGGATGGATCCTTCTTTGAAGAATTTAATTCCCCATGGAGAAAATTTATTTCCATCTAAAGAGCTGCCCAAAGTCTGGGGGAAGGGAGCTTTTGTAGGGCTTTTTTTTCCGTGTTTTATTTAGTCAAGAAATTTCTAGTATTTTGTGAAGACAAAGGAGTCTTCAGATATTCTGAAAAGGACAGTGTTCTATTAGTGGTTAGACTGGAAATATTTCCTCTGTCCTTTTCATTACAATGAGGAGAAAATCAGAGGGATGGTTAAAGAAATCCTGGCCCTTATTTGTGATGAAGAAGTTTTCCATGAAATCATCAGATTGCTACTGTGATACTGTAGTAACATAATACCAGTTAATGTTCAGTAAGAGGCACTGCAGCAAATGAAATATTTGCATATGTGTTTATAAAAAGAAGTACTTCCTAGGCTGATTATTCATACTTCACCTCAACATAACAAGGTCAAAAAACTAAGGCATTAGGAAACTTCTTGTCTGAACTGAGCTCTGACATTTTGACTCACCTTAGTGGCTACTATTGAAAATACAAGTACAGATGAGCATAAGAACTATTCCCAAATGTAAACATTTTCAGGAGCAGGCTGTTAGTAACATTTCTTTTCCCACTATGTTCCTTTATTTAATTAGTTTGTTTTGTAGTCAACTTAACAAAAATTGCTTATGTCAGTAGGGAACTCTGAGTGCTGGAGAGAGAAGCATAGGCTCTTTATAGTCAGTATACATTGAATCAGGTTTTCCAGATAATCAGTCTAAAAATGCCACGCACCATCAGGGGTCTTTCACATTGCCGATAGATAAAATAAACATGGGATATGAATTAATTTCTTACACCCTTCTCCCAGATTTACACAGCTGAATCTGAACACCTCACAAATTTCTTTTGTTTGCTTGGTGTCTAAATGTGAAACCCTTTCTTGGTGCTCTCTTCTGTGTCTTTTTTTGGTCACCCAAGGAGGGGGTTATCAGGATTCAAGGCTTCCACTAACTAAACTACTGCACAGTCACCTCTCTCACTTCCCTCAGAAGTGCCATAATTACCGTGCTCCAGAAACCGGGCAACACGTGCAGATGGGAATGCAAGACTCATGAATTCAAACAGGTTATTCAGGATTAGTTGATTACTTTTTTTTTTATTTTTAGCCAAAATTTAAGATTATATTGTATCTGAGACTTTTAGGCTCCTTATTTCCTAGTGCTGACTACTGATGACTGCTTACATGTGACCCTCTGCTTCTGTCTAATTTCCTGGAGAAAAAAGGTATTGATAGAATTTGCTTTTTGCTTAGATCGGTATTGACTGCTTCTGCAACAGGCAAGTAAAACTCTGTATTAGCTCCAGCCCGACAGAAATTTAGTGCAATCCACTGCTAAATTTTGATTTAAATCCATAATAATTTCATGTAATCATCTTCTTTTCCTGCTTACAGAGTCATGCCTTGATATTTGTGGGTGTCAGGAGGATGAAGCCAGACTCTTTTCAGTGGTGTCCAGCGACAGGACAAGGGGCAATGGGCACAAACTGAAGCAGAGGAAGTTCCATCTGAACATGAGGAAGAACTTCTTCCCTCTGAGGGTGACGGAGCACTGGAACAGGCTGCCCAGG
>Ga0065711_1043065_pt1 | contig 14961 bp, 9 predicted proteins | sample Hoacrofraction12_FD_59098 | JGI IMG/M metagenome (GOLD analysis project Ga0065711, IMG submission 59098) | Hoatzin crop microbial communities from Cojedes, Venezuela - Epithelial fraction 12 v2 (version 2) | ecosystem: Host-associated > Birds > Digestive system > Esophagus > Crop | place... | reverse complement strand
GCAGCTGGGCCCCGGCGAGGGCCTCGATGCCTTCGCCCCCGCCGCGGGCGGCCCCGGCCCAAAGAAGGAAGGCGCAGGGAGAAAGGCACCGGCGCACCGAACCCTCCCTTCCCCCCTGACCCCGCTCCCCCTCCCAATCCCCCCGCCCAGGCCCGGCGCTCACATTTTCCGCTGCCGCTCGAACTCGGCTTTTTTCTCCTCCTCCTCCCGCTTCTGCTTCTCGTCGAGGCTGCTGCGCTTGCTCACCGTGCGCCCGAAGATGTCGATGCGGTCGGGCGGGGAGGAGGCGCGATCGCGCTCCCGGTCCCGGTCGCGGCGGGAGGAGGGGGCCGTGTTGGAGCGGGAGCGGGACCGGGACTCCCGACGCCGGTTCCGCTTGCTCTCCCGGGACTTAGAGCGCTTCCGCGCCCGGTCCTTCTCCCGGGAGCGGGACCGCGATCGGCTCCGGTTCTTCTTGGTGTGCTTGGAGCTCTTGGTGTGCTTGGAGCGGGACGAGCTCCGGCTGCGGGACCGGCCCATCCCGGCAGAGAAGAGAGAGAGGAGAGGCCGCGTCGGCGACCGCCCGACCAACCACCCCCGCCCCCTTCGCTAGCGGTGCCCGAGGGAGGTGCGAGGAGGCTCTGCGCGCATCAGCACCGGCCGGGCGGGCCCCTCGTCCTCCCCCGTGCCGCCGCTCCGCGCTGCGAGGAGAAGGAGCAGGCCCCGAGAGCGGGAGCAAGTCCGGACGCAGGCAAGATGGCGGCCCCAGCAGAGCGGTGACTCTCCCGCCCCACAATGCACCACGCCGCACCCGAACCGTCTGCTTCCCCCGCCTTCGGCGCGGCGCCGGAGGAGCACGAAAGCGCTCGGTAGTGTTCGACAACCAATGGCAAGCGCCGCTCGGGGAGGAAACCCCGTCAGGCAGCGCTTCTGCCCCGCGCATGCGCGGAGTGTGCGCCCGGCCGGGAGAGGCCGGCGCCGGCGGAGGGGCTTCGGGGAGGTTGAGGGGGCCGGGATTAGGTTTCTGGGGGCCAAGGCTGGGTTTTCGAGGGTCAGCCGGTGGTCTGGGAGCTGCCCTGCTCGCCCCAGCAGCGTGGCCGTACTCGCCGCGCCGTAGGCCCGTTTGCCCTCAGCGCGGCGGGCCCGGCCACGGTGAAGGCAGCAGGGGGTGGGGAGGTGGGCGTGTGTGTGAGTGAGGTGCCTTAGGAGGGCAGGGTAAGGGGGGCTTCAGGCGGCCTGTCGAACCCGGGAGGCCGCGTCGGGAAGCGGCCAGGCACGGGAAGGGCGTCGGAGCCCGGCCGGCGGGTGCGGTGCTGCCTGTGGGCCCTTCCCCGGTCTCCCGGGGCTGCCCGTGGGAGCGCTCTGTCCGTGGGGTGGCCCCCCCTGCCCGGTTTCCCTGGGGTGCGCTGGCCTGGGAGCTGCGGCCTGCGTGAGCAGCCCCGCCTCCGGTGCCGGGTGCTCTACACAGGACCAAGTACCGTATTTTTCTTGAATTTAATAGATATTTTTTTTTCAAGCTTTGATTTTGTGTGTGTGTTGCTTTTTTTGGTTGCTTGCTTCAATATAGAAGACAGGGAATCTGTCGAGCAACTCTTGTCTAATCACTGTGGATTAAGGAAGTTATGAAAAACGTTTAAACTTCTTAATAAACTGTAAAAAGCAGTTTTTCTGAGTCCTCTTGAACACGTGGTTACTGCGATCCATTTAGTTGTTGCTAATCTCTAAGATGGCACAATGAATCACTGTCTTGACTGTATTTAGGGTGAGTTTACTTGTAGGCGTTACTGCTCTTTGTTAACGACAGGTACGTAAGCAAAGGCAGCAGCCTTATGTCAGATGGAGTGTATCAACTTGTGGTCCGGTAGGCATCTCTGAGATTTTTATCCCACTTCTGCCACATAATCGTTAGTCTTTTGCGCCACAACAAAATTTGCAACTGGTACTGTTCTTGATTTCAGATGAACTGGTGCAAGCTATAAAAAGTTAAGCATGTTCTTTACCCTCAGTGGAAATTAGCTCCTTGACATCTTTCACAATTTGGTCTCTTTTTTAAAATGGCTCTACATTTTTTTTTTAAGTTTAATAGGTACATTTTACAAAACATTCCTTTAGTCACTGGACAAAATCCCGTCTCATCTAAAGGTCTTTTCGTCTGATTCGTCTGACTGACTTTTCTTGAAGGAGCACTTTTTTATTTTGAAATTTTGAATTACTGTAATTAGTACCAAAAATAAATAAAATGGAAGCATCTTTCTCGCAGGCCACTTTGCCAGTAACAGCAGAGTAATGGACATTGTGATACCTGCATGGCAGGGATTTCAGAGTCGCAGACCCAGGGAGCGCTTGTTTCTCTCTAGCCCTGGGGAAGTTTATGCAACAGGTAACTAAGGAAGTTGACAATGAGACCTTTCAGCTCCAGACTGGGTAGGTGAGTTACCAGGCATAACTTCTGCAGCAACTTGATTACAATTTAAGGACTGGAGCTTTGAAATTCATATGATGCAGCAGCTTCTGGTTATAAGTTCTGTCATAACTGTATTAGTACTACATTCCATCTTGGATGTACCAAACCTGACCTGGAATGTAGGGAAAAAAAAAAAGTACATGACTATTAGTTTTACAGTCAGTTAGAAGTATAAATGAGTTTTTAAAATACCATAAGCTGAGTTTTCTCCTTGGCAAAGTACTATTAACAGAACCTGTATTTAGGACCTTGGTTGTCTGAAGAATTACCAATATGAACTGCAGAATTCTATTCCTATTTAGTAATACTGATTTGTCAGAACTGTAAAATGCAATATACAATATTCTGTGACAACAATTCATGATGATAGATTGTGTGGAATTAAGAAATTACATAGTATGGTATAATGAAATAATTTTCCACAATCCATTGTCGTATTACTTCATCTCAGTATTTTTTAAACTGAATTAGTAAGAGCACAAGATTTTAAATACCTATAGTAGGTTAAGATAGTTGGTCCATTTTCTTTGTTATTCCTGAGGACTAAATTCTGGTGTTTCTGGAAAAAGCTCATTTTCCTCTTAAAAAATACATTCCCAAGAGCTGACAAATTGGTAGAAGAACATTCTGTGATTTCTTTTTTGCTTTGAAATTTGGTAGGGTTTTTTTTTTATCCTATCACCTTAATTTTCCAGGCTTAACAGTAGTAAAATTCTAATATTTAGGGGTTTTCACCCCAGGTGTAATTACAGTTTAAATGGAATTACAGTACCAAAAGGAAGTTTTAGTAAATTCTAAATTTAAACACCTTGTTTCATTGAATAATTTCATTTCTTGTTTTCAGTTAATTGAAAAAGAGAGTTGTCATTTCCCATGTCAGTTCCACTTAAAAATTTTCAATATTTGATTAACTCCTGTAATTTTCTCTGGATTAAATAATATTAGAATTTTTGAGGTTTTTAATCACATGCAAATCCATGTTTTATTCATGGTTTGGTAGCCGTACTTTATTTCTATGCACTCGTGTGGTTTTGGCATTATTTTTCTCCATTTTAATATCTCAGTATATTAAAATGCATAATTTGCTGCTTAAAACAGTTGCCTTAGTGTTTGAAAGCACCTTATTTGACAGACAAATAGTGGCATAATTAAAGTACCTCACCTGCTTTACCATGGTGACTATCATCACATGAAATCTCTCAACCCCTAGGCATTTGGCGGTAGCCCTGTGGAGGTGCTGCCTTCTGATAATCTGCAGATCATACCTGCTCTCACACCATCACTTTTGTCATTACCTGGGTCAAGAGGAATCTTGGGGGATTAAAGGTGGATTACTTTGGTTTGTGTTACTGTGGTACAGCTGAATGTAAAATTCTTGTAACAGGTATAAAATGGAAGCACTCTGGAGAGTAAGCAGAGCAAGAAAGAAAGCGACAGCGTAATGGGATAAGGTGTTTGGTATATAATTTACCGTTGTCTGGCTCACAATAGTAAGAGGGCAGGAGTAGCACAGAAGAGGTAAGTTCTTGGAAGGGAAAATAAAAAGTGGTTTAAACGTGTTAGTTCTTTCAAAATAGCTATTTCAGCGTGAGTTTATTACAAGGTCAGAAACTATATATACAGGGTTTGTTGGGTTTGGTTTTTTTTAAAGTATGAGTCAGCGCTGTGATTCATGTCGCATAGATCACAGAAGCTATGCAGGTGCAGAAGTTGTATTACTTAATCACTTTTTTTTTTGTTACACCTACTGCCAAAGTTGATTGCTTTGCTTATGCATTTTCTGTCAGCTGCTTTGTTTCTCTTTTAGCAGTGCTATGGAGTTCTGAGCTGCTAAGCTGCAGAGGTGAGGAGATGAAGCATCTGGGAGACCAGCAGAACAGCTGTGAGGAAGGCATGGCAGGAGCATGGAACAGTTGGCAAAGGGAAGTATCTTTTCTAAAACTTGAGAGAACTAAGTCATTAAAACTGCTGCTGCAAAGGACTCCTGTGAAAAGGGAAAAAAAAAAAAAACTGTTTAATTGAAAGAATGGACAGGAAACCCTGTACAATGAGGAATTAAATAAATGGAACGGGTTTTCACATTGTACCTATACAGAAAGACTGGGTAGATTGTATACATAAGTATAGTTGTTAGCTAAAATACTCCTCTTTTCCATATGTTCAGATGATAATTATATCCTTGGAAAGTGAACAATACTGTACAAAATGCTGTTGAAAGCATTTTGTAGTGTGGATATGAAAAAGGCACAGCTTGAGTAATCGGGACTAGTGTGTGTATATATGATAATCAATTTAAAACAATTATCTATTTTCGTTCAGAAGTGGATTTAGTTTTAGAAAATAGATAAAATTGACAAATCATGATCAACGTGGGAATATAAAAATTACATTAATTATTAATACCAGAGGAAATTTTGTGATTTTTATTTTATGTAAATCCACTTGCCACTTTTAGTGTTCGGACTACTTTCTTCTTTCAGTGTGGAAGAAGGGAAAAGGAATGTTTGTTTGCTTGCTTTTCACATTGCTTAGTCCATTTAGGTCCTTGAATACTATTAGAAGTGGTGAGTATAAGTCTTGATCACAACTTGAGACACTGGTCTGCAAGCTGTGTATCCACAGTGATATGCCTTTTTCTCATAGTGAATATTTTTTAAAAATCATTGATATTATATGGAGTATGCAGATTTAGTATCGTATGTAAGTATTTAAATCTCTACCTAAGACTTGGTTCATTGAAGACTGATGGTAATAAAAATCCAACCAACCTTCTTCAGCAGCTGCATAATCATGGAGCTGCTTTAACTCTGTAGGCATATTCTGATTTACCTGAAAGACTTCATAGCAATCGTAGTGTTTGGTATGTGTAACTAGGGACTTAAGCCAATCAGAAATGAGTTGAGGTGTCATCTAAGCCTCATGAGGGACTGATCCAATGCAAATACTTGGATAATTCCTTAAAAAAAAAACAAAAAAACAAAAAAAAACCCAACAGAGTAGAAAGGGACACTGTTATTCAAAACCAGGTTGCTCACGATTCAGTGGTTAGCATAGTGGTTAGACTAGTTGGGCGAGCAAGAAAATTGGATTCAGGTGTGTCCTCATTCATATAAATGCCTCTTCCTTCCCATGACACTATGCTAATCAACCAGGCCAGTGTCTAGGCTGGAGGAAGGTAGGAAGGGAGTCGGGGGCAAAGTCCCCTTCTGCTTCCTCAGTTGAAACCAAGCGAGTTTCACAAAACATGAAATAGACATGTTGAGATGCTGGAGGCAACGTTGTTGTAACCTAATGACTGTGGTACTCTGGAACAGCTGGAGCAGTTTGCCCCGATTTAAGTCTCTATTCAAAAGGCTGGTTTTGGATTTTATTAAACAATCATGAGAAGAGAAACCAGGCTAATCCTGAGAGCTAGAGCTCAAAACTTGGCAGGTGCTGTAACTGCTCGGTGTTGTGTAACATGCCCCCTCCCACGGCAGCTGTGTTTCAAAAGGGGTGAGCTGTGCTTAGTTCTTCAAAGGCTACTGTAGGCACTGCCCTCGGGAGGGGACTACAATTTTTGGCTCCTAAACAGACGGAGATGCCACCCTTGTGGTGCTGACTTGGACACCCTGCCTTTAATGGGGCGACAGCCACACCTGCCCATACAGCATTTCCGCTTGGCTTGGTGACTCCTAGTTAGCCTGTGTATTTTAGGAATCCCTAATTCTTTTGTAGTTTTGAAAAACTATTTGGATGAAATACTGGCTGTGGAAACTTTATATCCAAAATATTTTGCATATTTTATTTGTAACGAAAATTTTTCTAGTTTTTTTCCTCCGATTTCATTAAATACCCTAATATGTCTCACAGTACCACTTTTTCCATATGAATATGAAAATGACTGGGAGTGATTGCTTTTTTGGAGAAGTAGTCAAGAAGCAACTTGCTTATGATAAAAATAGGGTTGCAGGTATGGGGAAAAGCATCCTACCTACACTTAAACATTAAATCAATGCTGCAGCAATTAATGGGAATTGACCCTGAAGCATTTTTTCATTGTAACTGCTGTTCTGTTAAATTTTTATCAAAAAAAGGTTGGATTAAATCTTTTTTGTTTTTTTCTTACCATCATGCAAAAATGGTGGAACTTTAAAATTAAAATATGCACACATTAATGGGTAGAAAATAGCAGTTACCATTTTCCTGAAATGTTCTGTTAAGAAGTATAAGACAAATATGCTGTCTACATGAGCAAGCCAGTTTAGCAGGAAGTCTTCTGAGTGCCAGATTCTGCCTCTTGTATTCACAAAGTAGTGCATCATTTTGCAAGTTGATTCATTAATTCATTTCCCTGCCTAGCTAGGTTAAAGGTTGAAGGAATAAAGCATTCGGGCAGGATGCAATTTTATTATACAGTTTAATTTTAACAGAAGCTTTTAAACTTAAAAAAAATAAGTTTTTGTGAAAATCTCATTGAAATGGCAAAAACTGAGAGAGTATATTTGTAGAGGTGTTTCCTGATGATATGAACAGAAACAAAATACTAGAGAGCAAATAGACATTTTGAAGTCCATCCTTCTGGGAGTTTTCGTTGGAGTGTCTCTTCTCTCCATTCTTTTTGGAAGACATCAAAAGTGTTGTGGCATGTGTGATTTGACTCTTATTGTTCCTCATGTCCTTTATTCCTAAATTATATCAGTAGTATTTGTCTGCAGATGGTTTGATAATTTTTAAACAAGTGATAGCAGTTGTGCAGGTCAAACTGAATTATATTTTCATGAGTGATGTGGCTGACTTTGTTGTCCCAGCTGATGATCTGCCACAGAGCTATAACCATGGCTTCAGCAATACTAGAACAGGGCTGTCTTGGTCGATCTCAAAGCTCTGAACACTGGGCACCCTCCGCATGCATAGCATCTATCCCACTGCTTACGTGGTCCAGTGTCACGTTGTACACAGCTATACACTCCCTGGAGTCTGAGCACAGTGTATTTAATCTGCCGTCAGCCCTGCTGTGCGTTGATTTCAGAGTGGGCTTGGGACCGGGTTCATTTGGGTCTGTGTCTAAGACAGCAAAGTGTTAGAGCAGTCTTCAATGAACAAAGGCTTCCAAATGCATGGAATATCTAATGCCTATACGTACTTTTCTAGAGATACAGGTAACATCAGTGTGTATGTATTACTGGTCATCGATAGTGTTTTGTGCTGGCATACAAGTTTGATAAGGTTGTTTTCAGGTTTCTATCACAGTTGCTAACTGCAGCTTTTTTAATTCTTGAGTTATGATCTTGGCAATCTGGAAACAAAGCAAATGTGGAAGGGAATGCATCAGTCTTTCTGCTTTATCCCTTATTTGCATTATTACCAGGTTGTGAATGGATGAAGCATATCCTTCTATGGTTTAAGCTGTTGCAAGGCATAGTATGGTGGTCTGTTTGCGTTTAGACGGTACTCTGTATTTTACTTTCTGTCCTGTTTTTGGAGATGGGTAAACAGCTAAGGAAGAAGAAAACTGCCCATACCATGTTAAAACTTTTAAAGAAATACTGTATTAAACATCACTTTAAAAAGTCAGGCACTGCTGATTGTGAATAAAGGTGGCAGAACATAGTTTTAGTAGAGCTAGTGAATGAATCTAAAGTAGCATTTCAGCTAGGATAGTGAGTTGTGTTTTTGCTGTTCAAGCAGAGCTCTTGAACACCAATTTGATTGCCTTGGAGTGGTCTTAGACTGGGTAAACTGGACTTATTTTGGATAAGGCTAAGTCTAACATAAAAATTGAAATGTAGTAGGTTCTGTTTGAACATAAAGAAACACTTTTTTTTTTTTTTCTTTTATTGTGAGGGTGGCACAGCACTGGTACAGGTTGTCTGGAGAGATTGTGGAGTCTTCATCCTTGGAGAGTCTGGATGTGGTCCTGGGCAACCAGCTCTAGGTGGCCCTGCTTGAGCAGGGCAGGTTGGACAAGGTGACCTCCAGAGGTCCCTTCCAGCCTGAACCGTTCTCTGTTAGAGTGAAACCAGATGAGGTGTTCTAGGACCCCCATCTGCTATTGAGGTTTCAGTCTGCAGGGCTGGTCTAGAGCTAGTGGAAAGTAAAGCACTTCCCCAAAGCATGTAGCGTGGGCATCTGGTTCTCTGAAGCCACTATCTTTGTTCACAGACTTTCTGTTGGAAAGCACTGCTTGCTAATGCAGACATAGCCACGAACGTCCCATAGAGCTGAGTTAGCAAGTCCTTTGGTGTTGGCTTCTTTGCTCAGGAGCATGTAGATATTGTAGAAAGCACAGGCCAAAAGTTGACACAATTACTTTGTATATTGGATCTATACAGACGCAGCCCCTTAAACCATTTTTTTGCAGTCTAGAAGACTGCTGTCAGCATCTGATAGATAGGCACCAGGCCAATCTGAATGTATATAGCACTGGAATATCTAGCCAATCTGAATTTGAAGGCTTTCCTGCTAGTTGGTTGATGAGTTAGCACACCCTAGACTCTCTCCATTTATATCCTCATTGGACAATTATGTATTCTTTCTGGCTTGCCAAAGGTAAGTAGAAGAAATAAGCAGGGGAAGATAATACTGAGGTTGAATGGCACAGGAGGCATGGGAAGAGATGAAAGTATTGCACTAGATGGTGGGGGAGGATGTATAGTAGCTTAGGGTTGGTATGATGAAGATTTGTCTGCACACTCAAGTCCAAAGCTCCTGCTGTGTATATTAGGCAATGAAATAATGCACTGACTTGCTCTGACTGCTCAAAACAGGACTCCCAGGGTAAAATGCCATCCATGCTTACTCACCGCACTGCATAGCAGTGTCTGCAATTTTTCTCAAGCTGTTTCTACAGGTATTCACTCTTGGTGGTGCAGAGGGACCTGGAATTCTCTAAGAAGCTGTACTTCAGGAAAAGGTGACTTTACTGCATCTGTATAAAAGTGCTGCTGCAAAAAGCAAACGTCAAAAAAGTCTGGAGCTTTCCTCAGGCTTGGAGCCAAGAGCAGGCTTGCAGCTGATTGTGAGACATCTGTCATCAGCAGGAGTTGCCAGTAGTGGAGCTGGGGGCTACAAATGAGAGTGACAAAAGTACATGATGACCTAGTGAAAGAAAGGCCTTTCTAGGACAAAGGGTAGTAGTTCATGATAAGAAGGCAAAATAAACTACATACCTGGAAGAGGATGGTCAGGTGGGGGCTGTGGGAGGGGTGTGGAGAGGTAACTAAAGAGGACAAAAGCACACCAAGAAATAAGCTGTGAGTGAGCAAGATTGGGAACAGACAGTAAAATGCATGCATTGGTGAGAAAGGAACGAGCATGGTGAGAAAATAAGTAGGAAGTGAAGAGCAAAAAAGCAAAGAAATGAAGGGTGCAAAACCCCAGAAAACACTCACTGCATTAAGGAAAGAAAAAAATCCCACAAAAATGTATTTTGGATACTACTTTTCTATATGGTCTGTTGCTAATGTTGCCAGGATTAATGTTAGACAGTATAAATGGAATGGTGTCTGAGATGAATTCTCTTCAGCTGTACGTCTCCTAGGCAAATGTGTGAGAACTGCTGATCTGTTCATCTTGTTCGGATCACATGAATGTGAACACAGTGGAGATTTGACTTGGTGTCCCTGTCTACAAATACAGAGGGGGGAAAAAAAAGGGAAAGAGAAAGCCTCCCCTGGGAAGAAAGGGAGTGATCCCATTATAAATGAGAGTCATACAACATCCCTTCTGGAGGCATGTTGAAATTTCCCATGGGAGGAAGAAGAATAAACAAAGGTCGGTATTACTAATAAAAGAAAAATAGTTGGCAACCAGGGAAACAATAATTATTTGATTGCAGTGTCCTGAAAAGCTAGCAACAGAAACAATACCAGTTAAAAGCAACAGGCCAAACGCATCTCACTTGCAGCCCTACCTGTCATTGCACTGAGGATGTGTTTGCATTGCTGCTCTGAGAGCAGCGCTTCACCAGCAAAATAAATATGCCCTGACTTTTTGTCTTTGCTGCTCTACTCTGCTTACGCCGCAGTGGTCCTGAAGGTTTATTGTGTTTAACTTCACTATTGTGAAGCAAGCAAGGAGTTGCTATTATCTCTGCTTCACAAAGGAGGAACAGAGCCTACAGGAGAGCTGTGCTTTCAGCTGCACAGCTTGTGGTAGGCAAGGGAGTTTCCAAACTGTGGGCCAGTAACTCTCTTTGCTCGCTTTCTGTGGTTGCAGAAACAGTAATGGAATATTAATAGTGGGAGGGCATGTACAATATTTTTTCTTGAACAACGCAGTTTACCTACCAGGAAATAAATGAGCAAAGCTTGCTATTGCAAAAAAGATACCCCCAGATCATGACTTAAGCAATTTCAAGAGATCAACGTAGTCTTGAAAAATACATTAATATTTATTTATGTTTGTACAGCAGCAAGAACCTATTTAATACAGGTACAGTTTCGTTTTAAATTCAAACTCGGGAAGCCTCTTAAGGCCAAATTGTAACAGGCATTATTGTTTCTTAAGGGTGAGGCGTGTGGTGAGCCAGATGGCAGGAAGCTGTGCAGAGCTCTGCTCGTGGTTCCAGTCTGCCTGGTGGTGCAGTCGCAGCCCTAACTGCGCGCTTCCTCAGAGGCGACCTCACTGAATGGCACCATCTAGTTTAGCTTTGTCACAGTGCACACAGTTGTTCCGCATTCCCAGTGCTCTGAACTTTGCTAGCAGTGTATAGCTGAGTTGTGGGATGGTTTGTTCCTAGTTTGCTGGGGGCTGTATAGAAAACACTGTGCTATGGCAAGTATCACTTTCTCAAGCCTGAGTGCATGCTGGAAGTGACTGGGAGGCAGTACTACGGTAAGAGTCCAGGCTACTGCTGTTGGGAAGGGTTAGGTTGTGTAACATAAGCTCAGTACTCTTCTGGCTAGAGAATGGAAGGGCGTTGGATGTTCCCAACCAATTACTGCCCTTCGATAAGGGCTGCAGCACACTGCTTTTCATCTGCAGGAAGTCAAAGCTGTTTGGCTAGAGCTTCTTCCCTGATTTTTTTTTTCCCCTTTGTTTTGGTGATGTCCATTTCTTACGTTAGCTATTAACGTTAGAGTAGGTATTCAAGAGCTTCAGGGTCCTGTGCTTTGCTTTTTACTGCATCTATGAGGTTTTCTTCCGTGTCCTTTGTATCTACATTGGGCATCGCTACCCCCTAAATGAGATCAGTCTTCCAGGATTGTTACTTCCTGTTAGAGTAGTTACCTCGGAGAACAGAAGAGAAAGAAAAGCATTACTTTGAATTCTAGAGCTTTTTTGTTACAAAAAACATTATAAAACTGAATAGTGGTTACAAGCAGAATCATCTCTCAGAACTTAGTTGCAGCACAGGAGCAAAAAACAGCCCATGCAAATTAGTGTTTTTAATAATAATATTTTTATTATGCCTGTAGCTTTTTAGGTATTTTACTGTTAAATACATTTTCCTTATTGAAAGAAAGCCAAACCTGAAACTAAGTTGATAGCTGAAGATTGATAGTGGTCATTGTGCAGGGACCCTTTCGTATGGCTGTGTATGAAACTGATAGTGCTTCATTTTGTAGTGTGAATTTATGACAGGAATTTATACTGCATGTGAAGGTAACTTCTTATTTCTGACATGGCTCTGCAAAGTTAAGTGTCAGCAATGTTTTCCAAAGAGGTTGTAAATATATCTTGCATTAGATATTTGTATGCAGCTATTTAAAAATGTCAGCCTCCTGAATTAGTATGAAAGCAATCAGTTCAAATACACTGTTTTAAGCAATGATCTGAAAAACAGCATGTAGAAGTGAGAATTCCTGAAATATTTTCTTTCCCTTTTCAGTGACTGCCTTACTTGTAAGAGAAGAAAAAAAAAAAAAGCTGCATTTTAGTTTCCTCTTTTGGTTTCCCTCTGTGGAAAACAGTAGTAACAATGCTTCTCAGGCTCTTTACAGCTCTTTGAGGTATGTGGAAGGAAAATGCAGGCAAATAATTCAAATATTTTGTAGTAGTGTTACATGCGGTTTGTTTTCCTTTGTCCATAAACTATGCTTGAAAAGCTATTTTCTTGCCTGTTTCAAGATGGGATAAAGAGTTTTCCCTACAACTGTATTGAAAAGACCATTTTACGAGCTGCAGATAGACTCACAGAGGTTGGCAAAAGGATTTGCACTCATGCTTGCAGATGTTGGATGGTGGTCTGACTGTGTGCATTAAAGATGAATGCCAACATGATTGTATAAATATTACATTAGCATGCCCTTCTAAAAACAGTCCGCAAGACACCCTTGGATTGCTCTACTCCAGAATTCATAAGCGAGTACGACTAAAATAGGAATAGCCTAACAAAGTACGTACTTCCATGTGTGCTCAGAGCTGTGACGCGAGCACTTGATCCGCGGGGAGGTGCTTGAAGAGTCGGTCCGTGGCTCCGGTGTCGGTAGGTGGCACTCGAGAGCACATTGCCCGGGTCGGCAGGTCCCGTTCTGCAGGGTCAGTAACCGCGGCCTGGTCCTTGCCACCGATTGATGCCTGAAGGTCTTTGCCTGATGTTCTTAACGAAAGTTAAACCTGTTTGAAGCCCACTGCTAAAACGGTGTCTGAGGAACTTGCATTTGAAAACTGTTAGCCTCTGAGTATGGAATGTATTTTCTTTTTTTTCCTACTGAAGGTCTCCAGCTTTGTACCAGTTCTCAATGCTTGTTTTGCTTGTGCGATTTTTTCAAAGCATAGACAATTTGAAATGAATGCATCCACTTGAATATATAAAAGGCTGCAATGAGAAGAATTGAAATGGTACAATTAGAGGAACCCTGCTTCCCAGTCTGAACAAAAGCAGCGTTGACAAAAACTTACAGGAGCAGGTCAGCCCCTGTTGTACAGCATTCCATTTCCTGCTTTATGGGCACTGCGCTGAACGCAGTCCCTTGCCTTTGATGGAAGTAAACACACTGTTTGCCAGTCCCAGTGGAAGCAAAATTCTTGAATGAGCCTAAAGTTCCCTTTTATGAGAGAGCAAGTAAGTAAAAACAATCCTTGGTGACTAGTCTGACGCTTATTATTACTGGTTTATCAAAGCCTCCACCCATTCCATGTGTATAATGGACTCACTCTGTCCTTAACATAATTATTAGTCTAGACTGGAGACATGTCAGGTTAATGTTTCCACAGAGGAGGGTTTTTCCCTTTAAAACCAAATGGTGGCTTGAATCATGGGGCTAAATCTGGAACGTGCTTCTAAAAAGACCACGATTTGGTCCCATTGGCAAAGATTACTATACTGGGAACCACTCCCGGAAAAGAAAAAAAAACCATGAATCAGAAATAAGCTGTTTGATTCCCTGTGGAAAGGATCTAGTGAAAAAGTCTTAAGAACAGCATAGACTAAATCTAGTTTATATTAACCATGAGTTTCATTTCATATTTGGCCTTGGCCTACTGCTGTACAGAAATTACTGAACCCAAATACCCAATTCCTTTCAAAGAGTGTCAGATAGTGCTTTTTGCTAAACTGTACTGGAAACCATGCATGATTTGATTAGGTTGCTATTTCTGCGGCTAGTATCAGATAGATAATCTGAAACAAATGCCCTCAATTTGCCCTGAAAAGAAAAAATTAACTTTGCAATGATATTTTGGCCGTGGTGACCTCTTCAAAGAATGGTCTCTTAACAAAAAAGTAAAGTGTGTAATTCATGCCTCATTAGCACTTCTAATAATACGTTTTCACTCATGACTTACAATAATTCCTGCTCCAAAGCTATTCTGGGAAGTCAGGAAATTTGCAAGATAGGGATTTCTGTGCTTCTATCTGTACTGAGCTGAAAAGCTGGGAAAGGTAGTCATTCATTTTTAGTTATATAAGCAGAGTTTATAAAGAAAAGCTTCAGATTCTTACACAGTGTCTATGAGCATTTATGTGTCTAGCTGGCCCTGGTGAAGTAGAGTCAATCATCATTTCCATCATGAATGCTCATTTTCAGTGTTTTGTAATAGTAACAGTCCCTAAATTTATTTCCAAGTGGAAACTTGGCATGCAAATTCTCAGTCCAATTATTTTTGTATAAATTTTGAGACAAATCAGTTTGTCCATTTTGAAGTTTTATGGGAGATCATAAGGGTTTTTTTATGACTTCAGATGCTGTATTGCATTCCTGTAACAGGGCAGGCATCCATTAAAAAGTATTCTTCATTAAAAAGAAAGTTTTCAATACATACTATTAACCTGTGAGTTTTGTATTTTTTATTGTTTGTTTTACAAATTAGAAAGTAACTGCTGTGCACCTTGTCTTATTTAGTAGGAAATATTATTTCACAGAAACAGAGGGGCTTATTATGGACTACTTGGCACTCTCCTGTCAGTGATCTGTAAATAAAGGAGTATATTAAGTGTTAAGTGTGTGAGAATAAGTCTTCAGTTAGGCCTATGCTAGGAAATGCCTTTGAAGGTAGGCTGAGCTCAGGTAGTGCATTGCAGTGTTACCTAACTTAGACCTTTTTCCAAGCTAAAATCCAAGATATCTCCCCCCCCCACCACCACCCCCCCC
>Ga0065711_1043064_pt1 | contig 14961 bp, 7 predicted proteins | sample Hoacrofraction12_FD_59098 | JGI IMG/M metagenome (GOLD analysis project Ga0065711, IMG submission 59098) | Hoatzin crop microbial communities from Cojedes, Venezuela - Epithelial fraction 12 v2 (version 2) | ecosystem: Host-associated > Birds > Digestive system > Esophagus > Crop | place... | reverse complement strand
ATGAGGAAGAACTTCTTCCCTCTGAGGGTGACGGAGCACTGGAACAGGCTGCCCAGGGAGGTTGTGGAGTCTCCTTCTCTGGAGATATTCAAGACCCGCCTGGATGAGGTCCTGTGCTGCCTACTATATGTGACCCTGCTTGGGCAGGAGGGTTGGACTAGGTGACCCACAGAGGTCCCTTCCAGCCCTGAACATTCTGTGATTCTGTAGCCAGTGGTAGCTGTTGCTGGATGAGGGGACAGAGTGGCATCTGGTAATTGGTGCCGCCTCTTCACTGCCATGCACCCTTTTTCCTGGTCGCCTTCTTCATTCTGGAGACAAGGCAGGGTGGCAGCCTCTGTCACTGGAGGATGTCAGAATGCGGAGCTGGTTCTCTGGTACTGGGACTAGGAGTTGGACAGGGCACAGAACAGCTATCCCATGTACCGGTCTGTCTCGTTGCTTGAGTTATGAAAGACAAATATGCCACGGGAGATTTCAGTCAACTAAGTTACAAAGTACTCACCCCGAACTAAAGTAGCTTGTTAATGAAGACAAGGTTCAGGTACTCAAAGATTTTGAATATTGAGCAAATGTTATTTTGGAAAGGTGCATTCAGACTTGTTCCCTCTTTGCAATCTATGACATGGCTATATAATGTCCATGCAAAATGGGCACTTTCCCTTTTATTTTTTTCTACAGATACTGGAATAGCTTTTACATAGATAGTATTAAATAGCGTCAGAAAACCTGCCTTAAGCGATGTCAAGACGATACAAGATAGAGTAGGATAAGAGTATGGCATTCTTAAGAGAGAAAAAGGTTGTCAGGAAGACAGCAAATGCTTTAGGATGCGAAGAAATGTAAGCAGTATGTGAAAGAGCTGAAAGTTTGGGAGTTGTTTTTCTTTGCATTAAAAAATAAATCTGACGTGAATGATATTGAAAGAGGAGGATATGTTAATGTGATAGAAATGTGTTATTCAAGAGGAGGATGTGTGAAAAAGAACAGTGCAAAAAAACGCTGGCTGGTGTGCTGTGCGTGGATCTTCTAGGGGAGTAAAAGTGTAAGCCGAAAACCTCTGAATGTTTTGTAGCATATTTGAAGCTCTTTCCCTCCCTCCTGGCTTTTGTAACTGTGTGCTATAAAATTGCTGCTGCATGCCAAGGAACTGGTACTGATTGGGATCAATTTTATGTAAATTGTTTGGGAGTGGAGGGAGCCACATTTTATGGTTACACAGATACCCCATGGGATAAGCTTGGAATTGCTGTAAAAGCTCTTCACTTTAAAATGTCAGTGTTTCAGAGTCCAAAGTGTATTTTCTGGTTTTATTCCCAAATCAAAACATTTTCTAGGAAAAGTTGGATGTCTCTTAGCAAAAATTCCGCATTTGCTTTTGTTGTGATGGGTGGGTGGGGGGAACTGGTGGTGGTATTTGTCTACCAACACCTGTTAGTTGTGAATGATGAAGATGATGATGACACAGCTTTGACTGCTTCATCTTCACTGAATACTAAGGGTTGAATAATTTTAACTGGAGGGAAAAAGCAAAGAAGTTAACTATTTAGAGCAGAACATTATACTTGTCTCTGTTTTTTGACAGTTCAAACTAAGAATTTTCCATTCTTGACACTGTACCTATCTCATTCACAGAGCGTGCCTTACCTTTCACCAAAACAGAGACGTAAAACAGTTTTTAAAAAAAAAGTACAGTTCAAAAAGTATGAATCTCTACCTATTCTTGAAATAGGCTTTTTGTCATTGAAATTAGTGCTTATTGTTCCTAACAAACACTTAGGCTAAGTAGGTTGCCCATGCAAATGCAGAAGAATTGCTTGCGGAAATGAGAAACATATGAGCCCAGCATGGTACAGAAATCTTTGAACTACGTGGAGAGACTGGCGGTTTTTGTTATCACAGTGCTAAGGCAGTAACGTCGCAGCCGCTGGAATTTCAGCGACATGGCCGGATACCTTTCTTGGTTTTCCTGGCTCACTCCTCCTTCAGGCCTCTGCTATTTTTCTTGGTGGGCAGAATGTAGGTTCTAGGGTGTCATTTACTCTAGCAGCTAATCTCGGTGCAATTTCTAATATACGCTGCAGCTAATTGCGTATGTTTTGTCTTCACAGCAATTTCCGATTCTTGATGATTGCTTTAGCCTATGCTGTACCACTGGGTGTTTTCTCTGGCTGGTCTGGTGTTCTGGATTTGATATTAACCCCAGTTCACGTAAGCCAAGTAAGTATCTCCTGACTGATAATCAGCAGCAATTTTGTAAGTGGCGTGTTTTTATTGTGCACTAGCATACAGTTTTGTCAGTTTTTTATGTTTAAACTGCTATTAGTACGTATGGACCACTTTTCTAATGAAATTTTAAACAAGATAAAGTCTAGCTTTGGCATCGCAAACTGTCACGATTGTCACTGCTGACTCTCCACCAGCAGTGGGTATTTTCAGAACCGTATGCACCTTCTGACAAGAAGGAAGTGGCAGGTAAACAAACGGGAATATTGTTGGCTGCTGCAGCCTTAGTAAAAGAAAATAATTTTACTGGATGGAAAGGGTGAATTGGGAACAAGAGGATTTCTAAGGTTTTGATAGAGTATTATAAAAATCCAGAGGTCATTACTCAGATTCTATAAAGAGAGGTCACATTTAGGTCACAGGCTACTTAGTCATCCTTTCTTTTAGTGAATTTGTTTCCTTTAGAATATCCGAGAAAAAGTCTTGCACTTCAGACTGTTATCGGGGGCTGTTGCTAGCAGTTTGCAGCTCCTGCACACCGTTTGCTTTGAAAGTAACATCTTATCGTCTTATTTTCTCAGCTTTAATGCATTTCTCTACATTTTGTTTTTGTTTGGTTTTTTTTCCTGTCAGGTAGATGCGGGCTGGGTTGGATTTTGGTCTATAGTTGGAGGCTGTGTTGTTGGCATAGCAATGGCAAGGTAGGAATAATTACATGTCCTTCTTTGTTTCTTCAACTGTGACTGTTGTTTAGCTTTTCCTCTTAATAACGTAACTTATTTTCTCTCGTCTGCTAGAAACTTGAAATGGAAAGTGTATTCCGGGGTTGTGATGTGTTTCATGTAGAGCAATAATATGAATATTCCACGTCAGTGGTTGCTGGGGGTTGAGAACTCCACATGTGTATACCTCATTTTGGCAAGTTGTACTGTTACTCCTGACAGGTGCTTCCTATATGCTCCTTTTAAACACAGTTCTTGTGAATTCAGCTGCCCGGTATGAGGGAGGACCTATTGTAGCACATTTGGAAAGCGTTGAGGAAATTAGTATCCGTCTCCTTTCATCAAGACTTTTGGGCATACTGATTCCTGAAGGGATGTTGGGAATGTAGCACAGACAGCCTACCCACAAGAACGTTACATTCCTCCACAGAGAAATTAGTCTTGGCCCATTTTGGCCAGGTTGCTGGATTCCTATATGGCCTAACTATTTTTTGCTGCACCGCTATGAGCCTACAGTATGGATGTACCTATGCTTTTTGTATATCCAAACATAGCTGTATCTGGCCATCATGAATGCTGATGACATGGGGAGTGGAAAAGCAAGAAATGCATTGCCCTTCCAAAAGGCTGCTGCTTCTTTTTCTTCATTGAGATTCCCTTTAAAAAAAGAGGTGGGAGGAGGGAGAAGTCGTCTTTCAGGAGGTACTTAAGCAGTGAATTTATAAAACTGACAAAAACCAATGGCATATTCCTCTTGCATCGGGATATCTAAGCATTGTCCTGGCTTCTCTATGCCCACTCTTTAGACCCCAGTCCTGCAATGAGTGCAGCACAAGTGCAGGGGTTCTGTCATCGTTGCAATCATTGTGGGATTGTGGACCGAGAGAGGCATCTGTTTAGGACAGAAATTGAAGCTCTCTTTTTTTCATTTACTGTGCATCATCAGTGTACATAATGCATAAAGAAATGCGAGGTTTCTCATCTTGACATTTTGCAGGCTGCCTAGCAACTGCAACAGAGGGAGAGGAAAATACTCCAGACCTAGGGAAGAGAAACAGGCGCTTCCCTCCCTTCTGCTCCAGATGCAAGCCAAAGGACTTAATCTATTGAAACAAAGTTCACACACTGATTTTCTCTAAAAAGAGTTGCTTTTGATTAGCTAAGCGTGGGTACGAGGTTTTTTCTCTAAGAGAAGTAAATGTTAAAAACCAACTGCTGTAAATGACACAGATGCTATAGCAGGGTACATGTTGAAGCAGGTAGTGTGCCACTTTAGTCTTTTCCATCATGAGTTAATCTCTGGTGTATTTGCAACATCTTAATAGTAGAGGGGTGCCCTTAGCAGCTCACTTAACTTTGTTAGGAGGAGACAATCTGCTGACTCAGTGTCAACATGCAAATCTCAGTCTTTATGGTAGATTAATTTATTTAATGTATTGCCTGGTTTAAGTTTCAGGAAATGCTGACAGTCTCCTTAACTACTTCAAAATTGATTTCAAACCTTGTTGAGTATCAGTATGTTGTAGCATTCAGAGCTTTGCTTTTGAGTAAATTAAAAAAATACCAGCAGTCTGTCTCAAAATAGGTCTTTCTAACTTGGGCGATATGCAGTTCAAATGGGAGGGTTTGCGCAGGGAAAGGGAGGAAGGAGGTGATTTGTCACTCCTGATGGATGACTTTCCCTCCTAGGCCTATTCAGCATTTATCTGTGTAGGGTTGAATCAATGACGAGTCTGACTGTAATCTGCTGAAAGTTGTAATTAGGAAAATTAAGTAATGATTCTTGTCGAGGATGACAAGTTGATGTATTTCAGTGTCAGAACTGTGATTTGCCAAGCAAGCAGCTCTCTCCCTTAACCACCTCACCAGAAGCTGTTGGGTTTGAGATTTTGTTTTCCTAATTTTTTTTTTTTGTTTTTACCTGCTAATTTATTGAATCAAAATTGGTGCAGTTTAGGAATTTGCTCCTTCCATTTTTGTCAATGCGGATTCTACCATATCGAACTGTAACAATGTGGTCCTGCACATCACAGTAGTTGTTAAATCATCTATATTTGAAGTAATGCCCAGTTTGGAAATTTGTTTATCTATCTCATTTATGAAATGGTGCAAGTTTTCCTCAGCACAAAACATAAATCTCCCTGTTCTCCACCCACTGCTGTCCTGATAGCCATGAACTTATATACGTTTAGCTAATTTGTATGATGTGTTTTTATAATTGAAAAGCCTGGGCTATTTTGGGCAGCTGGCAGGTGCTGTACCCTTTGCTGGCAGCTTTCAAATGATACGAGTTTGAAGAAAAGCAGTGTCAAAGAGCGACATCCATATCATTGCATGGCAGCATAATTCTATTTCCTTTTCTCAGGTTTTCCCCCCCCACACACATACATTTGCTAATGATCATAGATATTTCTGAGGTTTTGTCCTCCACAGCTCAGCTTTTCTTCCTGCTTTTAACCTGCAGTGTAGTCAAAATGCTGAAACTTTATGACATGGTGATAATTTCCTTAGTAACAGACAGTGATGTCGGCGACACAGGTTTGTGATTTTAACTGTAGGATCCAGCATGGGGCTGGATTTGCTGGGCTGCAGGAGACTGTTACCAGCGGTAGGCTCAGAGCTCTGTATCTGGGTGAGTACACACCTTCTTTCCTGGCGTGCCTACTTTTTTAGTAGCTGCAGACATCCCCTTACATGCTAGATGATGAAGAAGGATTTAAACAGAACAGAGTGTTTTGAAAGCAGATGCTGGGGTCAGAGGATAAAAATATTTTCTCTCACTTTTTGATTGAAACAAGTATCCTGAAGAGTTTACTTGATTTACAGTCATCTTTATTCACCTGTAGCCAGGCAAGAAGCAGAAATCTCTCGATTACCAAGTTCAGGCTAGTTTGCTGTGTTGTTTTTTCTCCATTATTTCTGTTGCTGGCTGAATTCAGTAGCTGCATAAACCTTTAAGTTTGTATTTGACCCTTCTGGAGTCCTGTGATGTCTGAGAGCTCCTTGGAGCACGCTGCTGCCACTAGTACCGAAGCCAGGATCTTTGTGTCAAAAAGAGTTGCAGCTACTCAGTAAAGGTAGATATTTGCTCCACTGAACTATCTTGAATGGTTTAGCTGCATATCCTCTTCCCATCCCCACACAGCCCTGGTGGTAGGACAAGAGAAGGAGGCCCCCCCTTAGAGATCCCTTCCAGACCTCTTGTCGGTGAATGACCCTCGCTGAAGGCTGAGATTTCTCACACTGTGTTTCATTAGACGAGGTGTATATAACTGCTCTTGCCTGTAAGGAGAAGGAAAAGTGATGATGTCTGTCGGCATGCAAAGCAGGGAGTCTCAGTGGAAGAAGCTGAAAGTATGCACTTTAAGATGCTTCTGAGAAGCTTTTAAAATGCTGATTTTGACCCCAGTGATCCCAACGAATAATTAAAGAAACTGGCAAACCACTGAGAAGAGGTGATCCTGATTGCTGGATTTGGATTGTCAGAAAAAAACAACAGTAGCAGCTAACCTCTGCCTATTGGAGATTAATGCATAAGCCACTTGAACACTGCAGTCATAAACTTTTAAGATTATATGCAGCATTGATCTTCTGCTGCTGCTTATTGAATTACTCGCTGCTAAATTCAATGTGGAATTAAAGCACAGGGAAAATCAAAATAAGAGGAAAGAAGTGGTTTTTTTTGGTTGGGATTTTTTTTTTTTTTTGATTGCATTACTTGTGCATCCCTTATGGTATATGTGGAGTTGAGGTTCCTAGTTCTCAGAATGTTGGTAGCATTATCTGTTTTATCAAGTAAGCTAGAAGGTGTCTGCCTGTGAAGTGACCATTGTCAGGGCGGAGAAGGTAGTTACCTGACAGACAGACAGATTTCATCATGGACCAACCTAAGTGGACTGTGCTGCTGTTAGCCGAATCAAGGTAGGAGGCTGTGAGGGAGAAGACATTCTTTAAACATACATACCTAACCTGTCTGGCCCAAAATCACATCTCCTAAGCAGGAGGTTATAGAAATTTACTAGTGGGTAAGTGACATTACCTTTTCTAATATACCTTTGTTCATAGCTATGTTGAAATCCCTTTTCAAAAGAGCAGTTGCACTGATAATTATGCCATGTGAGTGCTGCTCAAATGCACTCTTCTCTGATAGAAAAAGGGAAAAAGATGAAAAAAAGCAATGGTACTATCAGGTGGTATGAAGATCATACTTCCCTCTGTGTAACAGTCAGGCTGCCCACGTGCTTGTGGGGCTGTCCTCCCCGAGACTGTCAGTGGGGCATGTGTGTAGGAGAGGAGTGGCCCCGAGCTCTTGGTTTCTGGAACATTTTGACCCAAAACAGCCACTGGCAGAGTGAACGCCTGCGTAAAGAGTTCCTGCTCTGCCTAAGCCACCAAGAGCTTCATCACCAATGCATCCGAGGGTTCCGAAGCTGTTCCTTGTCATCTTCGATCTAGGGATTCTGGTGTGTGGAGTTTTGTCATTTCCCAAGGAATGAATCTTGACACTTAACTATGTCTTGAATGAAATGCAGCAGCCTCCTCATATGCTAATTGAGTGGTGTGTCTGCCAAGGGAGACTGGCAAACGCTGACAAAACAGCGATGTAAGTAGTGGTGTGATGTTGTGTCCAACAAATGCAGAAGGGGAAAAAAAACCAAACCCTTCCTGCATACTGAGTGTTTTCAGTTGATGCCTTGAGAATTTTTCTGTTTTGGTTGTTAGTTTGTGACAGCTAAAAAGTCCATGGCTCTTCAGCTTGACAGCTAGAAAGATCACCATTCTATAACAATGCTTTTTTTTAATATTTCTGAAAATGAGAAACACTTTTCAATTTGTTTTTGTAGTCTCCAAAATGCTTAATGAGAATATACTGAATTAGTTGTCAAACATCACATTTAAGTAATATGAAAATCAGCATTTGTACTGCTCTGATCTGTGCTTTTATTTTAGATTTGCAGATTTTATCAGGGGCATGCTGAAGTTTATACTGCTGCTGCTTTTATCTGGAGCAACGTTAGCATCAACCTGGTTCACTCTCACCTGTCTAAATAGTGTCACTCATCTGCCTTTAACCACAGGTATCAACAATTATTTTAATTCCTATTATTTGTAATTGGTATTGCAGGCAAATATTTGCATTCTTAAATCAACTGTAGTATAACCTGGTTTGGTATCTTTAGTAATACAGTAGTTTTACCAAGACACAGAAAAAAAAAACACCAGGTTTAGAAAACCTCCTGAATCTGAAATATCTTTACCAGCTTTGAATAGCTTCATAAAAAGATTAAAAACTAACAAAACACAACAATAAGAACCCAGAATACACATTTGAAATTGATTCTGGAATGGAGTGTTTTTCTGGTTTGAATGTTTTGAAGTAACAGAGATGAGAAATAAACCAAGAAAAATCGGATGAATGTAAGTAGCATTGCGTATAAGAAACAGTGACATGTCTGGCAATTTAGGGTTTTGAAACTTGCATTAATTACTGGAAACGGTGCAGTTCAAACCGAGGTGACCCATGGTATTTTCAGCCAGCTGAATCTATCCCTGCACTGTGCTGTCCTCTTTTTTGCACCTGCATGCAGGTTCAGGGAACTATTCCAGCCCAAAATTAACTCAGCCTGTGCCTCAGGAAGATGGGGGAAAAAAGCTGTTGGCCTGAGAGGGGGAAAAGCACAGAGGTCTGCTCAAGCTGCCAGTGAGCTGTACCCTTAGTTGAAAATTGGCACTGCTTAGTTCTTAAAAATCTGTCCTTTACCTTACTAACTGCACCAGGGGACCCACCTGTAATTCCAAGACCTTCAACAGAGTAATGAGTTACAGTAGAACTAAGCCATCAAGATTTTTAAAAATAAAGAATTCTGTACATCCATTTTAAATAAAGGGCCATCTTTGTTATAGGCAAGTTTGTGCATTAGAGGAGAAATGAAAATTGTTTTTTTCCCATTTTTAATACAGTTTCATGTGGCGAGTAGTGTGTATATATGTATAAATATTATCTTTTAATATATCTTGAATATATGTTGAATATGTTTTATATATTTAATATGTAATTTATATATGCTTAATTTAAGTAAAAGAGTGTACTGTTTTACTCAAATTAACTATGAATTTCAGTAAGTGTCCTTGCTGCATTGCATGTGTCACAACTATGAAGTAAAGTGGGTACAGCAAATTGAAATACATGACCAATTCAGGAGAAACACCATCTGGATGGATAGGTCAAATTTGTGATTTATCTTGAAATACCAACTTTTTTTAAAAAATTGTTTAAATGAAACGTAACTTAATCGATAAACAAATCAGATTTGATGGTGGCTGCTGTCATAGAAACTGACTACACCTTTCCATCAAATCTAAAATAAATGCAATAAAAGCTGATTTTTTGTGCTTGCCTGCTTCATCACTACCAGCCTGCAGTGATGTAAATTTTTACAGTAACTCTATCCTCTGAATTGATGCAAGAAGCCAACCACATAAATGTCCCTTCAAGTCTGTGCATAAGAATGAGGCAGGCAGCTTTCAAGAGGTGAAAGTCATTACGCACGCACTCACCAGTGATCCAAAACAAACTGATGGAGCTCTGTCGCTGATTTTGTTTTACTTTTTGTAAAGAACTCAGCGTGCAACCTAGGTTCTAGAAGAATTCTTACTTGTTTATAGCATGTAGGTGCGTTACAGTATTTTGGTGGAAAGGTGATCCACTATCAGGACATAAAAGTATCCAAGGTGTTTGGGGTTTCATACAAAGTATCCTAAACTAATATCTTTTGATAAAAATGTAGGGATTGGGTTGTCCTTTTCATGCATTTATCGTTTCTTTTAAAATGGGTTATTTCTTAGATTGAGTTGTAGATTATATTTTAGAGTTTTCTGTCTGTGCTGTTCTTATATATGTCGCTGTAAATGTTGAACCTTTTTCAATAAAACACAAGCTTGTTTTGAATAGAAATGATAGCAATATGGTGCATTCCTCAAAAAAGGCAATCTGAAGCGTCCGGACTTAATGTGCAGCCACCAAATAAGATCCCTTTTTTCTTCTGTGGCATAATGTTTAAACTTCATAGATAGGTTGCAGGCGTTTCGTATCAGCCTTTTCTCATTAAAGTTCATATAAAATAGATGTAATGTGCCTGTTCAGTTTAGATTCTTGTACACAGAAAAGCAGTGGTATATCTTTATGAAATATGCTGTTATGGATGAAAACACACAAGCTATTTAAGATAATTTATAGGACTTCATGCTAGATTATTGCATCATTAGATTGAGGAATATGATAATGACCTCTGCATTCCACAGTAATTGAGAGAAATGGTATATTTTAATTGATTTGGATGAACTTCTTGCTTGTTTTCTTCTTTTAATTAAGATTTTGAGACATAGAGGATATTGGCCTATAAATGTAGAAGGTCAAATGCAGGCTGTTGGCTGACAGCTTTGGGAAGAGCTTTGGTGGCTTGTTAAGGTGGAAGTCACTCTGCATACTCAGTGGACCGATGTTGACAGTGGACTTCAGGTAGTTGTCCTCTGTTTTTGTAGAGCTGAAAGATGTGCAAAACAAAAGCAGCCATCATTGTTTTTTTATTTTTTGTCTTTTTTGGTTTGGTTGGTTTTATTGTTTGGGGTTTTTTTTTTTGTAATATTGGTCCATGTAATGCCTTATATCCTAGACGTACTTTGCAGGCATCGCTGAATACCTGCTGCAAAGCAGGGATTTGTTGTGTTATTGAGGGCAACATGGTTTGATGTTGCCAAAAGGTTGAGAGGCTCCTCAACTTCCTCCTGTCCTGTGGCAAAGACCACAAGTGTTACCCTTGGCAGTGCTGCAGAGCCAGCGATGGATCTTGGTCCGCACTTTCAGCCTGATTCAAATGCTGAGGCAGAGCAAGCAGGTAACTGACTGCTGTGGAAACTTGTGGGGGTGTACATTTGATCTTGCAAGGAGGTTTTCCCTTCCAAACATCTAGCACTCATTTTGTGAGGGGCTTCCTCCTCCTCTTTTGCCCTAGCCCTGATGTTCTCTTGGGCAAGTCAGACTTTGCCCTACAAAACCACAAGCATTGCCATTTTCAGCAATACCTGGAAACTGCTGAAGTATCCACTGGTACAGTTAAAAGGGAGCTCTTCCATGGGACAGGACAGTCATTTTGGTGAGGAAGCAAGACACCTCATGGGAGTCTTTGTACTGGCCCAGGTGTTAAGGCAGGCTTCATCCCAGAGATGAAGGCTGTTTAGAGAACATCATCTTCTTCGTATCACCTGACAGATGCTTGATCCATGACTAAAGTTTGCATCTGTAGGTAGACTTTGCCAGTGGTTTTCCCAGGACCAAAAATAGTCTTTTGCTTTACCATGTGGATGTTGTGTGGCATACATGCTTGTTCCCCTCTTCTGAAAACCCTCTGTCTGTCTCTCAGTGTGGTCTCCAGAGTAAGCACTCAGGTGGGTATGTTTTCGTGGAAGCAGGCTTTTGAAATGCTAAAAAGATGAGTGAGTTTGGCCAATTATTCACCCTGAAGGGATGGGAAAAAAAACTCTAAAGATTTGTTTTTAAGAAACAAACCAACCACCCCCCTCTTTTAATCAGTATTCTTCATAGCAGTTGTAGTAATTCTGTTCTAAATATTGGGGGAGGAATTGCGTTTGAAAAGATGGTCACGGCAAAATGTTTTTTGCTGCGCTTGTTTGTATAATATCCTCCTAATTCCTTGTAAATAGGCATGGCATCATTTAAAGATGTTTCCTACAAAATGTAATTACTTAGAATGGACACCTTTAATACAGATATTAAAAATCAATTACTGCTTTGTGTTTTCTTTAAATGATGCTGTTTAGCATTGTTTGTATTGTGTAATGCCTGCAGTGCTCTGCATTGTCATCATATGCTCCATTTTTCCTCCTGCCATAGAGCAAGAAAAGTTTTCTGTCATTTGCTGATTTCTTAATGTATGTCCAAAAGTTTTTATAAAAAGTGTATTTGGAGTCATGTGTATGAACTATAACTGCCAGTATGGGAAAAAAAGAAAGCAAGATAATAATGATATAATACCATCATAGCTCCTATAGGAACACCTCTCATTACCTAATCATAGCTCTTAAAAACCCCTTGATTCCAGAATCCTTTTATGTTTTAAGCAAGCTTGAATTTTCTTTTAAGAAATTTTAATTTTAATGCATATTATTTGTATTTTTCAGCAAGTTTCAAAGACAGTCTTTTGTACACTTTGAGCATTAAAATAGTTTTCTCTATTGAATTCCCAATGCAGCAGCTGATCTGTTTCTCCGTGCCAAGTCCATTGTTAGTTTGCTTTGTGCTGAACTTCATTATGTGAATTTACGTACAATGGGATACTTCGACCCAAAATAATTGTGTAAGGCGTTGTAATGCCAGTTTCAGTATCTTGCCACTTTGTATTGCTGGTAGTATCTCTGGATACAAATACTAGCATTTTCCAAAAATTGTTATGCAACGCTAGTTGCTCTCAACTCAGATTGAATGTTTTCAGCATAGCATAGCAAGAATATGCTAATATTTATGATCACATTCAGCAGAATTTTGCTTCACAAAATCTTTTCTACTGCTGCATGGCAGATACTCTGAATATGGTGGCAACTTTATGGGTTGATGGCTATATTTAGGTTAAGCAGTCTACACTTTCTTTTTGGGTTCAACATATTGAACATTATAAACACATCTGTCTCCCTGTCCTCTTCTACAAAGCACAATATTGAAAGAGAGAGATGTTAATGATTTATTACTGATTGTTTTGGTCTTTGAGTTTAATTTCTTTACTGAAAGGAAGACCTGCTTGTTAAGTATAAGGTAGGGGGACGCAGAGAAGACGACAGTGGTCTGAAAGCATTTCTTTTGCTAGCTTCAGCATTAACCTGATTATGGCTGTGAGCAAATCATTACCCCCACTCCTGTTGTGCTTTTGCCACTCATAAGGTGGGAATAATGACTTTTTTCTTCCTGAAGGCTTTTGTAAGTCCACAGATAGAAGAGTGCTTAAAGAAAAACTAATTTAAGGGTTTTGTTTAATAACAGTTAAAAACCCCAGTGTTAAATAGTGTACAGTGCTTGAAATTTGGGAGGAGCATTTCAGGGATGAATATCTGTAAATATGACCACTTTAAATATCCATTGATAGTGAGCCTCAAATTTTGAAATGTTGTATGATTACCAGGCCCCATGGTGGTTTATTTTTTTTTTGAGGATCACTCAGTAATTCCTTTACTTTTTAGTTCTTCAAAGTGAATGCTCTGCTTTCAGAGCGAGTTCCACTTGCTCTTCTCTTGGGAAGTATATAGAACAAATCCAATTTGATCAGAATTTGGTTACTTTCATAACAATATCATGAGATAAGAATTTGATCACTGCATGCTGGAATGGAAATCCAGGCAATGAAACATGCTGATGTTATAAATGTGCACTATAGGGACATCCTTCTTCTGTTGTGTTTTTTTGTTCCTGTAAATGAATTACAGTAAAAATTACTGTCTTACCTTAGGGGAGTCACATTTCTCATGGAAAAATAAAGGGGAACTTCTTCCGTGACTATTCTTACTAAGGCAAGTAGCAAGAATTAAATTATAGGGAAGTTTCATTCCAATTTAGCAGTCTTTAGAGAGTTTGGTAGGAGCTAGCTTTGAATTGTTCAGATCACTCGTGGGGATACTAAAGTGCTAAAGTCAAAGAAGCCTCCATCCACATGAGGCATTATCCTTTCATTTTGGCATTTGGGGTTCTGTTATAATGGGCAATAACAAAATACCCTAGGTCTCTGTAGGTTTCACTTTAAATTGTATGCTGCACCCAGAAGAACATATTCAGTTGTATTTACTTTCCTATTTATCCGTGTGAAATTTGTGTGAGTTTTGGCTCAGTTTGTCTGAGAAGAGAACTGTTACAAAATGCAAGTTCTAGAGTTTCTGGCAGGGGACTTTGGAAGAAGATACTGTACCACCAGCTTGCACTTGATACTGCTCTAGAGTATCTGCATTGCCTTTGTAAATCTGTCTGCAAAATACTTTTTTTTAAAGAAATGGTAATGTTTCATATTCTTTGTTAAAAATCAGCCAAGTTGTATGTGCCAATGGGTTCATGAGAACTATTTACGTCAGTGGAGGTCCTTCCATTAATTTCAGTTGGGTTTGGATCGGACTCTGTTGTTACACATTTAGTAGTGGTATAATTTAAGAGTAAATTGCAAAACGTTGCAGAACATCCTGGGAGGTTCTGGGAAGTTGTTTGGGTGTCAGAGATACTTGAGACTACTTCTGCTGTGTTGCAGGCTCATCTGGGGACACCAAGTGCATGCCGTCATTTAAATCACATACCTGTTCAAATTGCTATTTTTTTTCCTAATTTTTATTTTAATTAGTATAAAACTTTTGCCACAGCCTGTGACTGGGAGAAAAGAAAATATGTTTCTGGGATACAAGCATGTATTTGCCATCCAGTAGCTGAAGACCTGCAAGGGGATAAGAAACCGGGAAGACACCTTCCTTCTTGCCACTTTCTCCTTTTTGTGCTGAGCCACTGTATCACCGTCAGTCCCCATTCGGTACCTTGCTTCACCTAACTGGTAACACCTCTAATGCAATTATCAAGGCACTTTTTATTCCTTGCTTCCTTCCTGGCCAGGAGGAGAATGAGCGCTGAGGGAATAGTGTGGGTTGCCTCAAGCCTGAACATCACATGACGAAGCCTAGAGTGAGCCTTCTGCCACGGCAGCACCTGGCCAGTTCTCTGAACCAGCTCTGCTTTGGATCGGGGTTTTGCCTTTCCTGCTCTTTTTGCAGTGGGCAAACTGAAATATCTGCTTAATTCACAAAAACATCTTCAAAACATGAAATTAATCAAAATAGTGTAAAGAAACCCAGCCCAGTTGCATATTTTATTGATGTCCACAGCTGCCACTGTCTCAGGTGCACAACTTTGTGCATAGCTTCATAGGCAGTTAATTCCATGTCCTAAGTGATTTTTTTTTTTTTTTTTTGTACTAAT
>Ga0065711_1043062_pt1 | contig 14962 bp, 6 predicted proteins | sample Hoacrofraction12_FD_59098 | JGI IMG/M metagenome (GOLD analysis project Ga0065711, IMG submission 59098) | Hoatzin crop microbial communities from Cojedes, Venezuela - Epithelial fraction 12 v2 (version 2) | ecosystem: Host-associated > Birds > Digestive system > Esophagus > Crop | place... | reverse complement strand
GGGGGGGGGGGGGGGGTGTGGGAATTAACCCACACACCCTGTGAGAATGAACTAATATGCCAAGAAAAGGAAAAATAGCCTACTGTACTCCTCTGCTCCCCATTTCTATGACTTTCATCCATACCAATAGTCCTTCTCAACTCTAAACAACGGAAGAACGGATCGGATTGATTCTATCCCAAGAACACCCTGTAATTTATTAGCCAGAGATGCCACAGCTAGGAAATACATCATTGGTTTATTGGTTTGTTTTAAAACCATGAGGAAACTATAAAACTATGCACTTCTGTCACACAAAGAAAAACAACGAAAGAAAACAAATTAAGACATATACAACCTTTCTAAAAGGAAAATAGAATGCTATGTGATTCCTCCATTCATGCTACTGGAAAAAGTGAGTTGCTGGTTTTTGACTCAAGTTCTGTGAGGCAGAGATGAACAGAACTCTGAAAATTACACACTGTAAGAACGGCTGAGAGGGACTGTTCAGAAGTAAATGTGTCTTTGCAGTTAACAAATGCTAGAGTGAAGTAAAATGCTGGCTGAGCTACCCTCTTTTTTTTGTTTTATTTCTAAATAACGGAGACAAAATAAACAGTGAAATAAAAGCTGAAAAAACATCTATCACAGACGAAACACCGCCAACCTATCCAGCCTGGGCAGTCACTTCTCATCACAAATGCTTTACGCGTATTGCTACTGATCCTTCCTACTGAAGGAAGATCTTACTCTGAAAGGGTTAAAACAGGCACTCTGTCCATAGAGATTCTGGGGCCTGTTTGGCTTATTTTTTCCAAAGCCAATGAAAAATTGCAAATAAAAAAAATATACATTACAAAACTGAAAGCCAAGAATTTTATATTAAATTATCCCTTCGTTTTGTTATGTTAAATATTACTTCTTTAGCACCAACTGGGAAAATCAAATGTGACATTCTGTGATTCAGAAGCCACATAAAGCCATAATGAGTTTTCTGTAATTTATAATGAAGAATAAAGACAACCTTAAAGACTCCAGCCCGAGTTTGCTTAAACAACACACCTCAGAAGTCACGAAAATGCCAAACAAGCTTCCCTGCACACTTTACTTTATTGACATTACTGTTTGTCCCCCAGGTCTTCTAAGAATGAGGGATTTCTCTAAGTAGCCTCACTAGCAACTGCGAGATCCCCAGCACTTTTGGTTCTCTGGGTCTTTGCTCCACTCAAGTGCCTCCAAACCAATCACCTCACCCCAGCTATATTCAAGCCCCCCAAATCAGCTGAGGCATCAACGACACGAGCAGTTTCATCCAAGCACAGTGCAATGGTACCTCAGCACAGCATCCCAGCATGACGTGATCCTGTCTTACAGCTCCAGAAGCCAGAGCAGTTCAAGGCTCCTGAACGCCAAGTTACCTGAAGACTGACAGGGAAGCATTAAGCACCTCCCCACTCCTCTGCGTAACCAGAGCAGCAACTTCCCTCTGCTCGTTCTGAGAGGGGAAACAAACACCAAGCAGGCACAGGTACCAGCTCATCCTATTGAGCTTCACCTCTTGTTCTTCACAGCTCAGTACTAATCATCGGTCCATAATGCAGTGCAGAACTGCCAGCCCCATCCTGACGATGTAGTTATTTCCAATTGGCACTTGGGAGCAGTGAAGATGGGAGGCATTACTCATCGCCAAGAGTACAGATGTTTCTAATTGCTTTCCATTACCAAGAATAACAGCTGTTTACATCTATCAGCAAATAATTCACAAGAGCTCCAGACTATTAAGATAACACACCCCACCTGGTCACCATCACAAGTTGTCAAGGCCAAGGTAGTGGCTGCCAGAATCCCCTTCTGCATCTCTGCTCATCAAATGACAGCATGTGTCACCTTCAGATATCCTTATGCTACCCCACAAGCCCTGGCTTCTTGGTGGCCTGACAGATCAAATGGACATATGGATTCTTCATGGCTTCGCAGTAAATGTTTTATGGTTATACTGCAGCCAAGGGCAAATGACAGAGGAGCAAGGGACTTGCAAATAACCCAGTGAAAGAAATATCCACACTTTAAATAAATTAGTTAGCAAAAAAAGTGTGCCTGCTTTGCTCTGCAGCTGTGCGCAGAACAGTCTTTAAAAATACAAAGTAGCTGATGAAATTATTAATTCTTCAGCTCTCCGTGCACTGCAGGGGGATCAGGTAACAAGCCCACAGAAAATGGTCAGCAGGGGAACTCCACTGTTCACTTCACTGAATGAAGTTATCTTTTCTAAGGCTAGTGCAGGTGGATGGTGGTGCGAACGGCCACTGACACTCCTTGTTGTCACCTCGGCCGGTCCAGATTGCCTGCTCAGCAGCAGGCGGGACGGGACTGTCCTTCGCACAGCACTTCGCAGCCTGGGGCCCCGGCTTGTGGCAAGGGCTCCCCACCGCTGAGGCAGTACAAACAGATAAGCAGCCAATTAAAATTAATAAATAGGAAACAGGGAGTATAACACCCTACAAGTGACTGATACCTAATGAGTTCATCAGTATTAACTGTTTCCTGACAATTAAAGCTGCATTTTAATTTGCCTTAGAGCTCTGTATGTTCACATGTCTGTAAAGAAAAAAATGGGACCGCACAAATTAAAATGGATTACTATCACAAATTCTGAGCCAAGTGGACTGACTTCATGAGAATCCAAGGAGAGAGAGAAAAAAGTACGGTCTCTAACAAGTGTTTTGGTCCATGTGTAAACCTTTACTCCAGTCATTCTCTGGGAAACTTCTTCTCGTGTATAAATCCCTTGCAGAACATACTAGCTGCCTCTGGTCACAGTACTGGTATATCAGGATCTTCTCTCAGCAGTATTTTACCCATTACACTAAACTGTTTCCACTAAGAATCGCTTTCTTGATTATTATTTTATACCCTAATAACTATATCATCAAAATACTAACATAAGACTTGATCCTACTTCATTTTGGTCCACGCTAAGCAGCTTGTACTGCTTTAATTAGATTAGCATAAACATGCCACAAATCCTTCAAAGCTTTAGCACACAGTTCCTAGGAGTTCAATATACCAAAGAGGAGGATTCTGACAGAGTACATCATTTGGAAGCTGCTCCTATTTCAGATGTGTCATCTGTGCCCCCTTCCCCAATCCCCACCCCATCCTTTACGCCTTAGAAGCAAGTTCCAAAAGGCTCTTTCCTGAAACTACAGAGGTCGTACAGGTACATCCTTTTCATTTACATTTACTTTTCAAACTTTCACTTAGCACCTCACGCACAGGAATGCATCTCTTTGGTTAGTCCACTGCTTTTTTTTTTTCTCCCCTGGGAATGTCAAGACACCCACTTAGCATCTCCTTTGCAAGTTCCTTTAAACACAGTGATCCCAGAAAAGGAATTACTCACATTCCTCCATCATTTTTTTGGTCTCCCAGAGTTGTATAGCTATAGCTGTTGTTGTTCTCATCATTTCTGCTATTTCAGGGCAGTGTCTCCTGCCCAGGGATCCCTGCCAACAAGAGCAGAATGCCATTACGAGAGGAGGCTGCTGTGAGCTGCCACCATCACAGGGAATTTATCACTGCAAGCCACGATCGTAATGGACTCCTTCACCAAATGACTTTGGATGCACAGGGCTTTGGCATCCACGCACAATTATTAAACTGAAACTGCATGTAATAGGAGCAGGGGACAGGGACATCACATCAGCACAGGCAGCAGTCTCTCAGAAGCTCTGCACACAGAAGCAGACGAATTCACTCCAAACGTCCAGACTGCCTGACAGGCGGGGGCGGGGGGAGGAACCCCAGAGCTTTGCTAAACCCAGCAACCCAGGAGGAACGTTAATATTGAATGCTTTTGGCTGGCAGAATGAGCTTGGTCAGAAAAATCGAGATGCAGGAGCCACAGCATTATTTGCAAACCTTTGATGTCCCAACTTGTCATCCTTCTCTACCCTATACTCCATTACGTATCAATACATGAACTCTACTAAGCACATGGGGACCTTCCCCAATATTCATTTCCCAATCGGGTAACTAATTAAGCAGTTGATTTTCCAAAGCTTTCAGCAGCTCAAAACTCTCACAGTACTCAAAGAACCGCTTTCCCCTATGCGTGGCCTTGCGATCCTTTTAGGCCAGGATAGAAAAGAAAACCTGATACCTGTGAACACAGGCAGACAGTTGGATACACAAAATAGAACAGCAGAGCACAACTAGAGAACTCACCGAAGAGTGTCGTCCCCTGTGCACACAAGCCACCCGCTTTCACAGTCTGGCTGGAAGCCTGAGTTCTTCCGAAAGGGTTACTACCAGCTCAAACGATTACATCACTTCTCTCTCAAGCACATCTCCCTCAGGCTGCATCACTTCTAACTAATCTAGATCTTTTGATTCTCCTTAGGCCTACACAGAATTTCAGTGCCTTAAAAAACCAACTATCCAGCTACCAAAGAGACAGACACAGAGCCATGAGAACAAGGAATATATCACTAAACCCTCAACAAGGTCTTCTGCTGTCTTCCCCCTCCCATCACCAAGCACCTACAGGTTCTCCCACAGCTGCTCTCAGTCCCTGTGGAAGAGCTGGATTCTTCACACATGTAACTGGGAGCCGCAGGTGATGCTAGAACTAGCTTCTGCCCCTCCCTCACACCGTTCTGGCCCCCAGGGAGTTTCCTAGAGCCATACCAGCCTGGTAGCCTCTCACATATTCAGCAAAGGAGGAGATAAGATCTGGATTTAGTATTCGCTTCTGACGCTATTTCTGTTGCCGAGGCTCTAAGCAATCCCAGATCAGCCATTCAGTCAGAGCTACCAAGGTGCAAACCACAAGCAGGGGTTGAAGCCCACGCCACCCGATCACACACTGCCCATTCCAAGTCCCTCTTATTTTCACCAATGTCTTCACCTTCCTGCTTTGCTTTTTGTTCCTCTTTACGCTGCCTCTGCCAGCCACTGGCCCTTGCTACCAGTTGTCACCTCTCTGAATTCCCTACCCGTACAAAAACGTACGGCCAGGGTAGAGCAGGCACTGAACATCCACAGACACACACGCTGCAGCGAGGCTTCTCCTCCGCTCCGACGCGTGGCACCCACCACAACGGCAGCGCCTCGGAACAGCGGGGTGTAACGTTCGGGGTTCCCAGTCAGCTCCCCCTCGTTCCACAGAACAGACTGTCCCCGGAAGGGGGATGTATGCATAAGCAAGCACAACCAGCAAGCCTGCCCATGCAAAATTTCTGACAGCTAATCAATTATTAAGATATACCTAGACCCACAAGGGATATGGAATACAATGCATTGCAACTTCCTTCATCTCCTCACTCCCCTGGGAATCGCCACTGGTTAGTGACCAGATTAGCTTTTGCACTTGCTATTATCCATGCAGTGTGTTCCGTGTGCCTTACCCTCAGCCTTCTCTCTGCCTTGTCTTTCTGCATAAAATACACTCCTGTTTGGCACTGGTCCCTTTTGTTCTTCATCTTTCACTGTTTCCAGTGTACCTCACCACCCTATTCCAACCCATACCAGAGTTCTCCATCTACAGATTTCTTGTTGGAAGGAACTAGTAGAGGTCTCAGTGCCTTCAGTCTGTCTCCGCTCCTCAGTGAAGGCTCATGAATGTCAGGCCATCTATAACTGTGCTGTATGTATCGGCTGCTATAATCATAGATGGTAAAACAGTTCCCAACATCATGTAAAAAACAAACACACACAAACAAACCAAGCCACAAGTTGCTCATTATCCTGGTGGCAGCTTCTTAAAAGCTTAAAAAAATGTGAACATTGAAAAAACTCGAGCAGCAAATGCCGTTTTAGGCCTTTTTTTCCTCTCCTTACTATCATGATTTGAAAGCTGGCTCAGGATTTCTAGAGCACTAGGCTCCTGGTTTTGCATGCTCGAGGCGGCCACCTGCTGTGACTGCTGGAAAAGCAGCAAGCAGGGAGTATACAGATCTAAGAAAAAAGTAACAATAACCAGGAATGTAGCAGAGGAGTTTCTGTCCAAGACTAACGCTTCTGTGGGCTCTTTTGCCCTTGGTGTTGAAAACCACACTGTCCTGGTAACAGGAGCTGCAGAAAACAGACAAAGCCTCCATCTATCTGCAAGGAAGTGTTTAATTCACCCTTATGTTTTTTGACTTGAGCATGCAATGCTACACAGCTGATGTGTGTAAGATGGATAGATAAACCTAAAATGTTGAGTCCTGAAAGACGCCGGCACAGTCTGACATAATTCATCTTCCTGAAGTGAGCGTGCTCTAATAGGGTGCCCAGGCATACGCCATTCATCAACCCACATCTATTCATCACGCTGCACCAGATACGGAGCTGGCAGGGCTGCCACGGTTGCCGGATGACAGTGCACCTCGGAATCTGTGTGAGGTAGTTTCCCTGGGTAATTATTTATGTTTGTCCTGGAAAAACGGAGCCGAAAACTCTTACAAACACTACTTGCTTCTTATGAAGACATCAAGAGAAAAAATTATTCTTTGACATATCTTGGGTATATTGACAAGAATGAGAAGCTCATTGGCCATAAGTTTTTAGATCCTTTCTTCTTTTTGTGGATGGGGTGCCCCAAAGAGACACCGCTGGGACAAATGACTGTACTTTCAAACTGTATATAAGTAGCAACTGTTATGCCACCCTGATCAGTGCTCCTACGTCTGATGGAAAACAAGCTCCTGTTACTTTTTCATTTGCTCTGACAGCACTCAACAAGGCCAGCAGAATCTAAGAGATCCTGATAGAAGACACAATACACACATACAGGAGAGGAAGGGACGGATGGAGGAAACAAGACACTGTTTACACCCATCAAAAGAGTCCTCTGTAAGGAGAAAGGCAAACGCTGTCCTCCAGGAGAGATTTTCGAAGAACAAAGTGGATCACACGTCCAAGAGGTTAACATGGTTCATTGCAAGTAAACGCAATGACATAGCACAACATGTCTCATTTGGCTATCACTTACCACAGAGCTCTCCGCACCACAGCTACTGCTGTGTGTTCCAGCAGGAGCTGGTGGGAGCTCCATGTACAGAGGGAAACACGAGAACCGCCACCGTGGTGTTCATCACAACGCTCACCACGCAAGGCGAGTCACATCCCGCTTTACAGACAACACCCTCGAGGCTCGCAACTGCTGGAGAAACGGAGTCTTTGATCCAAAAATGACTACATGATGCAGTGGCCATACTGGACTTGGCAACAATCATCCAGAGAATCACTGAAACAGCACTAACTGCAGTGACTTCAGTCACATTTTGTGTTTCTCCTGGATATCTGGTCCTCTACAATGCGAAGCTTTTAAATTTCACACAGCTTTATCGACATTTTTCCAAAAATTCTGCTGTAGCCAGGGAACTTATCCTCCTGTTCCAGTCCAAAGATTTACCTGAATTCTTCCTCAGGTATTCAAAATTCAGGTTTTGAGACGCCTGTTAAAATTTACACATACCACAGGCCCAACACAGATGCAGGGTCAGACCCAATGAGAATTTCACTTCCAGCAGCAACATCCATAAGATCTCAGGGTAATTCAGATCAGAAATGACAGCAGGAGGTCACTAGCCCAATCTCCTGCTCACACCAGGGCCAGCTGTGAGGTCAGACCTGGCTGCTCAGGACCATACCCAGTCAGGTCTTACACATCTCCAAAGATGAAGGCTGCCCACCTTCTTCTGGGCAATTCATTCCACTCACCAACTGTCCTCATCACAGCGAGCTTTCTCCTTATACCTAGACTGAACCTCTTGTTTCAGTCGCTTGCTGCCTCCCAGCCTCCTGCTACATCTCTCTCTGAAAAGCCGTACGCTTGTCTTCTTGCGGACCTCGTTGCAGACACTGGGCTGCTGCTGTTGGGCCCCCTTGCACGGAACACGTCCAGCCTGAACAAGCCCTGCTCCTCCAGCCTCTCCTCCCAGGCGAGGGCTCCAAACTTCCCGCCTCAGCAGCTCTCCACTGAACTCGCTCCGGTTCGTTGAGGCCTTTTCCTGTATCGCGGTGCCCAAAACCACGTGTGCCATACTGCTCCGGACGTGGCCCAGCGCGTGCCGAGCAGAGGGAGCCAAGCCCTCCCCTTGCTAGCCCTGCTGTGCTCCTGCCAGGGCACAGCGCAGGCTCACGTTCAGCTCGCAGCCTCGCCGAGGCCCTCGCGTCCTCCGCAGAGGAGTTGCTCCCCGCTGCACCTCTCACCGGCCAAACGGCAGAGCAGGGCCCTTCCAGGTTACAGACCAGCCTGCCTTGGAACTCCTCACCCAGAACACCACTGCCTGCCATAGCAAAAAAACGGGGCTGACTTCGGCAGAGCACACCTCTCTGCACTCTACAAGTGAGCACCCCACGTCAAAACACGGCACTTTTCATCCTTTCCAGCAAGGCCTTTCTGAATTCTTTTATCCGCCTCAAGCCTACTTTTACAGGCCATCCAACCATTTTAAATGTAAGAAAATTGTATCAAAGTAAAGGAAACGCATGCTCCCCTGTTTTACAACTCCTTCTAACAGAAGAAAAAATAATCACAAGACTTAAGACTGCTAGGGATGGCTGGAACAAACTAAAGTGACAGAGAAGATTCTTTATTAGGAAAGATTAAATGTTTATTCGTGCTTTAATCAGAAAGAAGGAAATCAAGTGGCCCAGTACAGAACTTCAAAAGACGAAGAAGTTATTCTTATCTGTTTCACATATACTGGAACAACCAAAGAGAAAAAAAAGTAATTACTTCAGCTAAGTAAAACAAACTTCTTCACATAAATGTTGGGTAGTTCACCTGCAGCAGCATTCGCCCACCCTTTCCCTTTACACTCATGCAAGAAATTTTGGGATTTTTACACTTGACTGCTAGGTGCAGCCAAAACAGCTTTCAAAAAACATGCAGAATTTTCATGTAAACACAACACAAACTGTAGCACTGATGTCTTCTTTTAACTGACAGAGGGAATTTATTCAGACAGACAGAAAATTATTTCATTCCATGGAACAGGCCTCCCTCACCAAGGCTACAGTAGCCAGCTCAGCAACAACCTCCCCTTGAGCTGGCCATTCAAACCCGAAGTAGCCCTTGCACCTCTCTCCTCCTGCATACCTGGCACCGCTCCTCGCCAGAACAAACAGGGCCACAGAATGCCTTAGAGAAAGGCGAATAAAGAGTGCAGACAGCATCAGGTCCGTTTCAGGTTTTAAATGGAGTTGGAGTCTGTTGTTCTATCCTAGAACTTCCAACAGACGCCTTTTAACCACACTGTTTCCTCAGCCCAAGACAAGGTGTCTCCTTTCAGCTCAGGAAGGACATACTGTCCCCACGTTCTGAGCCATGGAAAACGGGGTCTGCTGCAGAAACGTCCATCTGAACTCTTCCTTTCCCACCTAAACTTAACAGACAGTTTGCACATTTTTTACACGGGAACTTAAAAAGGGGTCATTCCCTGGTGCACTCCCAAGCAGAGACTCCAACAAATCTACCCACATCCCAGTGACCACCACTCTTTGCTCACAGCTATGTGAACACGCAGCCTAGCTAATGGGAGCACAATATGCAAGATGCCAGAGCATCTCTGTGATTTACAGTATGTCTAATGAGCAAATCCAATGAAGAGGTTTGTTGTCTACCATAAAACCAGATGGATGTAAGCAGTGATTAGAAGTAATTAACTCCATGCAGCACTAAATAACTTTCCATCATTAATGTACTTTTTTTTCCACCCCATTAGAGGTACACAGGTAAATACCTGAAATAAGGCACACTCCATCTGAATTTCATATACTCATACGCTTGAGTCAGGTGGAGTATAAGGGGGAGGTGAAAAAAGGTAAAACGATGGAAAAAGTTCACCGCTGAAAAAAATACATGCATGTAGCTGAGTAACTTGGCACTCCAAAGCCATGTCTGCCACATGTAGCAGTCTTCAGGTGAGACCAGCCTTTTTTTCCTTTACCCATTCTGATGTCGCGGCCACGTAAACACTGCAGCAAAAGACACTGCTTACAGTAGCCTTAGGCACATCATTTTAGTCATCAGAAAAACAGTCATAAGGCCCTAAAATCAGTGATGGAATACTTGAAAACCTTCAGTGAAAATGACACAAGGACATAGCCCAGTGAACTTGGGTTCTGTGTGCTAGGAGAAGATTCCCAAGTCATTACAACACAGTGCTTCTAATTTCCCCCCACAGCTTTCAAGCCCTTATTTCACTAACGTAGATGCATCCTCAGTGTCTTTTTCACTGCACAGGGACAAGCAGTAAAACCCCTCTCTCTAAGGCCCTGCAGATTCCACAAGCTTCCAGGGGTTCAAAAAGCAAGTGGCAATATATAAGAAAATTCAGTGTAGCTAGGGCTATTCACAAGAAACGTCAGCACTGACTCAAAACGTTCTCATGTAGCAGACAGCCAAAACCGGGAATGACATCCCTGAAGGACCAGAATCTTTTCCATTTTCATCACATTAACAAGGACGGGAAGCCTCACTGGAGGCATCTCTGGTACTCCCTAGTGCCATCAATCACTGCAGCCTGGCTTATTGAAGAAATTCAGAAAGAGAAAAGCAGTTAATAAGCTAGTGCTGCTGGTGAATGTTTAAGGACAAGAGCTCCTAGGTATAAACTCTGCTTAGGAGCCCACAAGCACTTCACGCCGTCATTGTGAGCAGTGTGGACTGTGCGTCACCCTTGGGCTGCAGCAGAAATCAGGCTTGTGTAAAGGTGCACCATCACCCCATTACTCAAAGGTCTTGATAGAATAAGGACCTCACAGAAGTACGCTCAAAAACCAGCAAATAAATTAACTTCCGTTTGTTGTCCTTCCCACAGTGCTCTGGTCCAGTGCAAGAATCACCGAGCAGGATCAGAGCTACATTCCAGCTTGAACAGAATCCTGCCTGTGACAGCAATCCACACCAGATAGTTCAGAAGCCAGTGTGTGAATTTCTTTCACAACAAGCAGTAACAAACCAAACAGCTTTTGGGAGCTGTTTTTCTCCAACCCCAAGCTGCTGGTATGGTTGGTTTGTATCGAAAGCACAGATATATGGGATTTGGGGGGTTCGTAACAGAGTAATGTTCAAAAGCGTTCTGCACTGGCATCTATCCGTTTCTGTCCAATTAACTAACAGTAATATTTACCCAAAAGAGTTATCTTCAACTACACCAACTGGAATAAAAATGATGTGTTTCTACAATAATTGCATGATCATTTAGCTATCCTTTCACTGAAGTTTATACAAAAGAAGTGTTTTGGACGCATTTAAGGCTGGTTAGTCATTATTTCCAGTGGAGATGGCAAGGATTAACACTATCATTTCCCCTATTCCTCTCCATTGCTTTGCAACAAGCAGAGCTTCCAGACTCTGCAGATATTCAGTAACTGCTCAGAGCCAAGTGCCTGCTGTTCTGGTCTGAGCCCACAGGTGCAACAAGTTTCACATGCTATTTGAGAGAACCAAGTGGTAGAGCACACCCCCCACTGCTGCTGCTAGAAGGGGTCTGTAACACCTCGCCTCTGCTACCCCCACGTTCAACAAGCAGGCATCTGCTTTATTGAGGACCCAAGTTCTGCCTGAACAGCATCATGTGAAATGAACTTCCGCGCCACATACCACTGAGTTTCGCTTGATGGAGCAGAAATCTCTTCAAAAACCAGTTTCCCACACAACACAGAAATTGGACCCTCAAATGACTTGGACCCCATTACCTACACTACAGGCACAAAAAAATTCTGTACTGAACCAGAGCGCTGCTCCCAGCAGTACTGGCATAACCAGTCCACCCCACACTTTGTGCTTCCTGCAAATAAGGGAGTGTTGGTCAGACTGCCCAAAAAAGCAGTAGCTGGTGAAGTAAAAACACGCTTCCTTTTTAGATAAGGTATTATCCATTTGATCACATCCAGGAACAGAGATCCCAGCACCACTCCAGGTCCCTGTTCGAATGCCTGACCACCCTCCCAGGGAATTCATTTTTCCCCTTACACCGAGCTGGGATTTCCTGTGTTCCACCTCTTGCCTGTCACCGCTCGCCTCCCAGGGGAGTCGGGCTCTGCCTCTCTCCGCTCTCCCCATTCGGCAGCTGTAGAGAGCAGCAAGGTCTCCCCTACTCAACACCTCAGTAAGGTCTTAGGTTGCCTTCAGGGCAGCCACACCTTACCTTAAGAGGTTCCCTTTTCAGACTGCACAGTTTCAGTTCCCTCAGCCTCTCCTCCTACCCCATGCTTTCCAACACTCACAGAATATTGTATAGTTCGGCAAACAAAAGCTTCTGGTAGAGGAATGCAGCTGACTGCTTGTCTGCTCCAGTTGCCTAGCCTCATAAAGATGACTTACAGAGCTAGCGCGAAGACTACCTGGAGAGCTCAGTCTTTCTGAAGTGCTGCTCACTACATGGATATCTGCACAGTCCCAGGATTCCCTGCCTTTTCCCTCCTTTTCCTCAGAAAATAAAGCCACAGAGAACAGGCAAAGGGGGGGGGAGGGAGCAAAAAGCTGGCGTGTGGTGGGTTGAAATGAGCAAGATGTTAACTAATTTTACTTTTAATCTTCCCTTTTGCTGCAAAGTGAGCCATTCAGGCATTACATCTCCTGCATTTTCCTTGCCTCTTTCAGAGAAGCATATTGGGGCAGAACTTGCCAGCTGTCTGCCTCCTTCGCCTTCTGCTACCATTATCCTGAGGTACCACCCCACCTTCTGGCCCTCCAGCTTGTGGGGGGGTGGGGAAGGGAAAAGGAGGGAGGGAGGGAGGATGGGGAACACACACTTATTCTTACAACACATCACATGGGGCGGGGGGGAGAACCAGACTGAACCTAGATACGTGTTCTGACAGGACACAGCATAGATGGAGAGCTACAATTCCTCCAGATCGAGTTTACACCTGCCTTCACCTACATGTACACACCCACACATGCACGGCAAGAGCCCCACACTGCAGTTTTTACTGTAGCTTGCCTTGCAACTTCATAAAATCTTCACCATTAAGCCCTCCATTCAGAAACCGAGAGCAGCTACCCCTTCCCCCCATGCCTTGGTAGTATTTCCTAATGCTAATGCTCAGCCAAATCAGTTGAGTCAGGTTTGGAATGACTGCAGTTTCACGGCTTGCAGGCTCCACGTACACACAGCATCCTGGAAATCAAAGCCCTAATGCCTCGTACTGTCTGTGTGTAGGTGTAGCTGTTTGCAAAATACGCAGCATATAGAACCGATGTGTGGCAACAGCTCTACATTTACAGATGGATTCAAGTGATGTGGAGCATGAGCGCATCATGTAAATGTATAATTTCCCCTACATTTCTCTACCATACATAAAAGCGTGAAAAAGAGCACACAAAAGAGCATTTCTATTTACCCACATCCTCAAATATTCCCCTTTGGCTTGTAACAGCAGTTTTGACTTTTTTGTTTGTTTGTTTACTCAAACCACTGCAAACCCGACATTTCACCTCAAACTATGCTAACCCCTTAGGAGCGACAAAGGAATTGCATTTGTACCAACAGCACAACATGCAGTGTCCCATTGGTATAAATGGGCCGGCTTTTTTGTTTAGCAGAACGCCACCAAATCAGACTATCTGAAAGATCAGGCTACTTACCAACACAGAAACCTGGGGTGCTTCATGAAACCAGTCTGAAGTTTAGAGACAGGATTTGCGTGGCTTCCCCCAAATTCATTTGCTCACCTGCTTTCTCTTGTCAGACATCAGTATTCACTCATAACTGCACAGTAAATGGAGGTTGGTTTCTCCATTAATTTCACTAATGCAGTCAAAGATGATATGTGCCGCTAATCTTCGTGCAAGCCCTTCTGCCTACATTCTTCTTGCCTAACACAAAATGCCTTATTCCGCCCAACCCAGCTTCCTGATTGCAGCACGTTTTCCTCAGCTGGACACATTCTCAGGCCATGAAAAGTCCCACCCAACTCAACAAGCTACTCACACTGAAGTCTAAGTACATCACTTTACTGAAGTGCCCCACAAGTTCCAGAATTGAGTTGTAGTTAGATCTCCCATAACTTACCTACTCAACCTAGACTAAATCTAGTCTAAAACTTACACAAAAAAAATCATTAACAAGATCAGACAGTTGACGACAATATATATTATGGTGTAGGTAATAACTATGATAAAATTCTCATCAATACTATAAAGGTCCTCAGACACTGGTATAATTCTGTTCCTTCTGGAAGCAGCTGAGGTTTGGATTTTGAGTCCTGAAGACTCCCCCGATAAATACGCAACCTCTGCAATATACCACAAAGCACCTAGAACATACAAAGCAGTATTTCCGCTAACAGACGCAAGCTTTCCAGCCAGAATTTGCAGCAATCTCTGCTAATTCCTTTGGGACAAAGAATGCAAAAAACAGGCTTATCAGTCTCAGGAATTACAGATGGAAAGAAGCTCAAGAGGCCTTTGAGCCCACCCTCCTCCTACCAAGCAGAATTCTCTGCGCTTTAACTCGTTCTGACATGGCATAGTTCCACACATCTCAAAAGAACTGCTCTCATTTTCAGCATTTCGCACTGCATTTTGCTGCTTCTGTTCATTTTAGAAAATCTGGGTAGATGTCAACATCCACAAGGGAAGAGGTGCATTCTTCCACCAGCTCCATCTATGGGCAGCAGTTTGTCGGACAAGAAACCGACAAGTCAACCAACCCACCCGGATTTGAACCTTCCACGTTCCAGACAGCAGCTGCTAGGCAAGCTGGTCCTCTAATACCAAACACAGCACAGCAGCCACGAAAAAGCCTTTCCAGGAGTCCACTACACTTTATGAAACCAAGCTGCTTTCTTCATCGAATCAATTTTCTTTCCGAAAAAGACATTTGTTAGTTAAAGTTGGAGGGCTACAAGGGTGATGAGGGGACTGGAACATCTCTCCTACGAGGAGAGGCTGAGGGAGCTGGGCTTGTTCAGCCTGGAGAAGAGAAGGCTGAGAGGGGACCTTAGAAATGCCTCTAAATATCTGCAGGGTAGGGGTCAG
>Ga0065711_1043061_pt1 | contig 14962 bp, 9 predicted proteins | sample Hoacrofraction12_FD_59098 | JGI IMG/M metagenome (GOLD analysis project Ga0065711, IMG submission 59098) | Hoatzin crop microbial communities from Cojedes, Venezuela - Epithelial fraction 12 v2 (version 2) | ecosystem: Host-associated > Birds > Digestive system > Esophagus > Crop | place... | reverse complement strand
CGACCCAGGTGTAGGACCTTGCACTTGGCCTTGTTGAACCTCGTGAGGTTCACACAGGCCCACCTCTCCAGCTTGTCCAGGTCCCTCTGGATGGCTGATGACTGAGACGCTGTAGTCAAACTACAATCTAACTGCTTGTTGGTTTGATCCGGTCATATCTAAGCAGCATTGAATAACCTTCTGCATATGGATGGCTGTCTGAAGGGAATCAGCTAGCGAGGTCTTCGAAGTGGCTTCAAGCCCTGTGTTAATCCCTTTGGAAGAAACCACACAGAGATTGTATATCATTAGTTTCTTACAAGAATGCTATGTTGTAAACCAGTGTAGACTTCTAGTGACTGTGTTCCCACCTAATTTCATTAAGAATAAATTTTTCTGCTGCCTAGATCCTTTGTCAGGCAAACTAAGCTGCAGTGCTGTCAAGTGTGCTGGTGACCTACTGTGACGTTGGCTGAACACTCTGCATTGTTCTAGTGTCCTTCTGGTGTTTCAAGATTCACTGAAAATGAGAATTTCTAGGCTAGGATCTTCTCCATCATCTCTGTAGGTCCCTTGACTGCCAGTTCTCTAAGTCTGATGATTTTCAAAATAATTCTGAGTCAGTGTGGTTTAATATAGTCCTCTTTCATGAGTGGAAAGAAGGCATTTATGCCCATTAGCTTTCTGGCTTCCAAATACAGATAAGAACAGAATAAGCCTATCTTTTCTACATGACAATTGATCACTTTATCATCTTCATCTATCAAGGGGGCATTTGCCTCTTGTAGTATTCCTTGTGTCAAAATAGTCATATTGCTGCTTATGACACAAATACGGCTGCCCCATTCTTACCTGTCTTCAGCTGCTTTTTACATCTTCCATAGCTGCTTTTTACATCTTCCATGTTACTAAAGCTCCAAAATTTTCTCTCTGCTGTTTATGTGCAGTTAATTTCACTTGAATCTCTCCTGATGACTGGAAACAATTTTCTGAGAGACACTAAAATATTCATATGGTCTGAAATTTTGGCATCTGAGTCATTCTCTAGAATAATCTCCTTCTATAGGGAATTCAGGTCCTTTTGTGATGTGCTCTGAATTTCACTAGATTTTGAAAACTTGAATAAAGGTGAGTGTTGCAACTGTGTGGATGACTTTAGATCAGATTTTGGTCCTAGTTTACCTCCTTTTATTTTAAGCTGTCTTTCTCTCTTCAGTTTTACCAGATTACTAAATCAGTTTTATATGACTGTCAAATACATCTGTCTCTAAGTTAATGATCATTAGTCTTCTACTGACTTTTGTTTTTCCCAACTCCTCTCAGTTCCAGGAAACCGTTTTTATGAAAATATGTCTATGACTCGTCAGCAGCATCTTTCATTTACCCCTACCGACTGTCATGCTGCTACAGGCAGGCTACTATCAAGTTTCAGTTCAGTGACTAATTATCTTTATCAAGTATAAAGAAAACCAGAAGATTCACCTCTGTGGGCACAATACCCTTTTGTTAGAAATTATTTTCAGAAAAGGATTATCTTGTAAGGGAATCTTACCTCTTCACAAATTTTTTAAAAATAGTCATATCTGCTCCTCCCCAGCCCTCCCAAAGTCTCCATCTGTGGCCTTGTGCTGGAAACAAGAGCAAAATGGGAGAAGGGGTAGAGGCAGACAGAGCAAGACTGACTGAGAGGCAGACAAATCACTGAACTTACCTCATGGAGACTCTTCTTAAGCAGTATACTTTATTTTGATCCCTGGAATCCCTCTGCCTCTTTTATCCTTAATGAGACGTAATTAACCAATACTTGTGTTTACCCTAAACTTTGTATATTTTACACTCTATGTTATTAAAAACTCGCAGCAGTATTACTTAGACAATTTTCAGTGTTGAGAGTATTTCTTCGGGTGTACAAACCTTTGATACTGATGCAATTAGACACCATGTGGGATGCAGTATTCTGATTATAAACCCTCCGATTTTTCATTTTGTTTTTCGTGTAACAAAATATTCTTATCAGAATGAGCTTAAAAACAAGTTGCTGTTTACTTGTGTCTGAGTTTTAAGTCCCCATTCTGGAAAGCAGAAGAAATAGAAAATGCTGTTTGATGGCAAGAAATTACAAACGTAGTTCATCCACTTTTTTGTTTGAATAGACAGTTATAGATAGTTATGGAGTCGTTAAATTCGAAAACAGGAACATAACTGGATAAATAAACCTAAGGGATCCCAACTCGTAGAGAATTGTTATCCAGGTATTCAGCCAACCCAAACTGAAAATGTTTATGTAAGAAAAGGACTTGTATTTCCTGTTCTGCGCCAGGCCCCTCAGTAATTAATGTTCCAATGCAAAAGTCTTCATTCGTCAACGCCATGCACACATTGTGTGGAGCTCTTGAAAAAGTCCTGAGCAGTCCCAAGCTCAATAACAAGCATGAGCTTGAGTTGTCCAACGCAGGTTTAGCTGGAGCCAGAAGAAGCAGGAGTGGGTAGGTAGCAGAAAGGGGAAGGGAGAAAATACATAATGTATGTTTCAGATATGAGGTAGCTAAGAATAAAGAGCCTGTAACAAACTTGAAGCAACAACTAACCCTAAATCCCAGCACAAGGTTGTCCCCAAAGGAGCAGACTGTATCCCTCACACTCGCTGATTAACAGTTTGCACTGAAATGGCTAGGCAAGACCACTCAAACACTCACACCCAGACAGCTGTCTGGTTGACAGGACTCCATAGAGGAGGAATCAAAGCCAGGAATGTCAATGCCAATTTCAGATGTACATTTGTACTCTTCCACCAGCCTTCTCCCTAAAACCTGAAGGCAGCAGTTCGGATGGTCAGGCGACACCAGAGAGCACCGAGATGGTTGTTTTATTGCTGAAAAACAGAAAGGTATTTTAAAGCAAAGATTTTGTTTTGGGCTAGCCAAAGCAGAGGGCACTGAGGAGACTTGTCAGAGCCAAGGAAACTCTGTCACAATCCCTCATGCCAAGTATTTTGCACTTCCAAAGTAATCACAGAGCTGTATCCGTAAACACACATGGAGTGTGTGCAGGGCCTCAGAGCAGGAATAAGGAAGGAAGGGAAAGTCAGTTACTGTGTGACCAGTGGTGCTCGCTGTCTGACAGATATGGTCTAAAACAGGCCTGGAATTGAGAAATTTATCTATTGTGCCTTTTTTGTTTGTTTTAAGAAGCTTTTGCCAACGAAGATGCCACGTTACCAGGAAGTGACTTTTTGACGTGATACCATATTTTCTGCTGAGTTGTTGTGGACAAGTGACTGGACTGAATGCCTAGCTCCATGAAAACAATTGAGATCAGGCCTCCTGATACAAGAGAGCTGTTTTCCATTGACACAAGCCGCTTTTTAAAAATATTTGCAAAGGCGCAGTAAGCCTAAGGGACATCGGAAAGACTGATTCCATTAATTTCTAACCTGTGTTGATATGCTTTTCTCAACGTAAACCTCTTCATCGCATCCTGAAGCAAAGCCAATGTGGGAACAACCACTCTCTCTCCTCTTTTCACATAAAGCTGCTCTCTGAGCTAGATGCCAGGCACAGGGTGGTCCTAGCAAGACCCCGGTGAGAAGAACTCTCCATGCTGTACTTTGGGCAGAATGTGGCCCATTGAATAGGGAGGGAGAAAAATGGGCAGCCCCACAGGCACACTTTTGCTTGGTGTTTTAATTTGGCCAGTCCCTCAGATCAGTGTAAACTAACTCCGGCCAAGATAAGCATGGAAAGAAGAAACATGCTGACAGGCACATGGCTATATCTAGGCCTCCTGTAAAGGGAGGCAACATGGCCACTTCCAGTACCAGGCTTGTTTACTTCCACCTTGTGTGTGTGAGCCAGCGAGCCGCAGCTCTGCTTGTAGAGACAGTCTCACATCAGGCATGTGGATGGGACCTGCGCTGTGCTGTTTGTGGGGAGACTGCCCCACAGGCACCACATCAGCCTCCCTGCACATCTGCTGTGGCTGAATCCCAAAGTGTCTACCAGTCCCCTGGCTCATGGGCCAGATCCAGCCGTTCCTCTGGGAACATGGTCCACCTCAACCTCCCATCCACAAGGAGGTAAAGACGCTTGCACTGTAAAGGAGTGAAAAATATGTTTGTCTCCCCTTTAAGGATAAAATACTGACTCTTATTATCAAAGTATGTGTCAGAAGATTATGTTTTGATCACAGCAAGGGTCACTGCTTTGCAAAACACGAACTAGTTTCTCTTGGTAACAATTTTCATAGCTTACACTATCTATCACATTCTCAGTAAGTTGTTAAAGATGTATCTAGCCAGCATAGAGGTTGGTTTTGACACAGTTTGCTTCCCACAGCTCAGTCTTCTCTTGGAAAAAAAACCAACCCTAAAAATATCTTTTCTAGATTAGTGCAGTCATGATGTCCACCAGGGGAGCAAGGGGAAAGATTTAAGGAGATGGGAGATTTAACTGGCATATATTAACAGATTGACTGTTGTTGCGTATCTTGTGTATCTTTCATATCTTCTTTGCAGTGAAAGAAGAGTTATTTGAGTGCTTTCTTGTGTTTCAGCATAACTTCAAGTTGAAAGAGATAGTAGATGTGACCTGCTCCATCAGGAGTCAGCTATTTCCGAAAACTTTCCTTGGATAGCTTGCTCCAGTGGCTTATTTGGCTCGCTACAAAAACCCGATCATTTACATATGAACTTGGCAAATGTCAATTGCTTCCATTGCAGTCTGGGAGGTTTTATTGCACTCTCTTGAGAAGAGTGGCAGTTATGTGAATAAGGTCATTTAAGTCCCATTGGCAGCACAGAAGGGGCTAAATTTGCCCTGTTACAAAGAGCAGCAGTTTTCATGATTCTTAGAAGCAGGTCTGTCACTCAGTCTTGCAGGCATGTCCAAGTAGCCCTACTGGGCTATTATTTCCAGATTCTGAGATAACAGCTTTGAGGAGACAGCAAGCGCTTGCTGGTCCGGAGCATCAATCAGCGGCACAAGGCAGGAGCGGCGTCAGCTGGGCAGGTAGAGCAGGCCCCGTGCAGCCACCGGCTCCTGAGGCGAGGGGGTGCGGGCACCGGAGTGCGAGCGAGAAAAGGGTGCACCACGCATGCCAGGACGGACACACACCTCCATCTGCTCAGCAGAGAGATCAGCTGCAGGTCACTGTGGGCTGGTATCAATCTGTCTCCTCTGCTAATTGAGTTTTTCTGAGCTAAACATGGTGCTGGCAGGCAAATAGAACCCCTGGAGCAATGGAAGGAAAAGCTTCACCAGACATTAGAAGTTGGCTTTCAACCACTGTGCACAGTGAGATTTTTTTCTTGATACAACAGCTCAGCAAACATAAAGCCAAAGAGCAGATGAAATATGATGAATTTCCTAGACTAGGTAGAAATGAAACACAAGCAGTGGTGCCTGTGGGGTAGGAAGCAGCCCTCTGTTGTAGCAGCTCCTGCAATTTGGTTAGCGTCTGGGGGGGGGTTCCAGTCCAAAACCCACACTGTCACACCTGGGTTTATGGGCATGTCTGAGATGTCCTAACCATCACAGCAGTGAAGAGCTCACAGGCCAGATCCCAGCGCTAGGATTGCTTCTAACTTCCAGCAATTTCTTGTTATTGATGGAAGTAAAGGGAATAGGAGCCAGAGCAGTAATACAAACCATTGTGTATCTGAGAATGAGAAAAATGTTCACACAACAATGGTAGAAAAATATTTTGGATTCCAGCAACGACTGTGAGAATACGAGTTTTCTAGGGGCATAAATTTGTTAGTCCTCTAGGATAAGTGTGCCATGATAAAATACAGCGATAAAAGATTACTGACTGAATCACTTGGGATGGTGCATGGAGAAGGGGGAAGGCAGGAGAGGTAATGTTAATAAATCATTGTCCTGTCCAGTGGGACTTCCATTATTCATAGAGAAGGGCAATTACCAAGACATACCGCTGCCCTGCTTTCAAAGTTTAACATTCCTGTTTGACATCTGATCTAGCAAACAGGGTTAGGAGGTATCCAAGCAGTATGCACAGCACTTTAAACGATTAAGGGAGCAGGGTGCTTGAGCACATTGGCATTCTAGGCCATAGCTCTCTGGCAATTAAAGACATACATACATATGCATCTCCTTAGATACTTATTGATGCAGCCCAAATTTGGTTTCACTGAGAAGGTGAAACCACATTCCAGGCTCAGCTACACTGCTGTGAGGTCTGAGGCTGCTGCACCCCTGAAACAGGTGGGCTTACACCACCAAAACCAGATGCTGACTTCACTTCTTTCCTTTCTAAAGCAATGGTTGTGCTCCCACTGGACTCCAGCTCTCCACTTCTAGAGAAAGGTCACTGAAGTGTTGGCAAGACCAGGTACGCAGTTCAGACACAGCCACCTCCTCACCCTCCCCAAATAACAGGCTGGTTGGCTCTGAATCCAGTGACTCTAATCCCACAGGAGAGATTCAAACCTAGAGATACTTTGTGCTCTATTCAGTGAGTGTAATGCCTACCGTTGAAAATAAACCACAAAGCTACAAACTCACTTCAGCACAAAATTGCAAATACTTTGGTTTCTGCATCTGCATTTATGCCCTCCTGCTTCCAGTGATCATTGGGAGACTGAGTATGAATTAAGGAAACAAAAATCTTTAATCTGATTGCATTTTTGCCCATCATAACCTTGCTGCCACCTTCCACAGTGGTCCCAGTAACCCCTGATAAAGTGAAGAACGCTGTGCCATGGGTTGGGGCATTAATTCTTACCTGGGGGCCCTGTCACTGATCTCCTGTCTGAGCCTGGCACCTCACCTTGACTCTGAAGCCCAGATAAAAAATAGGGCTAGTGAGACTGATCTGTCTCACTGGAGTGCGCATCTGTGTGTGTGTGTGAACACGAGGCAAAGGACTGCAAATGAAATTCTGTTAATACAGCAGCAGCTCTGGAGGTAACATCTAGTGTTGTACACTGGGAAGTGAGCAAGGAGTTAGATGGACTAATTGAGGCAAATTTTTATAAATATCCAGTGGACGCAGAGTCCAACTGAGTCTACAGCCCAGCATGACCCGGGTGTTGAAACATCAGTTTGGCTTGCCTGACCTTTAGACTCGTATCTTTATTTATGGTTTGAACCACCCTCACCTCCCCTGAGCACAGCCAGGGTTTAATCACTTGGGCGAAGAGGGAAGTGGCGCTTGGAGTAGCTCTAGCAGTGATGGGGTAAGGGTAAAAGGTGGGTGAGCTTTGCAGGGATGGATACTTACTGTGTGTATTTCCCTTTGGTTTTGAATCACGCTCCAACTCTCCATGCCACTTCTGTGTCACTTATCAAGCCTCTCGCGGGTTCAAAACTAGTTTACAGAGCTGGGCAGGATCTTAGTGGGATGAGCATCTCTATACTGCAGGCCAAACGTTCTGTCATTTTCACTCCGCTCGGTCAGAAACACGGCCCCTTGCTGCTGCGCTGTGCGAGGGAGCTTGGAGTGGAAACAGGCAGATGGCTAGGCAGGGTTTCAGCCTGCTAACCCCGAACGAGTCAGAGCTGATATATGCCTTACATAGTGCCTCACATCAGCTCGCGTTGTCAAGTTCATAGGCTAAAAGTTGTCATCTCTTCTCTGACCAAGATACCTGTTTCATCCGGCTGCTACAGCTTTCTCATGTGTTTCGGGGAAAACCCACAGAAAAGCCCCTTCCCTGTGGAAAGACCCACTGATCTACCTGACCTGTGTTGACTCCCCTCAGCCTGTGTGTTGTGGATCTCGTCTCCTCAAGATTTTAGTGCGAGGAAGCGTGGGACTGGCTCTGTTCCTGCTGACACAGATGTCAACAGTCTGTGACTCCAGGGACTGCTCAGAGCTGCTGGATGTCTGTCAGGCCCTGGTATGAACGAGTCTCCACCTTCCTTCAGCTGCCAGGCCAGAGGCTGCTTACTGAAAGCCATGGTCACAAGCAGGCAGTTGTCCTGGCAACATTAGTTCCTTTCTCTGGGTCATATTTTCTCTGTAAGTTTCTAGTGTTGGTCCTCATCTCAGTAGTTACCGTTTCACTGGCTGTGATGTTCTGGCATTCAGAAGAGAGATGCTTTCATTTTCAGCAGAGAAAAATACACTGGATCAAGGCAAGAGGAGGTCAGCAATCTGCCGCCTTCATCCTCCTCAACCTTCCTCCCATCTCTCTTGAAGAAGTTCTAGTAGCAAACGTATCTGTTGGTCTGTTTGGATGGTTTGTGATGGATCTGAATGTCCCATCAGACTCCCAGAAATCAACTGTTTACACAGAGAAGCAGCTCTCAAGTCTTGTTAGTACCGCTGTCGTCTCCGAGCTACAACAGCAGACTTTGCAAATGTAGTTCTTTGCTCCTCTCCATTTTTTTTACCCCCTGTCTCAAGTAGCTTCTTGTTACAAGCGGATGTGAAAGGCTTTTGAGCAATGCATGGCACAGACCAACAATCCAAGTGTATTTGCCTGCACTCAGAAGGCTGGGGAGTATTCTGGTCTGAGGGACAAGGTCTTGTCCCTATCAGCAAAATCCAAGGGCGGAGATTGGTGGAACAGCGTGCCAACAGAGCCTCCATCTCCTTTGCATTTGCACCTACTGATGGCTGTGTCAGTGCCAGCTGGAATCTTTGGCTCAGCTATCAAGGGGAAGTGCTGACACACAGCATCTAAATGAAAAGGTTTCATGGTCCCAGAGACAAAGCCATGGGTACAGTGTTGCATGTCCATATGGGGTATGCAGCCTAACCCACAGCAGCCTCAAAATGTGGACTGTCCATGTCAAACCTTTTTGTTCAGTGGACACATTCATGCACTTCTGTGCATGCATCCACACACTGCTGAGGAAACAGCATTTGTTCTCACATAAAACACTAAACTGAAGAAGCACCCTTTCATTATGCTTAGGCTCAGAACGTTAAAGACTCCCCGAAAGACTTAACTGTGACTAACCTACTGTTCAAGATCAGTTATCCTGCCATTGGATATTTCTGTGTTTCAGTAGTGGTACCACTGTTGTCACTGTGAGGTGCACAGTGCAATAGATGAAGACCACTTCTGTGCTGCTGTAAATTCCGCATCTTCTGTACTCAGGGGCTCACTTGCTAGGGCACACTGCTGAGCACTTGACACTGAACCACCTAACTGAATTGCATGTATTTTAACAGAAGGCAAACTGTTCAAGCTCTTGAGTTATCCTCTCTTTTTCGTGACCCAGGAAAAAGTGCTGGTTTATATCTCATTTTCTCCAGTCAAAGAGGTTGTGCTGCAAACTAGCCTCCAAGCACTTCTGTTTCAACCACTGCTGACCTCCAAACCCCAAAGTATTCCCTCAATGGATATTTGAAATGCCTAAGTGAACTGCACCTAGGAGGAATGCAGGTATGGGGACTTTATTCCACCTGCAGAATATTAACTGGTTTTACCCAGCTGATATTGCCAATTTGGTTTTCATCACTCAACATCTTTGCCTCAAAAGAACAAATGCACAAATTTGATTTTGGCAATGTACACCAAAGCCCCATTCCAGAAGATGTTTATTATCTATCTTACCAGGAAAAGAGCAGAAAAAGGCTTTTTAGAGAGGATGTGGCCTGTCCTTTTGAGCAATCCTTGAGTCATTATCTCAGGATCTCACATTTCAAGTACTGTAATAAATGAAACTATTCATTAGGAAACTTGCAGTCCACGGTCACCTTCTGATGTCTCTAACAGTCGTCTCAGAGTGGGCAGGATTAGTGAGTCTCTGATTTGGATGAGGGAACCTTTTTCCACAGCTGTAATAGACCTGTTGAGACAGTGAAAATCTGTGTGGACTGCCAGTATCTTCCTGGAGATATAGGCTCAATATTTTCCTTACAGTAGTGAAGAATTCCCTGTTAAAGATTTGGAAAGTCGTCTCCCTCTGACATCCTGGGGGCTGGACTTCCATAATCCACCTTTACCTTGGATGGCCTTTCCACAGTTTGGTGAAGTGTCACCACCTGACCGGAGTTTCCCAGGCACAGATGAAAGCTCGTCTTGTCCCAATCCTAGCAGTCCGTTTGTCCTGGAGAGACCCAAGGAGGAAGAGGAGGCCCGCAGTGCCCCAAACCTACGGCTCTTGTCAGAGAGATGTGCTTGCGAACCTGAAGCCTGAGAAAGACACCTGGGTCTGTCAACCTGCAATGAGTACTGATGTTCTGAGCTGCAGAGGTAGCTTTGATTTGTCTACATAGCAACATAAACTACTAAGAAAAACTGGCCATTCACCACAACACCTCATGAGTTTTAAGAACTGATTTGCTGCATGCATTGAACAGCTTTGTCACCCCACTGCCCACCCCTCAGATGGACACACGTCAAATTGTTTTTGACATGAAAATTTTTGTCTTTATTTCCTCCTTATCACCCCCATTCAGGCCTGTGGTCACACCATGTCTTTTGTCATCAGCTTTGGGAGAAACATGGCAGGGTAAGGAAGATCAGCAGGCTGATGTCTTGGCTCCTGGATTACCTGGAGTGTGCAGCTGGATGCAAGGAATAACTAGGCAAAAATCCTGCCTTTTCTGAAGGGGGATTACAGGATCACTTCAGTGAGGCTGAAATTTTACCCTTCTGCTTCTGGAAGCACACTGTAAAAGTAACTGCAAGTGGAGAAGTGCTCAGGTGAGAGGCAATGCTACTATTTTCCAAGCTGAAATTCCAAATCTTGACTCCTAGTCTACACTAATTTATAGTAACCTAAATAGCAGGATTCACAAGAGTGTTACTTTTACATTAAAAATTTAAATGTAGTGCAATAACCTGTACTTGAGCACAAATACAGGTTGGGTGGAGAATGGATGGAAAGCAGCCCTGAGGAGAAGGACTTGGGGGTGCTGGTTGACAAGAAGCTCAAGATGACCTGGCAGCATGTGCTCACAGCCCAGAAGGCCAACCGTAACCTGGGTTGCATCAAAAGAAGCATGGCCAGCACATTGAGGGAGGTGATTCTGCCCCTCTATGCCGCTCTGGTGAGACCCCACCTGGAGTCCTGCATCCAACTCTGGAGCCCTCAGCACAGGAAAGGCATGGACCTATTGCAGTGAGTCTACAAAAATGATCCGAGGGCTGGAGCACCTCTCTTGTGAGGAAAGGCTGAGAGAGTGTTGGGGCTGTTCAGCCTGGAGAAAACGAGAAGAGAAGGCTCCGGGGAGACCTTCTAGCAGCCTTCCAGTACCTGAAGGGGGCCTGCAAGAAAGCTGGAGAGGGACTTTTTAGAAGGGCATGTAGCGATAGGACCAGGGGTAACGGCTTTAAACTGAAAGAGGGTAGATTTAGACTAGATATAAGAAAGACATTGTTTGCTGTGAGGGTGGTGAGGCACTGGAACAGGTTGCCCAGAGAAGCTGTGGCTTCCCCCTCCCTAGCAGTGTTCAAGCCCAGGCTGGATGGGGCTTTGAGCAATCTGGTCTAGTGGAAGGTGTCCCTGCCCATGGCAGGGGGGTTGGAACGAGATGATCTTTGAGGTCCCTTCCAACCCAAACCATTCTATGATTCCACAGTGATACTAGCAGCTTATCAATGCTACATCAATGAGATCCATGCAATGCATGCAAGCAATCTGCCTTCTTCTTCCTGAGAAAGCAGCTTCAATACCTTCTTCTGTTAGGTATTGGTTGAAGACGAGACATAAAAAAACCCCTGAGCTATTTGGGTCATCTGCCTCAGTACATCTGAGCTATGCGATTCCCCTTTCTTGCTCCTGACAACAGAAACTCTTTTGCTTGTTACCCTCACTTTGTTGCCACAAATTATTCTATGTAGCTTTTGGACATCATCTATGGAAACCGTGCCAGCTTCTCCGAAGTAGGTTTTGTTGGTAGCTTGTCACAATTCAGTGGTGACACAAAACTCTGTTTCATTCCTGCACTTTGGAGCAAGTTAAAACACTATTCAATATTTAAGGGGCCTTTGTTCTTCATCACATAGCTGTTTGCCATTGTACTCTGGCAGCTTCTTTGGACATCAGCACAAGGGGGTTGTTTCTGTGGAAGTCCTGAATTCCTGCTGCATGTTTCTGCCGTGTTGTGGTGGAAGATGTTGTTGGGCCTCACCATGTCTGGGTGAATCTGACACTTGCTAGGAGCTCTGGCTTTCTAGCTGCTGCAAGCATCCATGCCCTTCTTTCCAAAGTTCTTTCCATTCCTCTCCCCCCATGCTTCTGGCTCATATTCAGATTCCCTCCTATATTGCCTATGTCCAAGCACACTTTTTAAGCAGCACCCAGGTGACACAGGGCCCCAGCTGTGTCTAAGGGAGGCTGGTGTGACAGACCTATACCTCTCATTTTAGTAGCTTCTCTATGCCTCCTTCAAAATGCAAGCAACCTTGCTCACCCCTCTCTTTCTTGTGGTCACCTATCCTCACCTCAGGCACATTGTGCTGCTTCCACAATGCTCCCTAGCTCATGTCCTCTGAATGGAACTGCTAGAAGTGCATTGCAGGATGTGCTCCCCAGCAAGCTAGACAGCTGATCCCACAGGGCATCCCTCCCACCAAGTGGACCAGAGAACAAGAAAAGAAAAAAAAAATCCCTAAGACCTGTATCCTGCAGAGACAGAACCACTGACTGCCCAGGTCCTCCCTCCTGTCATTCCTGCAGGTGCAGAGGCAGGCTGCCATGTGCCAAAGCCACCACAGGGAAGTGGGAGGTGGAGGCTAATGGAGAAGGAGCAGCAAGGCCCTCTCCCCCTGCTCAGGAAATAAATTCTGTGTATCTCAGAGGCCACGAAATATATGCCTTTCAAAGGCTGACATTGCCTAAATTAGGCCCCTCTACCATACACCAGTTCTTTCTGATATTCGATATATTGTACCACCTTCTGCTTCATTAGGGGTTTCTGAGGTCTAGCGAACTCCCCTAGTGTCCCAGATGCTGGCAAGCTGCTTTTTAGTACTCAGTGCCATTGCTGTTCAGCATGGTGGGAGAAATGAGTGGCTGCTCTACCCAGATCCCACCTCACTTGCATTTCTACAGCCACGTCAGGAAAATTGCAAGCAAAACAAAACACCTTTCAGCACAAATTACTTTTGTGAACAGGCGACCATAGTCTTCCTGTAATGTCTGAGCAAGAGACAATCGCTGCCACAGCGGCTTGGGTGTTGCCTCTGGAATTTGGAAGAATTAAATCATCACAAGTCCCACCACCCCGCTCACTTTGAGACATTTCTGACTACGCTCATATGATGTTGTTGCCTCCAATTAGAAGGGACTGGGATCAGTGATTCAGGAGGTTACTTCCAGTCCTGCAGCCCTGAAGTAGCATGGAAAGAGTTAGTCTGAGGCTGCCAGTCGAAGGCAATGATAATTCTTAAAAACTTATGAGGGCCTAGTGGTGTGTGACTAGCACAGGAGAGGGGAGATTCTGGTCCCAGCTGTTGCTTAACTCAATTCATGAGCTTTGGCAAATCTTTAATCCTGCTGCCCTTCATGTTCTGAGGGAGTTTGTTCCCTGGCAGCGATGGCTCTTCCCAGCCTCTGCAAGGCCCTGTGATCTGTGTGTATCACTGACTCATGCTGGCTGCTGGCAGTCAGTCCGGGTCAGCAGCAATATGCTGACTGACAGAATGATTCAGTGTCATTAGAAGTGGCCAGCATACAGTGCTGTACTATACACAGTTCTGTGTCAGTTGCACCCAGATGGAGGTGGATGTACACATCACGTATGTAACTATCCCTTCCCTCCACTCTGACTCTGTCCTGGGAACGTCTCCTTGTAGGATGCAACGGGCACGGCTGCAGCTTCTGGTCCAGCCCTCTGCAGGGCTTTTACAGATTCAGGAGTATGCATTTATAATACAGATAATTGCTTGGGAAGGCTGCTTTAAGAACCTTTACTCCTTTAAAAAAGCAAAAGTCAAGCAGTCTAATTGACTGCCACAAAATAAAGCCCTTCCCTTCTGTCCCACATGCACGTCCAATATTAAATATCATCCTCTTGTCCAATCCGTGACTGATCCCCGCACATCTTGGGCATACAGAGGCTCGAAGGAACTTTTTTACACAGCATATGAGACCCAAAATATATATGCAGAAATATGTTTATATGGATGTGTTTATAGTCACATGTAATTATGCAGCAGCGAGGCATTTTACAGGCTTATCCTCTCTCTGTCTCCAACAAAGATTGTCTTGAATGTCTCAGTGATGTACCAATTCAATGTTTACATCCCTTTTTATTGTGAAAACAATTGTATGATGTTCGACAGCAATATTTCCTGCCTGTTATAAGCAGCACCAACAACTGATATTCCTTTCCTTAGAGAAGAAACTCCCATTTGTGGTCTCTGAAGGCAAAAAAATGTATGAAACCTGTTTCCCAAGGAGTAATTTCTGGGCATGATATGATGCCAGTCTCGAGCCCTGATGCTGAAAATTGTTGTTCTGTGACTTATTACTGCTAGTTCCTCCTTTAGCCTGCAGATGAGAGTGCATGTACTAATAACTCAGTAGAACAATACATGTGGAAAGATATTCAGTAATATTCAGCTTTACCCATGCATTCTTTCTCCTCTGTTTTTGTACAGAGTTTCCCTTCTTCTTACAGTTAAGCCTGGACATATTTTTCTATTTTAAATTTTCCAGTGATTTGTACAAGAGAGTATTAAATTGCTAAAGGGCATATTAAGTATTACAGTTCTGTTAAACTTGAATGAAGCAATGCAAGTCTGGAACGCATTTAATAAATCTGCAGCTTGATAAGCAAACTTTCTCTGCCGAATCTGACATTCCTTTGCACTAATCACCTATGTGAAGGAGCTGCCTCTAATTCTTTTATTCTTTTAACTTCCTCACCCCAGGACTAAAACCAGCTGCAGGCCTCCCCTTCTCTTGGCACTATATAATTCAAAACCCTTTCCATAGCCTTCAGAGGAAGGTGTGTAGGAGCCAGGCGCTGCAGAGCTGTCCACACGGCCTCGCTGGAGCACCCCGGCTTACATTTTTCCAGCCTTTTTTTTTTTTTTTTTCAAGTTGGAGGATGAGTA